>Ga0126337_10003680_pt1 | contig 10103 bp, 10 predicted proteins | sample DipCmetagenome_FD_92527 | JGI IMG/M metagenome (GOLD analysis project Ga0126337, IMG submission 92527) | Coral microbial communities from La Bocana,Puerto Morelos, Mexico - Diploria C A metagenome | ecosystem: Host-associated > Invertebrates > Cnidaria > Coral | place: La Bocana,Puerto Morelos... | reverse complement strand
TACACTTTACCTTCTGTCTTTTCTCTTCCATTTGAGTTTCAAATTCCTTTAGTTTTTTATCAACCTCTTCTTTGTAGCTAAGAAGAAAATAAATTCCTTATATTTTTTTGTTTGCTTCACATAAATTATGTCATAGAAACAAAAAGCTTCAAGGATGTGATATGTACCCTGTATGGTTTTCTTTAATGTCACGTTTGTGGCCTCAATTGTGTATGTTTTTAAAGGAGCCCTGTTGTCAATGCCATTTTGTGGGGGTGTGGTGTTCTGGAGATACTGTAATTCTTGATGCATAATAAGGATCATGTTTGACATATTTTAAATACAGAAATTGCACACTGCAGTCATCATTGCATACAATATACAGTACTGATCAGAAGAAACCTAATAGGGAACGCGAACGCAAATGGGAACGGAACAGATACAGAATGGGAATGAGAACAGGAACAGAGCGGGTACAGAACGGGAACACATGCAGCATGGAAACAGAATGCATTCTGTCAAGCGTTCCCTGTTAGGCTTCTTCTAATCGGTACGGTACATTGTATTGTATTGTATGCCTAAAGGGAACGATAACCAGAAGACATGAAATACTACTATCCAATCAGAAATATTATTAATATTTTTGTTTTCAACTCTGAAGATTTCAACGAGGAATACCTTTGTTGTCCCTGGTCATTCTGATTCTCAGTGTTAATAATAGCTTACAAAAAGAATTTAAATGTACAGCTTTGTGAATATTGTACAAACCTGTTAAATCTTTCCTTGTCAACCAGAAACTTGCTTTTTAGATTTTTATCAGCTCCATTTTCCCACCAGTAGTGGTGGAGATTCCTTCTGTGACTGTCACTAGAAATAATCATAAACAAGTATGTAACTTAATAATTGAGCTCATGCAAACTATTGAGCCTTTCAAACCTGCAAAGTCCATGCTGGTGAAAAGAAGCCATGCACTATGTCTTCATGTACACAGACATAGGGACATAAGTACATTTTACACAATCATATAAGTTCAGTTGATTTTTGTTACTGTGGAAATATATATATATTTTTGTTTGAAGGATATTTGTGGGTGAACTGGCAAAGCTCCAATATTTTTCAGGGATAGAATTGGCAGTCTTACAAATGTTAATTTTTAGGTTGCTTTCTCTGAAGTTAGGGTGTGAGAGAGATGAACCTTGGACAAAGTTCTGAATTTTAGACTCAAAAATTAAAGATGGGGTTGAACCAAAATTCTGCCATGCCTTGAAAATATTCACCTTGCAAAATGCTCAAACACTCCACCATACTTTATGGTGACATCTCGATCAGTCACATGTTTGTTAACATTCTCAGCACAGAAATGACACCAGAACCTTGATCCTGGCTCCAGCTCACCATCTTCTATAGAAGGTTTCTTTAGAAACTTTCTTGCCTCATCCACCTGATTAAGGAAATTCAAATTAAGTGCAGTAACTTATTTTGTAATCATTACAATAATAATTGTAATAATGACAATTTTCTCAAATGTGATTGGTGCATAAACTGCTGAAGTTTGCTCTAATTGATCTGTAAAATTGAAATTGGACAGTGTAATTGGACAATTGCCTGTAATCGAACACCTGTATTCATACAGTTACATGAGCCAATCATTTGAATTCCTCTCCATTAAATCCACCAATCATAACATTAGTTGCAATCACCATAGTAAAAAAATTCGAGAGACCGACTTCGTAAAGTTGTAGAGGAAATAGTAATAGGTATGTCTCAAACCTTCTTTCCAAATTTCAGCAGAGTCTTTTCAAGCAAGGCCTTATGCTTTCGTGAATAAATATGCTTCCTTCCTTGGTTGTGATTGAATCGGCAGAGAGTACAAAACATGAACTGTCCTTTCACCTCATCGGTGTTACCGTCCGCCATCTTGGAGCTACTACCCATGTACCTTTGCGAGCTCTTGCGGGTTACCACTGGTCTGATTTACGCTGGCTCAATGCTTTAGTAAAGGTTAGAGGCTTATAGAGACATCTGCGGAAAATGTTTGCTTTTCTCACCGTAGTTTCTTCGCGATACACTCGTTCTACACAGTGGGGGGAGAAGCTGGATTCTTTAGAAGCCCCACAGCAAGTGAATGGATTTTATACGTGGCACAAAATGGCAAGGAGAGTGCCGTGACTTTTGTAAACAATGTATTGACATCAGCTGCCTGTCATCTATGTCTGAGAAATGTGTCATTACCTGTCAGCAATGGTCCCGACTGTTTGAGCGCTACAGATGAGCAGCTGAAAACGAAAACAATACCTCTCATGATTATTTTATGAGCTAAGCTGCAAGCCCAGGGAGAAACAAATTAGTGTGGCCTAATTTAATGGCTGGAAGCGAAGAGCCAGTTTTCTCGAAGGGAGAGTACGTATGTTGGGCTAATGTCACTAATTGCTTTTAAAGAAGACTTTATTGGTTGAGCGTTTTAAAAGTACATTTGCTACGTGAAATATTTCCATTTGTTTGCTTTTTGGTTAAGAGAGACAACAGAGGCTAAATAGACTTTACTTGTAGGCTTAATGGCGGTGTGATTAATGGCGGGAACTTGCATCGTTTGTAAATCCAGTTTGGAATCGTCTGGAAAGGTGGTGAGTTTACGATCCGCTTTAAATCATAATCCTTCTTTAAACGCTTTTGGATTTAACTCTGAGCCACTGTTTTGTCATCGACATTGTTTTATTTGCTCCGTGTGTTCGGCCACACTGGACGAAAAATGCGACTCGAGCGGGGTTTTCATTGAACGCAGATTGTACTGCAAAACGCATTTCGAGAACTCACAAGTCGATGCGCTAATACAGGCCCTCAAAACCTTTAAAGCGAGAGGTCTTGCTTTAAAATCAGCGCTTGAAGAAGAAACCGCGATCACCGTCAGTGATTTTCAAGAAGAATCAAGCTTGTGTACTTGCAGCGAACCGAAGTATGTTCAACGAGTGAGGGGATATTATTCAGAATGCACCGAAAAGGAATGCCCGCAAAGAAATTCTTTCACGAAAAGTCACGAGAATCGGTTTAAAAACTACTGTGATTTTGGTTCAACTAGAATCAGTGGCCATGCATCGACTTCAGTAGCCCCTGAGGATTTGTATCGACACTTCTTCTATGGAGTAAAACATTGGAATTACTGCACAAGGGACGAGGACATTGGCTTCGTGCTTATTACTTTCAGACCCGAGTCAAGCCCGCATTCAAAAGGTTATTTTAGGTGAGTAGTTAAAATTTTATGCTGTAGTGCGCTGAAAACGTGTTGAAAGATAATGAATCGCTAATCTTTTTTTTTGCTCGCCTAAATTACGAATTTGCATTCCCATTATGATTTAATTATAATTTGTAGACCTTTTAAAATTGGCAATATTTTATCCAGGTGTAAATTGTGAACGTTTGCCAGCAAGTGACTTTTGGCAGTGACCAAATGACAGATACTGTGTTAACCCTTTTCAAGGGTTTTTTCTTGCAAAGGCCATATTTAGAGTAGAGCTGTGATAATATTTTTATGTAAATATAGAACATGTGTTTTCCTCTTTCACTTTCCAATTTAAAATAATGGCCTTGTTTATTGAGATGTGATGGCCAATATTTGGTGGTTGATCAGTATCAGTCACTGATGAATGAAGTATCCTTGACTATGTTTTTATTATGCACTAGACCAAAAATGTAATTATCTTTGACGTTACTTTCACTCGACATGTAATATCTTATTATATAGGGGCGCTTGAAGGTCGAGTCTTTCATTCTGTAATGGCAGCTGTACGCTTCATGCGCTTCATTTTATTCTGCAGTGTATGTGAATGCCTTGTCAACATTCCAACTATGGTCACTGTTCTATAGGAAATGACCACTAGCCATTTTAGCAAAATATCCATGCTATCTGTTAACAACATAGCAATGGGAAACTTGAAACCTAAGAAAAATTTGGCCATCAATATTATATTTTTTTTTATTTCCTGTTTTTTTAACTGTACTGAAATCTCACCTCTTTTGTTCACAGAGTTGAGAAAAGTGGTGCAGGGTTCAAAAAACCTGTTATTCATTGAATACAATTTTAGTAAAAATACATGTATTAAGTTTAAAGATTCAGCTTTTAAGGGATAATTTTTATCCTTTGTAAAAGGATCCTCAATTTTATGTATTTTAACAAAAAAAATTATCTTTAGAAGATTTGGCCTTCAGTCTCGTAAACTATTTTATATAAAATTGTGGTTTGTATAAATCTCCTAGTATTCTATAGAAATATTCACTGCCTGACTAGTGAATTGATATCGAACCGATATCTCATGAATCGCAAAGTTAATGAACTGGCATTTTCTTTTGTGTGTTTTTGAGCTGTCTGTGAGGAGGATTTAGAGTTTGAACAACAAGTACTGTACATGTAGATTTATACTCAGACAACTACTGACCATTCTATATTGCTTATTTCCTCTTGATTTCTATGCATGATAGTTCACTCATTGACAAGCTGTGCCTTTGTTAACTTTCACGTGATAGAAATCTCAAGCTCATAATGTATTTGCTAAATAGTGGTTATATCCTACAGTAACTGTAAATTGACTGTGAATTTCATTTAAATCAACCGTTTTTAGAAGTTGACTTTCAAAATGACAGTTTGCAGTATTGTTCAGATAGTTGTTTTGCTTTTGAAATATTTGTACTGTGCATGTCTGTAAAGAGTTCTTGACAGTTTTTTCAATTTTGCCTTAGTCTTGACATGTTTCCAAGGAATTAACTGAAGTCTCAAAGAAAAACATTTGTCAACGAGTAGTAAAAAAATATTTGACTAGTGGCATCTGTGTTATCATCAGCCACTAGGCACGTAAGTTGAAAAGTTAGTTTTGAGCCCTGACGTAATCCAACTTAGTTTGTTCAGAGCCATTTCTCTTTCTACATGTAGGATTATGGTGCGTTCTTCTTACCACCTTATATTTGGACTGCTCTCCCCTTCAATTCACCACCATGGTAGTCTATCAAGTCGAGAAGATGTTATAGAGTTTTTAAGCCAACATACAGATATCAAGGCCACTATGAAACTGATTACTGCTCCATCTGCACCAGCAGAACTTCTCAAGATGGACAGTGTGAGTTTTCCTTTTACATTTTTTTAATAATCATTCTGACCTATATGCCACTGTACGTACTTCTAAAGGGGGCTTATACCCAGTGTCGGGGAGGGAAGAAAGTGCCTAATAAAAAGGAGCGGGGCGTTCATCTTACCTTGTAGGGGTTTAAAAAGTGGATTTAGGACCTGTTAGGTGTTCAGTCTCAAAGGATCCACAGCGGGAACTGGTATTGGGCAGTTAAGAGGCGGAAAACGTTTTTTCTCACACGCGGCTGGGAGTATGGACCCAAGTGCATGGGGTGTCTCAGGTCATGTGAGAAGTTCAAGGTTCACTTTGCATTTACCATCCGACATTGTCTGACACCCTCCCACACACCCACCCATGCATGGAGTATTTCTAGGGTCAGTTTATGTTTGTGTGTGTTTTCTTTCGCTAGCCTACTGAAGTTTCAGTGTAACTTCTTTCGCGTTAATCAGTTACTTATAATGTATTCTTTTTTGCTAGTCTTTCTTGATTCAGTTTTGTCGTCTTGGTCAGTTTTTTGCTTTTGTATTTGAGCTTTTGTGTTAATAAAGGTCAGCCTTCGTGTTCGGCTTGGCATGTCTCCCAGCTGTGTGTGAGAAACTAGGTTTTAAAAAATTATTTTTACCTGAATTTAATTTTTAACTATAACATATACAATTATCTTCTTGGTCTAATGTAAAGAAAATGTTGTTCTTTACAAATTTTGCAGGCATTTAACAAGCAAGCCTACAAATTTGGTGTGGTTTACATGAAGGAGGATCAACAAACTGAAGAAGAACTGTTTGGTAACACAACTCATAGCAAAGCCTTTGATGATTTTCTTGATCTGCTGGGTCAAAGAATCAGACTGAGAGGTTTTGATAAATACCGTGCAGGACTGGATGGCAATAACGACCTAACAGGAAAATACTCTGTGTTTACCAAGTTTAATAATAATGAGATTATGTTCCATGTATCAACACTTTTGCCATTTGAAGAGTTTGACTCTCAGAAGGTACGTGACAACGATGTTTTAAATAGTTGTAAGCATAAATGTCATTAATATGTTGATCACTGTAGTGTGTAACCTTGCAAGCTAGTTAATATTCTAATTGGTTTGAAAATTTGTACAATAAAGTAATGATAGTAACTTGTAAGATACGTTTACTTACATGTCGTGCTGTAAGGGGAAAATCCCAAACCGAGACCTTGCTGTATTGACCAAGTGCTAGCGGGGTCAATATGCTGAGCTAAGTGCTAGCGAGGTCAATATGCCAAGCTTAGAGATTTTCCAGTTAAGACAAATGTTTGAGGTTAATAAATTGTTTATTATAATTATGCCTTTTTGCTTTGGTTTTGTGGGCCTGTAATTGGCCATGGAAATTAAGGGAGAATAATGTCCTAGAATTAGCCAATCAGAGTGCACATTATATCAGCTACAAACACAAGCCACACCATTAATAGTAAACAATGCGCAGTATTGTAAACTTGTAATGTTATTACTTTAAGTAACTGGTGTATCATTAGTAAATGCTAGTATTATTAAAAAAATCTACTGAAAGTCTTGAGTGGTGTTTTCATAAGGTGCAGTTTATTCTTGTTGTACAATCCAAGCAGTATTTTCATTAGGCAAGTCTGTGTATGATGCTTTACTGCAAAAGGTTCATATAAAGTTTCAGTTATTGATTGGCTTATACCGGTATTTTGTTTTCCTTGCAGCTTCAACGAAAGAGACACATTGGTAACGACATTGTTTGTGTAGTTTTCATGGAAGCAACAAAGACGAAGTTTGTTCCTGACTGCATCAAATCAAACTTTCTCCATAGTTTCATTGTTGTGCAAGTTGATGTTGAGAACAATCCAGACCTTTACACAGTGAGTGTTCACTTGAATATCTTTGCTCTGTATTTGTCTTCTCCAAGATTCCAGGAAGGAAACTTACAATGAATTCTAACTAAATTTGATTGAGCCAAATATCACAAACACAATGTAAATAACTTCTCGACTACATGTACGATTGAGTGTCGACCGATATTTTTCAATCTACCCTTGATCAACACTTGATCAACATCGTGATTGTCACGTGATAGCGTGTCTGCCAAAATTAATCTAGACCAATTCTTGACTGCAATGTCAATCAAGGGTTGATTGAGGGTATTGGTAGAGGGCATTACCATCAAAATCATTAATCATTATTTTTTAGGTATCTGTGGTATCAAGGGACAATGTGCTGTCATATGGGCCACCTCTGTATGAGAGGCACATCTTCGAGAAGGTATGTTTTCCTGGAAATAAGAGATTTACATAGTCTTTGAGAGAGTCTGTATTTAATAATTTATCACTGTTAAGAGTGTTTGTGCATCTAATTTAAAACTTCATGTACCTAGCATTAGCCAAAATGCTCTGCAAATTATACAAAAATTTCAGCAGCATGCAGAAGTTAATTTTACAAAATGTTGTTTTATGATGTAGTAGACAACAGTTGATTTTTAATGCTATCAATGTCAGAAAGTAATTTTTTCTTTTCATTCTTGGAAGTGGTGTTTGATTATTTCTTTAAAGGAGGTTTGAATTCACTGACTGTGTATTGTGACAAATCACACCTAATTGTGCACATGTACCTTAACATGTACTTTGTTATTTTAGAATGATGAGTTTAAAGAATGGATTCTTAAAAAGTTGATTCAAGGGGAGAGAGCCTGCCACCGGTCTCCTAACTTTGCAAAATTGCATGTGAGTGTTACAGCTCCATGTGCAATTAATTGTTGCAACAACAATGATAAGTGATGTAATAAAGTAGCTAATGATATACTTTGTACTGATTTAGAGGATGGTCCATCTGAAAAAAAATAATATTTACTAAGAATTGTGTTCATACCGTGAAGAAAAAAGATATTTTTGCTAAAAATGTGCAAAGAGCAGTGACTATGATGGTGACAATGATGACAGTAGTGATGATGATAAGAACTTGATTCTGTTGTTTATACAGGCTCGCACAAGGACACTTATAATGGAAGGGCTTTTCAAGTCAGTTGCAAAAAGTTCAAATTCTACAGAGGGCAGAAAAATTTCTCAGGGCTCAGCTCCACCAAGTGCATTTCATGACAGTCACATAACTGTTAGCCAAGTGTCCAGGGATTTTAGCTCTCTCAGCATGGCAGGGCTAGATAGAGAAGACCTGGTGGCATTCCTAGTTGGTGAGATATTTGCTGTGTTGGTTGTACCTTGTGGAGTATTTTTGCTCCTGAGTCTAGCAAAGCGTAACTTGACCAGACACACACTTAACCTTTGAATAAATAATAAATTGCAATATTTAGAAAGGAATTCAAATCAACCTTAGCTGGTTTTTATGTTGGTGCTCTATCCTGATTGAATTGGAATTTGAAGATGCTGTTTTTTTTGTGGAGGGAAGAAAACTGCCTTACTACAAGAACCAAGAGCAAAATCCAACCCACATATAGCCAGGCAAGAATCAATCCCAGGCTACTTTGCTGTGAGCCTCCTACACAGATGCTCTTTGGAATTGTCACACAATCTTCATACCCCAGAGAAGGTTGCGTTGTGAGCTTAAAGAGTGTCTGCATATGTAGGAGGCTGCGTTACTGTCCTTTTTTCACCTTAGTTACTTGGTATTGTCAATACATTACTCGTGGCTAAATATTATTAAATCCATTACTACATTGATGTTGTGCTTCATCTACTCTTAGGAGACACAGATCCAAAGAGTTTTATTGGAGTCAAGTCCATGATGTCAGCTAAGAGCAAGTAAACAACTTGTTAAAGAACCAGTATTGACCACTGTTCTTTTTTGGGCATCTTGGGCAAAACTGGGTCCTTAAGTATATCACCTCAACCTACAGTACCAAATATGAAATCTCCCTAAGGAAGAGTATGGTATTTGCTGAAAATATTGGTTCAGTATTGGGGCAATGTAAAAACACCCTTAGATCAATACTAGTGGTAGAGGCTTTTCATGATTGTACAGTTTCCAAACATGTTGATTTGACTGACCTGAAGCATCAAGATATGTCCAAAAAGGTATGCAGTAATGAAAATGGCATATTTGATGAAGTTTTGTTGATGATATTGATGGATTGATGAAATTTGTCTGTCTGTAGAAATTTAGTTAAAAGTGACAAAATTTCATCAAAAGGCTTATGGCGAAAGAATAGTCAATACTAGTGAATTGAGATGGCTCTAATAGAAGGGCCATAGAAAGATTTGTCCAAAACGCTGAATTTAGTAAAAGAGACAAACCCGACCACATTTTTCCAAGCCTGTTTACAAAATAATGCAGGTGAACAGAGATGTCTCCTATTAATTAAAAGGCTCCCAAAAGTTAAGGAATTTGGCAAAAATGAAAATTCTCTCAATTTGAAGAATTCTATTCAAATCTGTCAATTTCATTATTTCGTGCATTTCTGGAGAGAAATGGAAGCATCCACTGTATGAGAAAGGAAAAAATCCACTGGAGTTGGGAAGCAGATTCCCAAGGACTGTTTCACATACCATTGATTTTGTTGTATTGTCTTTTCAACAGAGTGTTTCACAAGTTGTTCTCGCAAGATCTCGGTCATGTTTATGCACATTTACCAGTGGGCAAGAGCAGCTCAACAACAGCCGCAGCTGCAGCACCTGTGTTTAAACGCACAATCTCATGGACGCGCACCAGCCCTGTGGTCCACACAGGGCTGCGCAGTGGCAAGGTGAACCTTGAGAAGATACGACGGAGTCAAAGTGAGAGCGATGGTGCTTATGACGAGAATGTGACATTAGAATCAGTCACAGATCTCGAAAACAAGAAGGAACAGGAGAATTCTATGGCATTGTCACAGTTACAGTGCCAAGAGGTAAACAAAAAATGCGCTGTAATTTACCAGACATTAATTAGAGGGAAAAAAACAAATTATAGAATGCAGGGCTACTGTGGACCAACTCCTTTACTGGAGTAAAATGAGGTGTAATACAATAGGAACTTTGAGAGGCAAGTAACAGGCCCTGCATTCTGTAGTCCTTATACTCTAGCTAACCAGG
>Ga0126337_10003679_pt1 | contig 10103 bp, 4 predicted proteins | sample DipCmetagenome_FD_92527 | JGI IMG/M metagenome (GOLD analysis project Ga0126337, IMG submission 92527) | Coral microbial communities from La Bocana,Puerto Morelos, Mexico - Diploria C A metagenome | ecosystem: Host-associated > Invertebrates > Cnidaria > Coral | place: La Bocana,Puerto Morelos... | reverse complement strand
TGACCTTAACAAACAATTACACCATTTCAACACTTTTTTAACTCTGTAATTTCCGGTTCACTGTATTGTAACGCATTACGTCATATTGTAAATAATTTATTCATATTTTGTATTATATAACTGCATCACGTGCCTGTTATTCACTATTAAACTGAAGATGGCATAAGCATGCCGAAACATGTCTTTAAAAATAGTTGTCCGTTTTCTTCAATATTTTTCTCGATTTCTTAAACCTCTCACGTTAAGTGACGAAAACTTAAAAGAACAGACATAGCACTCGAACATTAACGTTGATTAGAATTAAACAAAAGAACTAAACAATGAAATAAACAAACAAAAGGATAGACAAACAAAGACACAAATTTCTTACCTCTCCTGAGGTACATTAAAATAGTAGTAGTAATTTACTAAGTATGTAAAAGAAAAGCTAGTGTCCGGGGATTATCGAAAATTAAAGGCCTTTCAGATCTTCGTGGGAATCAATCCTCGATACTTTTTTCTGTTTTCAAAAAATGTTACCATCAACAGTCCATGTCCTACCATTGTGATATTTTTTTTCACTTTTCTGGCCTCTTTGAAAAGCTCGGCTCTCCACGCCGTTAAGTTCTCGTTAATAAATATTTTCACTGCTCCTACATCTTTCAAGTCAGATTTTCGAAGATTTAGTCTGGCTTTGTACAACTTCCTTTGTGCGTTGTAGTTGCTAACTCTGGCGATGATTGGTGGTCGGGGCTTGTCTTTACTTTTCGTGTTCATTTGATGCACAATATCTATGTCGCCGGGTGTTAGATTCACTTACAGAAGTTTTCCTAGCATAACAACATTCGCTACGTTATCTTCATCTTCATGTTCCGGAATTCCGTGTATAACTCGGTTGAATTTTCGAGTGTATTGCTCGAGTTCATCATGTCTTGCTTCGATATCGTTGAGCCTTTTTCTCCACCTCCTTCTTGTAATCTAATAGCTGCTCCTCGAGTGACTTTACCTTAGTTTTTAAGCCTTTATTTTCTTTGACAAGAGACTCGACCTGTCTTTTGGTACTTTGCAAAGTTTCTTCTAGCTCGTTGTAATTTCCTTTAAGGGATTCCACGTCTATGACCAGCTTTTCCTAATTTTCTTTTCCTTCTTCCCCATTTAGCCATACTTGTCTGAATTCACATTTTTTAAAATTTTCTGTCCCTCTCTAGAGCGAGCTCGCTAACATACGTCCATAACTAGGGGAGCAGGGATGGCGCAGTGGTGATCGCGCTCGCCTCCCACCAATGTGCCCCGGGTTCGAATCCTGGACCCGGTGCCATAAGTGGGTTGAGTTTGTTGTTGGTTCTCGTCCTTGCTCCGAGGGTTTTTCTCCGGCTTCTCCGGTTTTCCTCCCTCCACAAAAATCAACATTTCTAAATTCCAATTCGATCGGGAATTCGAGGGCCACGGGTTAAGACTGCGATACGGATGCAGTGCTCTACCAACTAAGCTATCATGTCATCTGGGATCTGGTCACATTGTGAGTTTGTAATATACCCTTAGAGGGTAAAGAATGCAAATGAATATATCAAAGATCATATATTTGAACTGCGGAGAAAGTTATGAATTCATGATTGATCATCGCAGTTATACACCCAACTTACGCAGTTGTAAAATGTTCTTTTAGGCTTTCACAACTGCTTAAGTTGTGTGTATAAATTCATTGAGTTCGTCTCTCACTGAGACTTAAATGTGGAAGCGAGACAGCTATAGAGATTAAACAGAACTGCCAAGAAAATGTTCAGTGCAATATACACCAAATAACAAATTCCATAACAAATGCAGAATATCAAACAGCAAACAAATGCCAAACAGATGATCCATTACCTGAATGCCACCTGAAATATACGGAGAAGGAACTGAAAGTCCAGAATACCAATTAGTTTTGATCTTTTTGATTGCAGATAGAGCTGCAAAGCACGATGATACAGTCTTAGTCACGTGTTCGGTCCATTTCAGGTTGTCCTGAATCCACACACCAAGGAATTTGTGCAGAGTTACTCTTTCTAACACTTCTCCATTTGCGTTTATCCGGGGGACTTGATCTTCTAACTTATGCACTCTTGACATTTCATCAGTAGAGATTACCATTTGCTTGATCTTTTTTGCATTAAGGAGTAAGTTGGAATGGCTTGACCAACCTTCAAGGGCTCGCATGGTGCTATCCAATTCTCCAGTAGTAGTATCCAGATCTGAAGTGGCACAGTGCTTAATAAAGGTCGTGCATCTGCATATTGGAATGCTGTGACCACGGATATTGTTAAGGTCGTTTGCGTATAAATTAAATAGCACTGGCCCCAATATCAAGCCTTGCGGTACTTCAAATTGCACGTCAACGAACTCGGATGTTTTATCGTTGATTTGTACGAATTGCCTCTCTCACCAATGTAACTTAGAATCCACTGTAAGAAGTGCTTCGGAAATCCCATGTTGTGTATTTTTTTGACAATCCTGGTGTGATCGACCGTGTCAAACGCTTTTGAGAAATCTGCAAATATAGCCATGGTAAGTTCACTTCTCTTCATAGCTCCTAGCTTGTCTTTTCTAAAGGGCAGTAACACCGTTGTCATTGGATGTTCATGAAATATGCTGTGCCTATCGATGTATTCCATCATCTGGCTAAGTACCAAACGTCCGTATACTTTGGAGAGCACAGGTAGCATAGCTATTGATCTTTAGTATCACCCAACTAGTGAACTAATGCAAATCCTGCATTTTGATTGGCTACGCTTCTTTGTGATCCGATAAGGAGTTAATATAACAAGACAAACTGTCTCAGCAACCTCTCGTTCACCATGTTCAATTGGTCCAACACAAATAGCCTATTGTGGAATGTTAAAATCTCTCCAGATCTAGACGGTGATCGCGACGAGTAGCGTATCCTTTAACTACTGCGTTGATTCACTCCGATTACTCCAAACCAAGCTTCTTGAGAAAAACATCTTGTTTCAGCTTACTGTGTGTGTTGTGTGTTGCTAGCGAAGAGCCCCGGTGCGAAAGAAAGAAAGAAAATGCAGAAAGTGCAGAAAGAAAATCCAAGACTGCTCTTACAAGTGGTTGAGGATGATTGATTTTCCTTTGGAGACAAAATGCTGTCCATTTTCTGATGTACCGGAGTACTGTTTCTTAGTACCTCCTCGCCAGGATGCCATGAGCAGTCCAACAGCTGACTTCGATACTCCTCTTGTTTCATGGTATTGCCTGACAACAGACATGCCACTAATCTCATTTGGTTTCTTAGAGGATATAAAGTCCCTGATTGTGGAAGGGTGACCGGAGGTCCTTGTCTTGTGGGAGCATTAATGGATTTACCACCAGAAGGCTTAGTATCCGGGGCCACCAAACCTGTGTCGGCCAGACGGGAGCTATCAACAGTGCTAAAGTCTGATCGTTCTCCAATTTCTGCAGACATCTATTAAGCAGAGGAAGGGGAGGAAAATGTAAACAAACAGACCTGGGATCCCGAGGAGATGTAGAACTTTTAGTCCTACATCTCCACGGGATATCTAGTGGCGTACAACATTCCAGTGCAATTATATCCCTGTCGGTGATCGCTTATGTTCCTCGCCGCCTGTCAATTTTAGCGGGAATGTGTCATAATCCTAAGGCGTGAAAGTACATTTATTTTAAGAGGCTAGATTATTTGGTTGACGTTTTGTGAGGTTGGAGTTTATGCATTTTGCCTTCACTCAGAAGTGTACGATGATTGATTCCGACATTCGACGAGCTCGTCGAATGTCCAGCAAGCGATTCCAGGGATTGGTTCCTCCTCAATTTTAAGATATGCGGCGTTCCTTTCTCGCTTGGTTGCAAGCTTTGCGGATTAATTTACGACGTGTATACAAAGATATTGTCGCTATAGCCTCTTCATTTAGCGTTCTTTCCTCCATTCTCCACCAAAAGTGCGGAAAGAGAAAGGCGAAAGAGAAGCGTACAGCTGGTTGGTAAGTATCACATGATAAAGACGGGTACTAGATAAATGTTTTATATTCTTTCCGGTTCCGGCATCGAGGTTGAAGTCCTCACATGACTGTATGCCTGAGTATTTCTAGGATATATAGCATGATTTACTGTATTTTTTAGCGATGTTCATAGACGGTTAATAGGCAAATGTTATATATCCTTTCTGGTTCAACCAGGTTGAAGTCCTGGCATCATTGTATGCCTGAGTATTTCTGGGACATAGAGCATGATTTAGCGCGTGTTTTTAGCGATGTTCATAGATGGTTAATAGGCAAATGTTATATATCCTTTCTGGTTCATCCAGGTTGAAGTCCTGGCATCACTGTATGCCAGAGTATTTCTGGAATATATAACATGATTTAGTGTGTTTTTGGCAATGTTCATAGATGGTTAATAGGCAAATGTTATATATCCTTTCTGGTATGATTATCTGGTATGGATGTAACTACAGTTAACCTTAAGAAGGATTGTTTCCCAAATTACCCATTGTCTACTAAAACGACCTGGACTTGGGAGAGGAACCTAGCAAGAAACGGGAAACCCGTGTCTTCTTTCAGCTAAAGAAGAGATTCTTTTCTATACTACGACAAATGATATCGTTCATTTCAGTCATTTCAAATATGTACGTGGGAACATTTTGGGCCCGAACGTCCATAACAATACATTTCTCGAGGGAATTCCTGCGGGGGATACAAAGATGGTTAACTAAACAAAAATTAATATTACAAACTGTGCGAGATGAAAAATGAAAGTCTTTATATGCACAGTTTGCAGTTTTCAAGCCGAGTTTTTTTCAACCAGCTATTCAGTTTCACTACGCTCAATGCAAACTGGGCTGGCCTAAAGTAAATTAAACTACTTGCACGTTAAATTTCGGGGACGGCAGTGTTTCAGTGATCCCGTAAGATAATTTCTCCTTTTAAAAGTAGGTAAACTCTCGCTCGCCAAATAAATAAGAAAACGCATAAGTCCGCCAAAATGCAAGGAACTCAACCGGACTGTGAAAAGATTGGGAGAACAAGTTAACAGGGATACATATGCAGCAGTTTTCTTTACTTTAGGGTGACCAATTTGTTGTTGATTTGGGTGAGTGACTGGGTCTCGGTCCATAAACACGCAAATGTTCTTGGCTTATATCAAGCAATCTTTCCTCCACGCTTGGTCAATAAGCCATGAACATTATTGTTGATATTTACGATCTCAAATTCCTTGAAGATCTCTTGAAACTGTGTTGGTCATGCTAGCTTTGCGGATAATCTTGACCGAAATTGAGGTCCGAAAGGCCGTCTAGTAAGGTGACTAAATGTATTGCTATCACAGTGAAATAAGATATGAAGGTAACCACTTCTTCGTTAGGAAATGAATTTCCATATTGGTAGAATGATTGCAGTGTTACAATGTGCCGGAAAAGCTATTGTGTATTTCGGCATGGAATCTAAAGCTCTGAGGAGGATTCCGTGCTAGAAGCCGCCTTTCTTTGCTGCCCCGTGCATGGTCCTTAATAAGATACCCGTAGAAGCTAGGCGAAGAATGTAAATGAATATATGAAAGATCATATATATTTGAACTGCGAAGAAAGATGTCAATTTATGATTGATCGTCGCAGTTATACACACAACTAAAGCAGTTCAAATATATGAAACTGAGTTACCATAAAGCAAATTTCAACTACTTGCACGCCAAATTCCGCTGACGAGAGTGTTTCAGGGATTTTGTAAGATAATTTCTCCTTTCAAAACTACTGAGGTAAACCCGCGCTCCCCGAATAAAGAGGAAGGCGAATAAGTGCGTCAAGATGCATAGAACTCAACCAGACTGTGAAAAGATTGAGAGAAGTTAACAGGGATACATCTGCAGCGGTTTTCTTCTTCAGGGGGACCAATTCGTTGTCGGGATGAAAAAAAGAAGTACTTCAACTATTTTTTTCTTCTTTATCTTGTTGCGTGCACGTGTTATATAGGTAAGTGACTGAGTCTCGGTCCATATATCGTGCCCTCTCGCTTGGTCAATAAACCATAAACATTATTGTTGATGTTCACAATCTCAAATTCCTTGAAGATCTCTTGAAACTGTGTTGGCCATGCAAGCTTTGCGGATCATCTTGACCGAAACTGTAGATGAGGTCTGAAAAGCCGCCTACTAAGGTAAGATATGAAGGAAAGCCCCTTTTCGTTACGAAGTGAATTTCCATTTTGGTAGAATGATTGCTACAATGTGCCAGAAAAGCCATTGTATTCGGCTGGGAATCTTGAGCTCTGATGAGGATTCCGTGCTAGAAGCCGTCTTTCTTTGCTGCCCCGTGGATGGTCCTTTCGCGAAATGCATCAAAGTTCGAGACTTCGGTAATTTGTCGTTAAACACTGACCCCAAATAGCCGACCAGTGTAAAATTTAGATCTAGACTATCTTAGGCTTTCCTTGAGGCATAGGGACAAGATAGACTACAAAGAAGGGAAGAGCGAAAGGAATTATTAGCATCAAGGTGCATGATTCGTGCCCCAACATCTAATCCAAATTTAACAGCGAGGCGAAGTTTTAATTATCCACCATTATCAGCAAAATTAAAAAATTTCCTACATTCTTAATGTCTGTTAGAAGGGAATTCCAATGGCAAGTGCGATACCCTGATTTGCATCTCTTCCTCACTTAATAACCAACGTGATTTCTTGAAGTCCTATCATCAATAGCGCCGCGATAAACAGACAAAGTACTTAACGTTTCTCAAACTGTCCACATTTTGAAAACTCAACAGTAGTAAATTCGTAACAAGCTTGGAATCAAGTCTGGTAGAATGGAAATTCTTACAGAGACAGGCGTTATGGCTGATTGGTGTCAAGCGTAATGTAATTCAGACATGTACTGTGAAAGGCGTTTTGTTTACATCTGATGCTTTAATATTGACAATGGTCAGTCGTCCAATTGTTGAAGTGCTTGGAAAATTGATGTCTTTCGTCAAAGATGTTATTGTGAAATCTTGATACAAGAAACTGCACAGGGATTTCACGAATATCTTGAAGAAAGACAAACAAGATTATTCTCTTAGCAGTGCGTACCCTGGTCTACGTTTCCCGCATTCTAAGTTGGTTAAAATGGCAAACTGGGATCTCGACCTTTACACAAGACACACTACGAGATGGCGGACGAACGTGAATGTCATTAACAGAATCAAACGAGCAAGCGCTACTACAGCCTACTACGACAATTCAACCTCGGCCTTTAACTGCTACATGATGTTGAACTTAATCCTGGACCTGCAAACTGCTCTACTACAAACGAGTTCAAGAAGTCAACTGGCAGTTTGATTAAAATAGCACACTCTTAACGTTCGCTCGCTCAAATGCCGTGAGCATTTCGTTCTTGTAAAGGAAGCTGTCCTGGAAAACAACTTTTGACATACTCACTATATCCGAAACCTGGCTCAATAGTTCAGTTACAGATTTGGAAATAGAGATTCCTGGCTACGTTATCTACCGTATCGACCGCCAGGCGAAAAATGACGGCGGAGTATGTGCTTATGTTTCGCGAAATTATAGGACGGAGTACTTGAGTAACATCTCTCTTATCACGGCCTCAGGGTTTTACACTGCTACTCTGGCCTGCGCTTTATCCGGTGTCAAAAACAAGCAAAGAAAGATGTAAAGCCCTTAATGTTTCTGTTAGTTGTTTCTATTCTTGTGATTTTATTAATGATTGATAAAATTAGTTCGTATAGTGTGATAAAATTACTCAACAAAACCATTACAGACAAATTTTGTCAAACATTTTATCAGTGTAACTTGTAAAAGGACAAAATTAATTTCCGATAACAAGCGGTAAAAATCGATACTACTCGATGAATCAATCGTTATGCATTCCTATTGGCAATCAGTATCACTCCGCAATTAATGTATAGTGTTATCGATTAACCCGAAGATCGGTTTATCGATTAACTACACCTGAAAATGAGGCCTTATGTGCGAAGCTAGGTAGGTAACACCTGAAAATACGGCACTCGGTAGACAAATATTTAAGCGTCCGAGAATAGGTTTTGACGTCCGGCAATGGATCAGATGATACGAAAATTTTCCCTCGAAAGGTACTACCACTAAAACGATATCAAACAGTACCAGTAGCTAGTCCGCATCCCAAACTTTAGCTCGAAAAAAATTCGAAACAAGATTTTTCCACATTCGGCAGAATCCGCATCCCATGTGCCGAAAAGTTGATATTTACACGGTAAAAATAAAGCGGCTCAGAAGCTAAACTATACACTCGTGTACCAACATTTAGGAGTGTCGGACCTGACGGATTTTGTTCCTGATATCCTCCCTGCAATGTAGAGAAAAAAACTGAAGGAAATGGGTTCGCACTTCTCGCCGCTTGATCGCTCTTCTTATCCTTCGCATTCTTAGTGTCGCAAGCTAGTAACGGAAAGGGACTGCTCGCAGTCTACAGGACAAAAAATGTTGAAATGGGGCGTAATGAACCTCCTTTGAACCCTGCGAAGTTCGCATTATTTTGACCTCTCCTGCTTCGGTTTTTGTTTGACGTTACATATGTTCTGATTTAGTCAATCCATTTTCTTTCGACCTCTCTATTATTTAAATTTGATTAAAATGTACATTGCCAGAATAGAAATAGAGTAAGGAATGGACTATTTGAATTTTTAGGCGGGGGGGAGGTGATTTGGTATAGGCGGGATTACTTTTAACCCATCTATTTCCGTTGAAGGTTCAAGTAAGGCTATGGGCAACTTAGATTCTATAAATTTTACACGAAGGCTCACAAAACAGGAGAATGCCACAAAACATCTCACTTTATGTAGGCTGATTACTGTCTACTACCTATGAACACATGCGTCTCACTGCTCGCAGTCTACAGGACCCAAAATTAATGTTTGGAAATGGAGCCTGCTAAAGTCTATCAATTGAGGCGAAGTGGTCTTGTAATGAACGACTCTCGCTATTACGCTGCTTTACTTACCACCGGCAATCAAGTACTTTGTAGAACGTATTAACACACGTTTTACCTTGACGGTTCCACGTATCATATCATGCCCTGTCACGCCCTACTTTAAGCCTTAATAAGGCTTAAAAAATAAACTGGTGTTTTTCTTGCTGGTTCGCTAGGTTTCCGCATGGGGAGCGGAACCGGCAAAACGTTCCTTGCAAATAGTCTAAAAAGAATAAATTTATTTAACTTTTTTAAAATTAAATTCCTTGATGGATTCAGAAAATTTCACTTCTTTTTACTACTGAGCACGTGGGACTTGTGCGCTAGATTCGACAAGGTTTACTGACATCTGATAGTAAAGTAGCAAAGCCGGTAACAACTGTAGCATTATTCGTAGCATAAATTTGAGAACTTTGAGTAAGCCGTAGAACTCAATAAGAAAGACAAATTTATCGTGTTGTCCAACTTGAATTTTCTTCTCTACTGATGCAGATCTTCTTTAATTTTCAGATTAACTGTTATGGCAAGAAAAGAATACAACAAGATATCTGCCAGTGAAGACGAAAAGGGAGTGAGCTTCGTGTCTCTTCTTTTTTTTCAGTGGATGAATAGTATCTTCAAGATAGGCAGTGAACGACCATTAGATGAGAACGATCTCTTACCGCTTTCAAAAGAGAATTCTTCCACTTTTCTGACCAATCAGCTTCAAGCAAACTGGAACAAAGAAACAGCAAAGTGCAACAGAAATCAGAATAGGCCTAGACTTTGGAAATGCGTCATAAAGTTGATCTCGGTAAAAGATGCCATAATTATTGTATCCGCGAATGCTTTGCGTACAATTTCTATCCTTCTTCAACCATTGTTATTGGGATATCTTATTTCCATACTGATGTCATCTGAGCCACAGAAAGACAATCTTCTGTATGGTTGTACACTGGCTTTGTGCATAAATCCTATCATAGGAGCTCTTGGTATGCACCACTATGACTACAGATGTGAGCTGTTGGGTATCAGAATTAGTTGCGCCCTAAAAGGTCTAATCTATTATAAGGTAAGCACGAATGGTGTAGAATAGAAGACGAGGCAGTGTGGTCGAGCCCGGAGGGAGGAGGGGAGACTCCTTTTTGTATTTTGAAATTAACAAATGTCCAGCTGTAAAGAATGAGGGAGTTTGCGCAATTTGAAAATGCG
>Ga0126337_10003678_pt1 | contig 10106 bp, 6 predicted proteins | sample DipCmetagenome_FD_92527 | JGI IMG/M metagenome (GOLD analysis project Ga0126337, IMG submission 92527) | Coral microbial communities from La Bocana,Puerto Morelos, Mexico - Diploria C A metagenome | ecosystem: Host-associated > Invertebrates > Cnidaria > Coral | place: La Bocana,Puerto Morelos... | reverse complement strand
TATGTCTTCGAAGGTTCGTTTAGTCATTTATATGTAGTATAGTATTCTGTATCGAAACAACTTCAAGTAACGTGAGTTTGTATCGAATCGACTTTACATGTGTAACAAATCGACTTCGAGTTGCATCGAAACGACTTGTATCGAAATGACTTTGTATCGAAACGACCGGGTTCCTAACAGTTGATAGAAACACAGTACATGTTTTCTATCTGTAAATTACATTATAGATATGACCATGTGTGCACTCTGATTTATCTGAGTATAATAATTGTAATTAAAATTATTGTTTTTTTGCCACATTACCTCTAAGCTGTGTATTACACTCCTGACATTTGAGAACACTTGAGAAATGTAGAAAACACTTGTCTGCAGCTCGTGTTTTCTACATTTCCCTCGTGTTCTTAAATGCCCATCGTGTTTTATCACACTGTAATACACACTTAGGCTTCTTTATTTGTTAAATGGGACTACGCTTGGGCATTGCCCCACATACCTTCAAGAACGCTCACAATCATCCTTTTAAAAGTTTCACATTCTGCATTCCAAGAGTAAGTCCTGCCATAGTTCTTTTGGAGTTGAATGGCATTCTCAGATCTTTCTTGCAGGGTTTGCTGTGATAACTGAAGGATTTTTCTAGCCCATTCCTCTGGCTTTTGGGAAGCCACAATCACAAAATCTCCAGTTTCCACCTTCTGAAGAGCTTTGGCTATTCCTGACTGCTTGGAAACAAGTACAGGGACAGCCGCAGAAATGGCCTCCAATGCGACCAGACCAAACCCTTCAGCTCGGGATGGCAGAGCAACCAAGTGTGCTTCTTGGAACATTCTCTTCAGTTCTTGTTGGTCGCAATAACGACGGATCGTTAGTTGCTCGCGTGTTATTTTGGTGTTCTTCAGAAACCACTTCTCCATTCTTCTTTGTTTAGCGGGTGGCGAGCCAACGATTGTTAACTTGAACCCTTCTCCCAGAGAAGCTATTGCTTTAGCGATGACATCAAATCCTTTAACAGAAAGATCCTCCAAGGTCAATCTACCGAACACAAAGACACTGAATTCAGCATCTTGATCTGCCACGGGCCCATGTTCACCCAGAGAACGTAGCTCAGAAGGATAACGCTGTGGGTGACAAACAAAACTTTCAAAGATTCCAGGGGTAAGAACATGTACATTGATACCCCGTGGAAGACATTTTTGGTACTTTGTCTGAAGCGAAGAGCCCACACCAACTACCATATCAGCGGCTTCGCAAAGCTCTTTCTCGCGCCTGTGCTTACTTTCATTTTCGTCAATGGTATCTTCTGCCGATCTTTTGGCCATTTTGTACTTGCCAAGATCTTCACAAAATACATGAACAAACTGAATCCATTTGCATTTCGTATTGTTCGCAATGAAATAGGCTGGGACACCAAACTTTCTTCCGTGGCCTATCACAACATGAAGATCTTGAAGTGGCGGGGGAATTTTCAAACATTCAAAAGGGTCAGTGGATCCAGGAAATTTCTGGGCAGTGATTAAATTCACACCGTGCTGTCTGGCATCTTCTCTATCCTGTTCGTCACTTTGCAAGACGTAACAGTGGACCTTGATGCTGTCACTTGATGTTTCTGCCAAATTAACAGCAAGTTCTCGGTTGAAAGTGGACAAACCACCTTTCGAACTCTTCCACTCATCGCATAGAAACAGCACATTAATAACATCAGGATCTCGACTTGTCCCTGGACGTATACTTTGTCCAGAGTTCATCATATGACTTTGTGCATTCGTCTAGCGTGTTTTCCACTTGCTTTCACACAGATAATTCTTTCCAACAGATCACTTCTCACTCGCAAAACAAAATTCCCTCGTATGCTGTAGGTGCGACGGGATTGGCTTACAGCGGCGCGTAAGACGCGTCTAAACTAGCGCATGCTTATTAGGTATTTCCGCTTTAACATTTGCTTAGGGACTAGCCTGTTCCAGGCCCTCGCTCAGTGGGGACAGAAAGCGAGAGGACGGGCGACGAGCGACGTGGAGTATCCCGCTCGTCGCTGATCCCGCACGTCCCCCGCCCTCGTTTTCCAGCGATCGCCCCCACTGATAGCCTGATTCTCAGACGTCCGAGGTCGATCGCTTTCCCTCTCTCCCTCTCCCGGGAGAGGGAGAGAGGGAAGGCGATCGACCTCGGACGTCTGAGAATCAGGCTACCCCACTGACCGATACGTCAAGGCGGTGTTCTGCCTATTTCTCAGAAAACAATCTCGTACACAGATTCGCGGGTGTAAAGCAAAAAAAATCTCACTTCCCACGGAAAAATCTAAGTATTTTAAAAGTTTATGAATTTATTTCTTTCATATAGTTGTTATTTGCCGGCCGGGAGGTCTGTATTGGGAAAAACTGTGCCCGAGGTCTTGCGTAGGGCCCGGGGCCGCAGACCAAGAACAAAGTTTTTCCCAATACGGACCGACCGGCCGGCAAATAACATACATGTGTAACAAAAAGCTGCTAAAATAGCCGCAATGTTGGGAAACTCGGAGCGGTCCGTACGCGGGGTCCGTATGGGAAAATCCGGACCGCTCGAGCGCGCGGAATTAGCCAATCAGATTCAAGGATTTAGGATTCCGGACCGCTGAGATGCTTCAGAAAAAATAAAATATGTTATCTTAGCTGGGAAGTTGGGTTGCTTTTCCTTTATTCCTGAGGGAAAAGGTGAGGGGGTTAGATGGTCTCATATTTCTTGGATAACCCAGGGTGTGGTCCTGCCATTAACGAAGAACAGGCCAAAAATAGCTGGAATCTCTCATTTTCTCAAATGGGTAAGAAACAAGCAGTTTAGATATTTGAGAGCAACGATTTAAATGCATAGTCTCACTCTCAAAAATTGCTATCCCTACAAGACAATACCTGGTATGGTGACGAAAAGAGGTTTTTTGTTTACTTAACATTTCTTTACAAGTAGTTATCTTATTTTGTTGTTGCTCTTATTGTTACTATTAAGTTTGGGTTCTTTTGTTTTTATTTTGTTTGTTATTATATTAGTGAACAGTTGAGGCAAAAATAGCCCACTCAGTCACAACGAAGGCAAAGGTTCAAGTTCATTTTTCCACTGCACTTTATATTTTTCATTCTTACAATTACTTAATTACATAGCACTTTATCATGTTTATCATCAAACCACATACAACTATAAATAAATAACATGAGTAAAACAACCAAACCTTGGATAGCACAAGTTAGTTATCTTAGAAAGGACAACTCAAAATCACAAAAGACAAGTAAAATAGGAGGATTCATGCCAACGTCTTTGTTTACATTTTTGCTCATTTGCAAACTGGCGTACAGAAGAAAACATGTCAGATATGACTTGACTCCAGGCAGCTAGAGAGCTTGTGAAATTTGATACATGTAAAATTTTTAGCTCTTCGGGTGTAATATTCAAGAAGAAATTGTCTTTCAAAAACTACAAAATTTCTGGGTGGCAAAAGCACTAATGAGCTGGGACATTCTTTGTAAAATGTTCACCTTTTAAAACTGTGTTGCAAAAAAAGTACTCAATGGAATAGATCAGGTTCATATTCATTGCCAGAGTTCATCACACTATGACTTTTCAATATTCAGAACTGTTTTATTTGTAGCTCCAGCAGAAACTGAATCGCTTATGCTAATGATGCAAATATTGTAAACAAGGATTCCCCAATAGGTTGTTAACTATAGCCACTGGACAGTACAAAATGGATGTGTTTCACATTCACTTCTGAGAATATTTGCAAAGTTTGATCACACACACAATTTCACATATTTCATTTTAGCCTTTGCAGATAAGTATTTTTTTTTTAAATTAACCTAGCAAAAAATGGACAAACAGCTCTACAGAAGTAGGCAACTTTATGTAAAATTACTTGCTTCTTGAAGTGATTGTTTGGAGAAGCTAGCAGTTTGAAACTTTAAGACATTGGTGTTGAATAGCCTTTGTAGATTTACCTAACATAGAGTACTCTGAAATAGTATTAAAAACACAAATGATAACAAAAGAGAACAAATCATGGAAAGACTACAATGGCCAAAAAAAACAAGATTAACCATGCTAGACATGGATCTTGACCAATATTATAAGCTTCAGGAAAAATATGCAAATAACTTATGATTCTATGACATAATGTACCTACACTCATTACTGTAGCACCGGTATTACAATTGCCTTTATGCAGATACATACATGGTTATTCACCACTCACTTAATCACTGCATCTGTTACACTGCTAAATACAATCTGTATCTGATCACTAACTTTATTACACCACTAATGAAACAAAGCTGTTATACTGCTGTATGTTCCTTTTGAGGATGTCGATACATGGACCCAGCACTCGTTCGAACCGTTGCCTGTCGAGCTTGACACATTTTAGTGTTCCCTTTGCCCGGACTGTTGCAGCTCGAGGTCGATTAAGGACCAAAGCAATTTCACCTGAAAGCATCAATTTGACTCAGTTTGACATCTAAATTTTTCATTCCTTAGATACTGTTCACTAATAATTATTTTATGGGGATGACCAGTTTGCAAAAAAAGTGAATGGACCATAAAAAATTTCCATTCCGAAGTGATGGGCTACTTAGCTTTTAGAGATCCAAACGACGAGGTTCTGAAAAATACGACCCTCTTGACGGAAACATAAGACCACTTCAAAGTAATGCTGATAAGTCATGTACATGTACTGCAGTTACATCTATCATTGCTTCAGACTTTTATTGCAAATTGACGAAGCTTCCACACTTTGCAAATTCAGTTTTAAGCTAAACCATACTACTGTTGACTGTATATCATTTATCAGGAAAAATGTAAAGTATATTTTGCCTAATCTAAGCAACATTATGTAAAAGGAAGGAGCATATCTAGATAAGTTCATAATTTGAACTTGAACTGCCAACTGTGTTAAGCATTACAAGATATAGGTCGCTTAGAAGATGGTAGCCAAAATGAACCAGTTACTGGACTTCCCAGACATTTAGATGCCTGGGAGCAAACAAGAGTGATGAAACAGCTAGGCAGTTTTGCGCCTATTTCTGTTCAGGTAATTTCATGATTTTTGTTTACCCTGTTTCAGTGATTTCATTTCTGTGTTTCAGGTTCCTGTATATGCCAAAAAACCAACTTTGAAAGAAAAACATAATTTTGCACCACAGAAAAAATGATGCCCATATCTGGCAAAATTTAGACTGTATGCAAATGTACATGTTCAGCATGACAGTGCAGAGAATATAGCAACGAAAAGGCCCAATAACACAGGAATAGAGTCATACTCATTGCAAGTAATTTGTTGCATTAGCTGAGAGGAAAAAAACAGTTATCAACAACTATATTACACACCCATGCAGGTAAAGGCATATTGCAGGTTAACTTGTGGCAATAATAGTGAAATGATTTGTAAGTACCATTGTTGAGTTTTACGTCATACTGTGAACAGCAGCGCTTTCATTAGAAGCCGGCTAATGCCAGAGCTCCGCTGTGAGTAATAGAGTCACCAGCTACTTGGCTGTGTTCAAGTTTAAATTTTACAGTCTGTAGTCACAAATAAGACCTTGTCATCTTTGCAATTTTTGGAAAGCTGTGAGCCACAAAAAGGGCCATCAATCGAAGAAATGAAACCCTTTATTTGTTCATTGTTTAGAAATTCATTTGGCAAGCCTGTTCACAGTTTTTACACTTGCAATTGTGAAGGAAGCTGATGTACTTAGGTGACCCAAACAGAGATAAATCGTTTAAGAGCAGCGAGTGAAAAAGATTAGTTTCTAGCATCAGTGAAATGATGTATGTGATGATTGGTGGAACCTGTTTTGCACTACCGTTACATTTTCATTTGTGTGAAAATAAAAAAAAAATTGTTTCTTTTAATGATAAATAATAATATTCATTACAGATCTTACAACTTTCATGTCCAGCTGGAAATCTTATTTCCTAGAGTTTAAAGTTCAAAATTTTCTGGGGGAGCATGCTCCCAGACCCCCTTGCAAAGTTGGCCTTATGGCCACCTATATGTTCTTAGCCACCTACATTTATGGTGGCGGACACCTATTTTAATGTTATTGAAAGCAATGGTGAAAATTTACTGTTTCCGTTTATTTGAAGATCAATACTATTGACTTCTAGAGGTTCATGGATTAATATTTTAATCAAAACTGTAATATAAAATTGATCTCCATCATTACATTCTGCATTTCCTGATGGCTGCTTCTGACCCAAATAATTTCCCAAGATGAATGTACTGTTGCATTGTAAACCAATATTGTATTATATTCTTCAACCTGGTCATCCCCACGAATAATGAACCATCCCTTATGGCAGACTTAACTCATACCTTTGAAAAACTGCATCCAATATCAGTTATTGATACAAATTGCCAGTCTACATCATTTTACACTGCATTGTTGAATTCAACACCTAAAACGGCTTCAAATATCCTCACTCACCGAAGTAGTCAGACTGTCCTAATCTGCTGACCTCAATATAATCTTCATTTGGTGATCTACGCTGCAACACCACAGCTACCCCCTGTAAAACATTACTAGTTAACTCTTGAATCATCATCTTATTTCTTGTCATAAAATCAACATACAACATCAAGCAGACAAATCAAAAATAAAGGAAATGAACCATCGAAACTTCAGTACTAACCATAAGAGCAAAATGTGTCTAGTAGGAATTAAGGTGGCTTACTACAGCCCAACCAAGCTCTTAACATGTTCCAAGATGTTCTTCCTTTCACTATTTACTGTAAGCTTTAGTATTTTACCTTAGTTTCCAGGTGAAACTTGTACAATTTGAACGTCAAAAAATAGCAAAAATTAACAACTGAGTACCCAAGGAGAGACTGGGCATTTGTAGGTTAAATGACATTTTTCTCAAAATCTACCCAAATGTAAAATTTAAACTTTCAGGAATAGGACACTGGCTCTGACTTAACATTTATGCAAAGTAAAATATACATCAGTAAGACAGATTTTTCACATACTATGAAAATGTGAAATTAAAAGTAGCTCAAAACCTCTACAAATCAACTAAAGTTTCATCATGGTTTGTATGGTTGGTTTTCAAGCAAACCTGGATGAAAGACTACCTTTTAACCTTGTACAAGAATTGAACAGTTCAAAACCCTTCATTTAATTGCTCATTCATGTAATGCTATGTATTTATTGCCACAAATACTGAAGAGATTCAACGCCTTTCAAGTGCTGAAGTTCTATTTGTTTCTTCTTAGGGTTACTTGTGTCATTTCTACCTGCACAACTAATACTGACTTCTGACACTGAGGCAAACATGGCGCACACTACTGAGTGTAGGACAAATTGTAGTAAACCACCTTTGTAATAAACAAGAGCATGTAAAGAAAAAGTTTTCTATCAAATACTTACATCAACAATGATGTAAAATTCATCACCATGCTCTCCCTGAACTACAACATTTTCATTATCCTCATAAGAAACAGCTTCCAGGGCGTCAGCCACAGTAAGGCGTTCCCATTTATCCAATGATTCGAGAATACTGACTTTCTCAAGAAACTGTTCATACATTTTCCTCTTGCGAATCTGACTTCCCATCAATATCCGTCGGTAAGTGACTCGATCAATGGCCCAAAGCTTCACATCCGTTTTTGACTAAAGGAGACACAAAGCATATAGACATTTAGACTCCTTTGAAGTTATTGTCCATCCATAACATTTTGGTAACTAAGATATATTATTAAAGACCTTGAAATTGCAATCAACACATTTTCCCTTAGACATCAAGTCCTTCTAGAAATACATAGTGAAAGATCTTTGCTTCTAAAACATAAAGAAGCCATACTATCCTTTTGCTTTGCCAAACAATCCTTTAACACATTTTGACTCCTTTGAAGTTACTGTCCATCCAAAAAAATTGATAAGATACATCATTAAAGAACTTGCAGTTACCATTTCATTTTGATGACAAAACTTCAAATTGTTTTCACAGGCAGGCAAAACGTATTGAACTGAGCCTCTCATATAACACGCAAGCTTCCCTTTAGATGCTCAGATCAGGCAGGCAAAATCATCCTCACAAACAGCCAATTTCCCCATGCCCAGTTCTTAATGGAACACCTCAGTGACTACTATTCAGTAAAGTGTTAAGGCATGTAGTTGATGACTTTCTCTTATTTTACAGGCTGCTCCAGTATAGAAACAGTCTACCTGAGTTGCTAACCATTTAACTCAATGAAAACTTGGTTAAACTGACTGCACATTACACAAATACGTTTTTTTTAGATGGATCCTTGACACTAGCTAACCAAGACTTTGAAAGATGATCAGAAATGGTTGCCACATACATCAGTTTTCAAAATACCATGACTTTTTCCAGACGGTTTTTTGATAAAAATAAAGTTTCCTTGACCAAAAAAATATACAAAATGCCAGATATAGCAACAGCCCTCAGCCTCCTTTACAGCGCCCTTTTTACATTACGACAATTCACCTTCATCATTAAGGTGGCTGAACACAGTTTTCAAGAGCCTATACCTAATTCACCACTACTTTTTAGCTATTTATGCTTTGGTGCCCATTTTTTGCAAGGTTAACCACAGAAGAGTTTATTCTCGCATTTTGGCCAAGGTGTGTGTTGTTAGCATGGCAACAGGGCTAGTTAAAAACAAGGCTTAAAAAATGCTTTTTGTTTATTTAAAAAAATCCAGTCGTTAGAATTTTTCATCATTTGCCCACTATGAATTGACATTAATCCCATCTCTCAATACTATTTTAATAAAATTTTGACATAGGCGATTTTCGTAATTCAAGTCACTGCATGTTCTGTATTGTTAAAAATTCCCTATGTCAAAATTCAGATTTTTTGTGATGGATCATTTTGGTTTCTGAACTATTTTTTCGCCAAATTTCTTGAAATTCTAACAACTGGATTGTTAAAAATCGGCAACTTTCTGTAAAAGCAATCGGTCTCAATATTTCGAGCAACTGTGAATGCGCAGCATTTAACTGGGCTCTTTTGGCAAAAGCTGAGAATTACTGGGATCTTTGTGTCAATTGTCACCTTGTCTAACATATCTTTGTAATAAAAGACTTAAGACATCAATACGCTGTGTTCAATAATAGAGAAAAATAGCACAGATAGTGTGGGCATTGAGTAAAAAAAGGATTGCTCTATTGACGGCTTGTTTGTTTTGCAATTCTTGTGCACGCGCTGAATTGCATCAGCAAAAGCACGCATCAAAACTGCGTTTGGCCACCTTAAGGAAACACATTGTCAAGATCACAGTAACCCGAAACGTTTCCTCCAGACTTGAATGTAATATTTCAGCAGTGTTATTATTTCAATTTTCCCTGACTGACATTTCAAATTTTAATTATCCCTGACTCTAAATATCCCAGCATTTCCCTGACCTTGAAGAACTTACATTTTCTGACCATTCCCTAACCAGTAGCAACCCTGTAGAGATATCCATTTGTTCTGTTTAATCATAAACACAGCATAAATAATATCTTTCCCACCTTTATAGTTGCTGCTCTTGGCGTGCCATAAATCAAAGCCAGTTCACCAAAACTGCCTCCTTCTCCAATAGTGGAAACGTATTCCTCACTCACAAACACCTAATGAGAACAATTACAATAAATGTCAGACAAACAAAGAGATATCTTGAAGGAATGAAAAGGATTTCACAAGAACTAAATTTTGAAAGTACTCATGATCCAGGTAGGTGAACTTTCTGGAAGCCTGTGTACAGCCACCCCTCCCCTCAAAATAACAGAGAGACTTCTGTGTAGCACTGTCACTAACTGTGTTCTCCACTCTGGTGGTGTTCCAGGAATGTTCCAAACATATGCTGATTGATTATCTTACTACTCTGCATAATTACGTAGGACATTTTCAATCTTTAAATTGGTTAACAGATCATTTTCTCCAAATACCATGTGATTTATAGAAACCAGACATTTTCAACCCACCCCAAAAGAACACATCACAACAAGTTAGTACCACGCTGCATAATGTCTAACATAACCAGAGCTACAGACATACAGAAAATTGATGAGATCCACATCTGGGATAAAAACCATGGTCTTGACTGAACAAAGCCAATGGCATATTAGGCTTGATTATACAACATG
>Ga0126337_10003673_pt1 | contig 10110 bp, 10 predicted proteins | sample DipCmetagenome_FD_92527 | JGI IMG/M metagenome (GOLD analysis project Ga0126337, IMG submission 92527) | Coral microbial communities from La Bocana,Puerto Morelos, Mexico - Diploria C A metagenome | ecosystem: Host-associated > Invertebrates > Cnidaria > Coral | place: La Bocana,Puerto Morelos... | reverse complement strand
TTAGCTTGCTGCAGCAATTCACCGGTACCCATTTAAACTTCTGAGTAGAGATTGGCCAACAACTCAAAAACAGTGATCTCGGACAGGACTTATACCCGCGGACCGAGATCCGGACTTGCAATATGGACGTCAGTGACGCTAGAAGAACACGTGCAAGTCCCGTTCGCCCGTTCTCATCACTAGCTGGAACTATTTCACGGTAGGCTCGAGTTCAACTCCTCGATCACTCTAGTGTAAACAGCACCTGAAAGTTGGGTTTTGAATCTTGATACGTAATCCAAAATGGTGACCATTAGGCCACTTGGCCAACCGCTTAATTCACCTGGATAATCAGAAGGCGCTTGCTATCATTTATATTAACTTGTCTATTTCTATTTCGTACCCAAATATTTCATCCAAATAGCTCAAGAATCCCTGCAAGACCTCTTGTCCGCTGAAGACACTCTTTTCTTGTGCAGGCTCAGCAGTTTCAAACCCAACGATCACGTGACATTTGTCGTCACTTTCAGGCGAGTCACGTGTACAAGTCCATATCTCACTGACGAAGCCGCGCACGCAGTAAATCTGATGCAGGGTATCAGGCCAGAAGCGGTGGTTAAAACGACACACGATCTTCCACGCCCCAAGCATCTGAATGGTATCAATGGCTGTGTTCTTGTTGGTAGGAAGAGCTGGAATAAAGTTGATATCGCCATCTTTGAGGACTGTCAGTGGGACAGCGATAATGACATGCTTAGCTGTTAGCACTTCGCCATTTTGGTTTCTCAGAAGAATTCTTCTGCCAGGGTTCGACCTGCTCCTCACTTCGCCTGCCCGAGATGACAGATAACGAAATAGAAAATATCAGCTCAATGTTGTATTTTACCCGCAATGAGTCCATTTAGCGCCCGCCATCTAAACGCCTGATGCCCTGAATATGGTGTAAAAATAAAAAGAAAAGCGTCCCACTTTCCATCCATCTGTAATACGCCCCCCGCCCCCGCCCCCTCGCGCCAAAAAAAAAAAACAGTAAATACTCCAGGCGCTAAAAATCGAATTACTAGGATTCATCACACTGGAGATAACATCCATGTCATAGTCGAACGGCAGACACACTTCGGCTCCATTTCAAAGAGAAGCTCTTGTCGAGTCAGACTCAAGAGACATCCAGTATTCAACCTAAAACTCATATTCCTCAGTAAAGAGGTATCTCTACAGCGATGCACGCAGTGTCTGCGCCGAAAATTCCAAAAACCAAGCGCAAAAAGAATTCGTTATTTACAGCAAGTCGACATGTGTCCAAAGTTCATTTGAAAGATTAAAGATCTTACCACAACACGGGCTGCACAAACTCCATGAAGAAAAGGCTTACCTTCCCAAAGAATTTCCCTAACTTGCCAGTTGAGACGTTTATCCACCTCTACGGTTTTGTCCAAGTAGTACTTCACGAGCTGTGAATAAGATTCAGCCAGTCTGAAGAAAAGCAGTGAAAGTTAATAAATAAATAAGATTATTATTAAATAATATTCTGATGTTAATTAATTTACTGTGAATTCAAAAGAGCTTTCCATTCGAACAAAAATTCCAGTTTGAATTTCTGAAAATTTCCTGTGTGGAACGGAACAGCATTTCCGTTATTTCTGGAGACTTTGGGTCAGAGAACATCCTCGCGAGGTATAATCAGGAATTTCTCTTCTATTTGTGTTCTATTTTTTTCCTGCTGGAGTTTCAGGAATTTTGGGCTGACTGGTTCGCATTTATTGTCGATTATTTTGAAGAAATTTCCACAGAATTTTCGTTCTCATGACCTCTGTTTCGAAAGTTTCGGAATTTTTGAAACTAGGTAAGCGCGAAATAAAGAGGGTGGTTGTCCTCATCTCATAAAGATCCATTTACCTGAAGTCCTCCAGTCCCCATTCATATTTGGACTCCATTCTACGTCTTCCTTCACGCACCCCATAATGAGCTAAGGATCCAGCAGATATCTTCATTTTCCACCAATCAATGACGTCCAGGACATCACGTGACAAACCCTTCTGTTCAAGCCTGACCTTCACAGAATCTGATTCAGATCCAGGTTCCTTGTCTTGATTTCTGTACTGGCTGTTGATTATTTCAGTCCATGCTTCTCTGGCAAGTACAATATCTGGCTGATCACTGGACAATGAGTAAAGCTTTCCTTTGTAGTAAATTTTACTGCCTTCTTCTTCGTCTTTACATTGAGCCGCCTGCAAAGGATGCAAAAATATCACTGATAGTTTAATGACCAGTAAGTAAATAAGCCAAACAGAGACTTAAATGCCAGTCCAATATGATCAAGTAACCAAGAGCAATAAATCCGTTATTAACCGCAAATAAACACTGGCAGAGAATTGACTCTGAGATATTTTAAAGTGCTGAAAAAAAACATAGTTGAGCAGTAGCCCCAAGAAAGAAAAGGCAAACCACGCAAGGCAAAAAAAAATTGCACCCACAGTACCAGGCTGGGCATGGTTCCTGCATGGTCTTTTCTGTAGAGACCATACTGTTACCCAGTGTGAACCGTCAAGATGGAAGTCCAGACAAGGTTATGACAGCACACTATAGAACCTGGGAGTTCAATGTGACAAGGTCAATTGGAATCTACTTGATGCATATATCTATTCCCTTCCACTAAATGTGTTTTCATAATTGTGTTATTATTTTTCCTTTGTATGGAGAGAAACTACACTGGGCGAGTATGAAAAGGCAGTAGAGCAAAACTGAGACAAGTTTTAAAAATATAAGGCTGCCTGCATAATTTAAGCCCATCTCATCTTACTTTTGTGAAATTATCTAATTACAGGGTTGTTCTCCTTAATGACTTGCTGTCAAGGAAAATTTTGATTACCAGTATATTTAGTTTCTGACGTCTTTTGGACAACTTCTGATGGCTCTCCTTTCAAATGGCCAATCAAACTGCAACAATTTGCCACTGATTTCAAACATTCGCAGGTTAAGACTTTTGAAATTCTCACAAGAGTGAATAGTTGATTTGTCAATTTGATTTTGTCAATTTGTTAATTGGACGGTTCAAATTGAAGTCAGCAAAACCTTGTTGAGAAGTTGTCAACATTTGATTGACAACTTTTTCAGGGGCGAACAGTATGGTGGTTAATTATTGAATGGATAAAACTGACTTACTGGTAGAACCACCCATCCATTATCATGGGCAATCTTGTTAACCACAGTGTTTGATCCATGAATAAACTCACCACCAAGATCAAATGGTGGAAATCCTTTGAATGGTTGAACCTGCTTCACTCTACCACCTAGAGTGAGAACCGGAGTCATTAGAATAAAGTGAGAAGCAGGGGTGGTGCTCCACCCATGAATTACAGGTGAATAATAAATGGATTTAATTTTACCTCTGACTTTGGCAATTACAATATTAACCAATAAGGTCTAAAACCCCAGTCAAGCTATACATAATGTCTGCAGAGATTAATTTAAAAGGAAATATGAAAACTTGTAAAGTACACAGACTTTGGTTATTTCACATTGTTGTTTTGTAGAGGATGACTAAGAAAAGTGCTAAAACGAACATGTATACCCATTCCTTTGCTTATCAAATCTCTTGTTTGGTAACATTCGTGTTGCTATGGCTGTGATGTTTTGTTTACACTCCCTAGAAATGTTAACTTACCTAGATAGTTGGCAGCCTCCAAAAGAACAACATCAAATCCAGCCTTGGATAAAGAGGCAGCAGCAGCCAGACCAGCCAGTCCTCCACCAACAACAGCTATTTGATTATCAGGGCAAGGTCCTTCTTTGTCTAAAGTGAGTAATAAAGAGCGTGTTCTGACTTGCTGTTTCAAGTTACTAAGTCTTCATCATATTGAAAACTACCGGTCCATTAGGCCAGTACTTATCTCCAGTTTTGTCAAGAATCAATGAGTAGTTCAGTACCTCAATGGGACAATTGTTCATCCCAGTGTTACTGCTCCCCCCCCCCCTCTCCCATGTATTTACAGTGTGTTTCCTGAAACTGGGGCCACTGATAATCAATTATAAGGGACAATAAAAACCAATCAGAAGGCAGAACTGAAACAATAGATTCCAACATTTTCAAATCCAGCCAATCAAGTCCAGTATAAAACAATGAAATCTCAACTTGTTGACCAGCGATGGTTACGAGACTACAGCACTGGTTAAATGTCAAGTTTAAACTGGTAGTACTTCCATCTGCTTACGGCTTTAGGAAGAATTTTATGCTGCACTTAGTTTATTTTAGGTCGTCTGTTGATTTAGAAAACAAGAGCTGTGTAATAGTGCCACTTGTAATATATTTCACCAGAGTGTCTGGTGCAGGGTTAGATTATTTTTGTGTCTTAAAAAAAAGCCCTTCAAATGTCTTTTGAAAGTGGTTTGTTAAAAAGCGATAATTGGCTGATAGCTATTACCCCCATTCACCTGGGTCAAGAGAGGAACTGTCTGCAAGTAAGGTGAATTGCACAAGAAAACACAGCTGTGACCCCAGCCAGCAATCAAAATTGCATCTGGAGTTCCCCACATTTAGACAAGTATGCCATGTGCACCACACCTCCTGCTACTCTGCTTACAGTGTAATACCAATAAGTTCAATTTTCCATATCCAAGATTTTCATAATATAACTCACAGATTGATGCAATCAGCTTTGAAGTCAAACTTCCCACTATTAATTTAGTTTAAATAAAGAAAAGAGATACAGGATTCATTCTTACTAGGACAATTCAAACTTCCAGTCAAACCAAATGAAACAGTTCAATTATTATGTTGAAATCTGAACCCCAAAGGTTGAATGAATCAATGCTTGACTCATTGCTCCAATCACTATGAAGGTTATGAGAATTAGTACCTAATTTGTCAGGTTTTTCAACTTTTACCAAGCACTGGTGTCAAATCTTTTCAGAAGGCAACATCAAAGAATGAATCACAACAGACAAAGCCAAAAGTCACACAAACATCACACCAACAACTAAATTAACATACATACCACTCCAAGGGAAAGAGGGTCTCACTGTATTCAACATCAGCCTTGAACTCTTTTTGAAAATGTTCATGAGGTCTTGTATCTGCTCTGCAGCTTGTTTTCCATTATCAGAAAAATCCATAGAATTAATGAGATCCTCACAAAAGTTCAGTACAACAGAAGTATCTATGTGACCGCCAACAACACCATCTTCTACTTGAAAGTTGGGCAATAAATGGGGCTTGTAAACAAGTACACAACTTTCAGTCACAATATTAGATGAATTGTTATCAGTTTCTACAAGACGAAATCCTGCCGCATACAAACACAGGCACTGTTCAGACCATCTATGTTTGTCGACTTTTGTGGAATTATGCTTTTTGCTGACCATACTAAAAAATTCCTCACAGTTATGATGACCGCACTGCTGAGCATACTGCAACAAAAGAGTCAAATAAAAAAGTTGCAATTATACACTTCATTGCCTGAGAGAGGTCCTGAAAATAGGGCCCGGTAAGGCTAAAGATAGCCCTGAGTTACTCATCCCAGCCTCCTGGTGGGGGAACAAATAAGTGGAAAGATTGTGGATTCTGTCAGAAAGTTTGAATAAATTTAACTCCTATAGGAGACAAACCTGGGCATGACTTGAGTCTTGATACCAACTTAAAATGGGCATGATAGGTTTTTTAAATTATTTCTTTGAGTGCAACCCTGAACATATCCTGACCACTAAAAATAGTGATGTTTTAAATCATTAACAACCTGAGTCAGAGCAGAACACCACATTTACACCACTATAAGAGACAACAAACACCCTCTGGATGAAAAAACATGAAGCAACAAACATATTGATGCTTACACTCAGTAACAGCTTTTCTACTCGACAGATGTAGAACATGCAAACAATAAACTATGAGGAATGTACCCCGCAAGCAGAGTCAGCTTTGACCTTCAAAGGAGACTATGCTTGCAGGATATGAGGAGCCCCATCCCGGAGAAAAACCTCTCGGAGCAGAGAAGAAAACCAACAACAAACTCAACCCACATATGACGCCAGGTCCGTGAATCAGACCCAGGACACATTGGTGCAAGGTGAGCACTCTCACCACTGTGCCATCCCTGCTCCCCAATGACTGATCCACCCCCCCAGGGTCCAACCCCTTACCCTTTTATATACCATTTTTTTCAGAAAAGGCACCCCTTTCATATACCTTTTATTGCAAAAAGGCACCCTTTTCATATACCTTCTTCAGATGACTCACGAATAAATCGTTAAAACAGGAAGTCTTCTTGTCATTTTTTTCACATAGCGCGTAATAAATTAAAATGAAACAGTCATGAGTTGCGTCTGCTTGATCTGTTTTAATTCAAGGCCCTTTTTAATACCCAAATGAAGATTTTCCTAGCCTTTCACATACCTAAACTTGTGAAATCTCTACTCCTATACCTGGAGCCTGAAAAAGGTACCCCTTTCGGGCGGAGCCTCCCCGTATAGGGAGTACACCCCCCCGGAAATCCACCGCATTTAATTTCTTTCAAATGCAAACTAAGATATACATGTAGCAATGATGCACTGCTGATACAAATCGCGAGGAATCGGAGTTTAGGCTAACAAAAACAGAAAAGAAAAAGAAAAAACGAAACCTAGAAGAAAAGACTACTGACACCCAACTGGTACGCATTATATATGAAAACTTACCTTGTCTACAACAGAAAGGGCCTCTTTTATTAGGCTTAACTGCAGTCTGCATTCGTTGCCTTTTTGATATCGGTCATTGAAGGTTAACAACTTCACAAATCCATAGTTTCCGCTGGCAAAGTATTCCACAAGAACAATATCAAATACAGATCCCTCCTGCAAAGTTACTAGGACTGTTTTCATTCGAGTTTTCAATGAGTGCCTTTGTTGAAGGAATTCTCCGATCCAGTATCCATCGTCAGCGAGATCAACGTTCAGGAATACTTCTTCAACGAGGTGAAACTCTTCAGCCAAGTTTATGATTTGCATCTTGGAGTACCTGATATTTTCCGTGCCGCTTTCGTAATGCAAGTGTGCAAGTTGCTAACAGTATTCGTCCCCAGGGTCTTTAGGGCGTTGAAATTCGCATTCCTCAGAGGGGTACACTCGGGAACAGATTTCTGCAAAAACGTACGATGTTGCTTCCACTTGCGAACGAATTCGAACACCTTTACATGCAGGAAAAAACATCTAAAATTGTAAGCGCTTGGCTGCTGTCATAATTTAATATTCTTAAATAAATGAATTATTAGTATGGTCATAGGAAGATTGTTGGTGCAGTTCACCCTTGAAACAAACAGAAGAGCTTTTGGATGAATATTAGGTGAACTTTATCTATCATGTATATACTTTGTACGAAGTTGATTCAATTTTAATTTTATCATGTTTTATTATTTTACTATTTTATTATGTGCTTATTTTCCATATTAAAGCTTTTAAATAAAATACGAAACATTGGCTACGGCCGTTTGCGTTCTCCAAAATTCGCAGAACTTAGTCATTTCACCAAGGTTTTCAATAGCTTTGTAAAGTAGCGGACATGGGTGTAAAAGCACCGGACGTGAAATTTGTCTTGACGCCGCAAGGCGCCTTGCGAGCGCCGAAGGTGCAAGCACCTAGGGGGTCTGCCCCATGCCCCCCCCCCCAGGAAATTTTTAAAATAGAACACTCAGAAACGCCGTTTCCAGCGTTTCTCAGGCAGGGCTGGAGTTCACTCAAGGTCTCTTTAAAAAGTAAAATATTGAATGAAAATGGACAGTAAAGGTAAAACTCCCAAATATTAGTATCAAAGTACCTCCGGCCTCAAAAGAAAACCCTGATTTCACGTGGTTGTTTTGAGGACGGCGACGACGACGCCAGCGTTGAATTTCTGCTCATGAAACTTTGCGGTGGCGTTCACTTTGCAGTTGCCGCCGTAGTTTGCTTAAGTTCTCTAACAATCACTTCGTGTGAACGCGCTTAGCATGACAGCAAGCTTCGCAGGCGGCCCGAAAGCCCGTTTCTATAGCAGTGTGGACAGTTGCACAGGCCGTGACACTCGTAGCTTCACCAGCAAAGAACAATCGATCCTCCACAAGTCTGGCAAGCTCGTCGCGTAACCCGTACGCATGAGCAGTAGGGAAACTGTAACCTCCCCGAATGAAAGGATGTTTTGACCATTGGTAATACACGTGGTCCAGGTATGATTCTGAGGCGGGATGCGGGTTTAAATCGGTTCTGCAAAAGGAGAAATGAGGCTCGTTTAATATAATTCTCGGTTAAAAGACCTCGTCTTTAAAACAGTTCATCATAGGAAGACAAACCAACACTCTAAACATTTGCCAAAATGACAAAATATTCCCTGAACTTTGCTCACAATCAGAGTAAAGGCATATGAGGGGTTATCAGAGTCAAAATTTAGCTTTGCTATTCTGCAGTTCAATTTCGTAATTACGCTGCTCTGCTTTCTTATCATTCAATGGCCTGCTTGTTACGGCTCCCAAGTTCGTTATTGATTGGTTCAAATATGCCATTTTATAATTCAGCTTTACTTCTGTTTAGTTTCCTATCCGGTACTTCCGTTATGCAATTCAGTTGTGTTATTACGCTGTTCAGCTGTGCTGTTACGCTGTTCCCTAGATACGTGATGTTACTGGTGACCCCCCCTGCGCATATAGTGATTCGATCGTTGATTCGATCGTTCTTTGATATAAACATTTACCATATATGGTCTCAAACCAATATATGTCCTGAGACACCACGTAACTACCCGCTGTTCAGTTGTTCAGATGTGCTGTTCTGTTGCTGTGCAATCCCGCGCGGTTCCAGCTGGACGTGCGAGTACTAGGAACAAAAGCCAATTTCAAGATGGCCGCGGGTTTGTTATTCTTGACATTCTTTGCTTTCCATGGAACTTCTGGAAACCAAACAGAAAATAACGTAAATATATTTTTGATTGTCAAATTGGTTGATTGGACTTTTTGCTTACCGCCACAAAACCACATTTCTTTGATAGATGTCGCCGCTGCCGGAACTAAGAATTATCGTGACAGGTACAGGGCACGCAAATAAATATATGAAAGATCATATATTTGAACTGCGGAGAAAGATTTGAATTTACTTCGGGTAGAAGAGCACAGAACGCATCATCAGAATGGAATGAGTACAAACTAAAATTATTCCCTGCATAGCAAATTTGTTTAATATTCCACTGACTCTTTAGGAGTGTGGAAGCCTGGAAATTTACCTGGAAGGTTACTATTTAACTGTCCAAGACATATTTCTACATTTCCAAATTTCCAGGCTTCCACACTCCTTTTGAGTCAGTGGAATATTAAACAAATTTCTGTGCCCTTCTACCCGAAGTAAATTCAAATCTTTCTCCGCAGTTCAAATTCAAGTCGTTCGCTCTGTCGTCCAAGTGAACGTAACAATGTAAATGGTTTGAACCCAGGAGTATCAGTAGTTAGCATAGTGTGATCGTCAGGGTGAAGATAGTTCTGAAAAGAACTGTTGTTGGTGACTGACGCTTCGACAACCTGAGCAGAAGTAATTTTCAGAGTCGAACGACTTGCGAACAACTACATCAGTTCGGTAAGTACTGTCAGACGAATACACCAACAACTTTGGTTCAACCACCACTGCAAAGACCAGGGTCTCGTTCCGGCCTGACGCTGTTGACACCCAACGCTACTACCGACTGAGGTGCTCTGTGCCACAACCACCAAAACTGTACGGACTACTGAAACTGCACAAACCTGGTATACCGATGCGACCTATAGTCTCATTCTGTGGATTCCCTACGTATCAACTGTCTAAATACTTGACGAATATACTGCAACCCCTTACTGACAAATCACGACGCAAACTACAATCTACGGAGAACTTTATTGACGCTATTAAGACAGTGGAGATACCTGACGACTACAAACTTGTGTTTTTTGATGTGAAATCACTGTTCACCCGGCAGTATTCCACTTCAATTGGTTCTACAGAGTACGAAGACCGCTACCCAACAATCTACCACTGAACTCCCGTTATCGACAGAAGACATCATGGACTTACTGAACCTTTGCCTTACATCGACTTACTTCCAGTACAACGGTAAACACTACAAGCAGTTGCATGGAACAGCCATGGGGTCGCCCGTTTCTGTCGTTGTCG
>Ga0126337_10003672_pt1 | contig 10110 bp, 5 predicted proteins | sample DipCmetagenome_FD_92527 | JGI IMG/M metagenome (GOLD analysis project Ga0126337, IMG submission 92527) | Coral microbial communities from La Bocana,Puerto Morelos, Mexico - Diploria C A metagenome | ecosystem: Host-associated > Invertebrates > Cnidaria > Coral | place: La Bocana,Puerto Morelos... | reverse complement strand
TTTTTTTTACTTAAGCTTAATTTACTGATGGTTTCCCGTGTCTAAATAAAGTTTTACATACATACACGACAGCCGGCTCTACTGAAGAAGCCATTTTGCTAACGCCACGTGATCATGGGATTGGGATTATGCTGTTTATGTTAAGCATCACAAAGTGTCACTCCAAATTTCCAAGAATATATGTACAGTATTCTGTGACAGTATTGACAGTATTTGACAGTATTCTGTGGTGCTTTAGTGACTTTTTTCGATTGAGGACACTTTGTGATATTTATCATGAGGACCTTACATGTCATCAACGTTCAATCCTGAGGATCTCCGGGAATTTTACGGGTAGGTCCATCTTGGAGGGCTTCTTGCCAGAAAAAAGGCGCGACACCGGGCTTATTCAAAATGGAATAACAAAGTCTAAAGAACAACGATCTTGGTTCATTTACGACAATGGGAAAAGTAAAATCATTGACAGTACAGCGCTGCACACGGATCATTTTGTCTCATTTTGTTGAAGATCGTTCACTAAACAACGCGAAAAACCAGTTCCTCACCATCTTTTAGCAGATTCCAGCTTTGCCACACGGCACCAACACAAATAATCTTGAGTCCTTTTTCCCCATGTAACAAAGCGTCCTGACATTCCTGCAAAATGAAAATATTCTCTCAATAAAGAGAAAGGGAGGTGAAAACAGAAAGCAGAGCCTGGCGGAAGGAGAGGGAGGACGTAAAGGGAAGATATTGTTGACGTCACCTATTGTCATTAATGTGCCAACCAGAGCCTCATTGGTTGTCAAAACAAAGGATCTTTTGTTCTTGTGGTTGGCATATTTGAATAACAAAAGCAGTGTTTGTAAACAGATATCTTCCCTATTGCTATGACGTACTGGACAAACATTTTACGATCAAATAAAATACTGAAAACCTGTGATGTCCTAGAAAAAAACACACCGCAGATTTGGAAGCGCTGCTTAGAGGAGGAACACTTGAAAAAGCAGTCGCGTCGTATTATAATAAAGAGCGAAAGAAAACGCTTCGAACACAGTGACGTCATTCAGTAACATGCACAAACGCATTATTATGACGATTGCAGTGTTTCTTTTCAAGGATAGCAACGTTTTTCTGTCTTTTAGTGTGGACGGGGGAAATACTGCGAAAACGGCAGTGTGGAAGCGAACCGTTTGATGCGTTTTTAGTACAAAACGGAGCTTCGCAGATGTTTGCCCAAAAGCGCATCATTTCGAAAACCTATTAATATGTGGAAGGGTCCGTACCTTATCCATGTGTTGAATAACAGCTCTGACATGCGTCCCTAAAATTTCACCAGCCTGGAAAAACAGATGTTGGCACAAAGGATCTTTGCCTTCTCCTGCACCTGTAAGACAAAGAGGGACAAAAATGTTTAAGCAATAAAAAAAATCGCAGTGTAAAATCTGAGCAACGACGTTTTTCTACAAAAACCAAGACTTTTGAAGTGAGAAATCTATTCGTCTGCCATCTTAAGTATGAAAGAAAGAAAACCTCAGAGCTTCTGAGAGCAAGGTTGCAATGAAAACACACAAGTCGCTAATTCTCAGGCGTCTTCCAGGCGCTCAGGTAATTGGGGCGCTGCGCGAAAAAAGGCGAGCGAAAAAAGGAGAGGGAGGTTTGGTGCCAGAACCTTCTTCCGCCCTGCTTGGTGCGTTTCCGCGCCGTACTTCTCCTTTATTTTCTCGTGCGCCGTTTAATTTTCGCGCTGCTCTCCAACTCCAAAAAACGCTTGGAGGAGGTCAAGTTACTGTCGCGCCTACTTACGACGAATTACAACGCCGTTTTACGTCACAAGCCGAATTTGGAAGGAGAAAAATAGCCCGCGTTGCAGGCGTTCAAAGGGGAAGGAGAGGAACCCAGTTTCCATCTAATTCTCCATTGAAAGTCTGTCATGCCGGCTAGAAGAAAGCGTTCTGCGACAATCAAAATTCGAAGGGTGCGGGGAACTGAAGGAGCGCGTGCTCAATCGAGAAGGACTTAAGAAATAAATGTTTGTGTTCTCACCAACTGCTATGCTTTTACATAATCCCGCAAAATACGCCTTGTCAAATTTAGCGTACAGGTGATCCAGCATTCCAAACAAGTTGTCTATCTGGTGAAAAGAGAAACGAAAAATATCTTGGTATCAACTATCAGGAGAATATAAATTTTACTAAATCACGTACAAATGTATATTTACTATAGGAGCAACTTTTTCTTCTTAAATTCACAAAGGCGGTATCGCAATTTAAACCATTATTTTTGCTGTTTGCATGGTTACCTACTAGTGATCAATTTGGAACTTACTTAAGACTAATATTATTTTAAGGCTTTCCTTGATTTGAACGTAGAGTAGTAAATTGTCACAAGAAAACGAACTAATATGGTTTAATATATACAAACGGACTGTGTCATAGCTTAGACTTCATTCCCTCGACCAAAAAAATATCCAAAAATTCAGTTAGTAATGTAAATACAGTGATGTAACTACAGTGATACAGTAATGTAAATTCAGTTAGTAATGTAATGTAATGTACCTTGAAATGCTCAAAAACGGCTTTCTTTACATAAGCGATATCATGTTGCGAAGGGACTAATCCATCTTCGGTATCGAAAACTGTTTTGATTGCTTTGTATGATATCCACCAAGCTACAAGAAATAACGGTTGTTAGATTTAGTAACCAAGACCCTACATACAACTGCTTTAAGGCAGAAAGTATGAGTAGTTAGGGTAACTGAAACAGGGCTTGATCTTCTCATCAGAAGTTCTAGAAGGATGCCAATGTTGTTTTAATGGATCTCATCTAGATTCTTGTATTTTCTCCAATTTTCCAATGAATAGTGTCACCTCAAACGTTTACAGTATGATAAATTTATTGACTGTTGTTTTAGAGATTATCAATAATTTCTTTTTTCCTCGAGTTGCTGTGTGTTTTCTGGTTGCTGGTGTTCTTGTGCAATAGAGGATTATCCAAGCCATTCTACTTATACTGTCACAACTGAAGAATAATTGTAAAATAATTATAATTAATAGCTCACCTGATCCTTCATCGCCCATCATGTGACCCCAGCCACCGCAGTTGAATGTTTTGCCATTCGGCATCAACATTTGACAGTTTGAGCCAGTTCCTGATATTAACACTATGCCACCTAAGAAATGGATTCATGAAAGAGTGATCAGTTAACAAATGGTGGTTATCCTCATGAAGCAACTAGGAATATTTCTACCCCCCCTGGAATTATGATTTCCCCCCCCCCCAGCATTGAATTGGCTGGTAGCGATTTATAAACCTGGGTGGAGAGAGGCACTGTTAGAGTAAAGTGTCTCAAATTGTACCCAGTTTTATAATAATTGCTTTGCTTCTCAAAACTTTTTTGATGAATTCAATGACAATTCATTCTAATCAACAGGGAAAACTTGTTTTATAGGGACATGTGAAAAGCAACAACCTTTGTCAGAACCAGTTGCAATTGCACCAACTGTGTCACAACACATGTGATACAAGTTACTACAGCTGGGGTACTTCGAAGTCATCATGGAAATAGCTTTCTGTTGAATCTCTTCCTTTTCCAGACCACTCAGTGAAAGTCCCTAACAGAAGAGAATGAGATTTTTATAATTTAGTTGGTGCGATGTCCTAATGATTTCACTAAACCTAATTATGCAGATGTAGATGTGCGATTTAGTGTTGAGTACAATCATCTCTGAATGTCCAGTATGCATTTTCCAATTCCTTACTATGTAGCAGAAAAATGCTCCACTTTCTGTAGCATGAAGCATCTAGGAGTGTTTCCATTACCCCTGGATGAGATGCTAGTCCATTGCTGGGTTGCCTACCCCCCCCCCCCGGCATTAACATTCCCATTACCTATACCCATGTATAGGTAGAGAAGAGGCACTGTGATTGTGAGGTGTCTTGCCCAATAACACAACACAATTCTGCCGACCAGGAATCAAAACTCGACAGCTCATTTTTCCACTGCAATGAATCTCTCTACTAAGGAGAATATTTAAATGAGGAAATCCCAACCTTACTGGAGGCAGGGGGGGAGTGGGCTACAATAACATGTATCATTAGCAAATGCAATACCAACTGGCTTACTGTGTAGTTGCAGAAAATGTTCATATATCTCCCTAATGGAAGGGACTTAGTCCAACCCCCTACTTTCTAGACCCCCTCGTTCTAGAAATTTCAATAAAACTTATAATACATTTTTTAAACTTTGTGGTCTAAGAGAACCAACCCCCAACCCTGAGGGGTAATTATAATCCCTTTTAAGGATTGTTCCAAAAGGCTTTTACATGCTTGCTTACCAAAGAAGCTAATGGCTTTTTTATATCAATTCCTGCAGATCTTTTAGCTTCTTCCACCATTTCATTTACTCTGTGAAGACACTCTTCTAATCCAATGAGCTGTGAGATCAGTGAACAGTTGTGAATGAATTGATAACTGTTAAAAAAATAACTACCTTGGAAACAAAATTAAAGTTTTCCTCAAACTATTATTTATTATAAGAACATGTGGCTGTGAGCTTGATAATTCAGTGTATGCATGTAGTTAGCTCTAAATTTAAGTCTGTGGGTGAAATGTTTATCTGATACTCTTCAAATCAAAAGTTTAAAGTCAATGAGCCATAATTCCAAGTAGCAATGATGTGCTGTAGAATGTGATTCAAACTTTTTGAACTGTGAATAAAACCCTGGTGTGTGTGGCCATTCAATGAAAAGTACTGAGAAGTACTTTCATGTGCCACTGTATGCTGAACAAGGTGGTTCAAACATTTAGGTCTGAGGTGAAAATGCTAGAGTGTCACAAGTCTTGAAGATGAAACTAAATTAGCTTTATTGTTTTTATTTTTATTTAATTTATTTACTATTGTATTACAATGAATGTATAGACACTTTGTATGAAGGAGTTATCTGTACAGTATGGAATCATACCCAGTGATTTGTGCCTTGTCCTATGCTGCGGCCTACAATTTTTCCATCACTGGATAATATGATTGCAGTTGAACCTGTTCCTCCACTATAGAGATAAGAAACAGTGTTAGTGGTGTTTTGTGATATGCGGTGTATGGGTGAAAAAGTTTCGAGATATATATTAATATATATATATAATATTTTGGGGAAAAATTGACGAGATAATTAACATATATTTAAAATCTGGTAGTTTTTCTGGGATATCAAGTTGGAAAATTTTTAGTTTTCGAAATTTAAATTTACATGAGATGGAATACTTAGGCCAAAAATCATCAGAATATGGGAAACCTAGAACCCTTAATGAACCTCAACAGAAATATCGTTATGATCTGTGAAAAAGTGATTTAATACTGGTATATTGCACACTATAACTGTATAGTTAAAGAGCTCAAACCTTTATAATTTTTACAGCTACTGAATACTGCTACATATGAAAAATCTTAAATTTGAACTTCAAAGAATGATATAAAAACATGAATGATCATCTCAGGTATGTACACAACTTAAGCAGCTGTGAAAGCCTGAAAAGGTCCGGCCTTCTATTGGATTCTAACCTAAAATCTCTGCCATACCAGTGCAACTTGCTCTACCAACTCCATGCACCAGCTCCCCGATGGCTTGATAGCTCAGTTGGTAGAGCACTGCACCAGTATTGCAGACTGGAGGTCATGGGTTTGCCTGAATTTTGTTTACGCCTTGTTCTTTGATTGCCTTGCATCTCGCAATATATCCAGAAATTTGAAAACAGGGAGCTATGTAGAAGATGCAGAGGGATTGTAACCTTGCCCAATAGATAAGACAATCATACAGAAATTTAAAAATGCAAACTGATAAATCTGAGATGAAAGAAAAGACTGTGGCCCATTTAGCACCACCCCTGAACTAGCGCGGTTTGTTTTGTTAACACTTATCCACTGGATAGCAATTAGCATTATCCAGCCTTTGAACAACTGGGGCCAGGGGTCCATGTTTTGTCCTCTCCCCTCTGAATTCAAAATTTGGGCTTCTTCGATAGGTACATGTATTTCATTCGGATAGCAAACAGATAGTTTGAAATTTCAGTGAGTGGAAAAGATGAATGTTTACTTACTATAGGCGCAGAAAAAAAAGTAAGCTTTCTGGAGTGACCTTTTCTTTTAAGGCCACACTCGAAGAAATAATAATCGAAAAAAAAACACTCGATTTTCTGTTGTAGGCTCATTTATATTGGTCTTTTGAGTCTGGTCTAGTAGTCTGGCTCCGTTCTGGACAGCAGCTGGTATTCAAGGCTTTTGCAAGCAATCGTGACTATAATCATGGTGCTATTATAAGGATTTATTGGGTACAAACAAGGTGCTGTTGCTCCTAAACGAACATGGGGACCCCTCATTTTTATTTCAAAAATTAAACTCCTATAACATAAAAAATCAATAGGAAAAGTTTGACAAAAATCTCAGTGCAGGTTCTATCAGTGGAATCCCCTTAATTTAAACTTCACGACGAGCATCCCTGACTTTTTCCAATGGGAGACCCCCCTCCCCGTCTCCTCTGTACCACTAAAAGCTATCGATTCTAACTTTTCCTATCTGCCACACACGCGATAACATAATAAAGGGAACATTTTGTTGCAAAAATTTATAGAAAGTTTGGTCGCAATTGTTCCTCTTCTTTGTTTGCAGTAACCCCGTGTGTCTAGGAAGACCTTCCACGTCGTTACGATCGTTTTACCCTTACAGAATCACCATAATTAATCATTCGATCAATAACCTTTATATTGTACACTGGCGGTTGTATTTTCTCCCCGCCAGTTTTTTTAGTCATAAAATTTTAATCTCGGCAAACTTACCCCTCAATTCCGCCAAAATACAACTCGTCAGGGACAGCCGCCATCTTGAAAGATGCGAAGGACGAGCGGACTGGACTGAGTAATTTGTCACGCAACTTCGAGCGGGGGGGCAGGGGGAGGGGTGCTGAACGGGAAAATGTTTTAAAATGTTTGATCAAATGCCATCGTGCAAGCAAGACCCAAGTTTCTTACGCTGCAATATGCTTCATAAAAAAAGATATAAAAATATCTCTGTTCTGGTCCGGCCAAACATTGCTTGATCGTGTTTGATCGTCAAACATTTCTCGTCAAACATTACTCAAGTGGCGTCTTCCGGCGCTCACTCAACTGGACACTCTTTTCGCTCGTGCGCCAGCTACTTGACTAAATCTTCCCAAAAAAAAACTGGGGAAAGTCCGAGAGATACTGAGAAATAACGGTAGACCCGCAGCCCGCAAGGGCTACGGGTCAATAAACCACTGTATACCCTTGCACACCTTTTCATTATATAGACACAGGTGTTTTACTGGAAAATACACCACTCGTAAAATTCATACGAAACTGCATCCGGGACCTGACTGGCGTATTTCTATATCCTCACTAATGAAGATATCGATGACGTCATTCCCGCTTTTTCACGGCTGTTTGTGTTTGGATGGTTGTTTGGCTGTATAATAAAAAGAACATTGCACGTTAGCTCAGACATTATTCTTTTATGTTCTCGTGGCAAGAACGACATCTCGCACTCGAACCATATGTAAAATTCACATCTTCTCGCCGCCGTGTAACATCCCCTATGTAAGTCCCTGTACACCACTATATACCCATGTAAACCCTTCAACACCCATATAAACCCTTGTGTACCCAACACAACACAACACAAACTTTAAATTTGTTTCCTTGCATTTTATTTAATGATGAATTGATCGGAAATTAACAATTAACAACAATTTCGCATTACGATCGAGGTGTCACGCGACACAGTACTTCATCAAAATCTATAATGTAATTTTAACTGCAAAGACTACCACAGAACCGAATCGCTTTTCTTGCTCACTCCGCTAGGTTGGAAACTTAAGTGGAAGTAAACCGCTTTGTAAGTACTTTCGTGAAAAGGTTATCGCGAATGTTTACAGCCGGGCAATAAAACTTGCTTTCGCTCTGATAGTCTTTGTTGGAGGACAAGTCCAAATTTTTAAGTTCCACCCGTTCCAGGAACCAATCAGATTGCAGAAATTCCGCCCGCTCACGAGCTGAGAAAAAGATAAATTACAGTTATTCTGTTGTTACAACTTAGTGTTGCGCTTAGCTATAGAGCCGAAGTAAATTATGGGGGTGCCAAAAAGAAATAAGCCGGAAAGTAAAGTTTTGCCTTTATTTCGTCGTATAGAATTGGATAGTAAGGCAAGAACTGTGGCTTCTGGTCAATGAGGAAAATGCCAAGTAAGTACCTTCTCTATTCATTTTATATCATGGGTATTACAAAAATTGTATTTCTTACAACGTTATTAGAGGCAAGAATGAAACTGTCATTCTGTCTTCAGTTGTGTGTACAATGCAGTGAAAATATTTGCATTTGTATTTGCGGTGAATGGTAGGAGACGCTTCGCTATTTTTCTACCTTCATTTAACGATTCGAATAAAATAAGACAGAGAGTAATTTTTGCCGCCGCCCGTTTGCCATAAACTTCATGCGCACACTTAATTTACGCGGAAACCTTTAAATCCGATACGATTCTTTGATATATTTTAATTATCGACCTCGATATATTTTCATTGTATTCAGTTTTTGGAAGAAATGTAGTAAATAATTAGATAAATAACTCAGATGAAGGATTGCGAAAACTATAAAGTCAGTGAAATTTCTCCCAGAGTGAGTGATCCACTTTATCATTGGGGAATCCTTAGCGGGATAACAATTTGTTTGGCAGCTGGAGGACGTCAATTCCAAACTGAAAATGCGTTTCTTCGATTGTAGCGCGAGTTTGTCCTCTTGAAAATTGGACGGATTGCAGTGACAATTAACTTTATGACGCCAGCAATAAGAAAGTCTGAAGTCACTCGTCGCAAAATTTAACTAAAAGCCCGGCCTTAATTTGGCTGACAACGCAGAGATACTCTTCATTTTTTTCTGCGAGGAAGCTCCTCTGTATATATTTTTGTGCTCCTGATTTAAGCAACATAAAAAAAGCAATTAGTGAACTAACATAAGGTAATTATTTACTAAATGACTGACAACATTACTTCAACAAGTACATTACTTCATATTCTAAATAAACTCGATATGTGGATAAAACCGCTCTTAACAAAAAGGAGCTTTAGCCCAAATGCCTCTCATGCGTTTTTGTTTCATGTTACTGGCTTTGATTCTCGAGCTTAACTCTCGCAAATCTGTTAATAATGTCTGCGGACAAATATCCGAACATGTTTCCGCGCCAAAAGGAGGCTATTGTTTGTGCAAAAGAAAGACTGTTCGCAGAATAGGGTTCTCTTTAATATCAAAAGATGGTATTATCGATTTCTTTTACAAACATTTACTACACAGTGATATAAAGGGAAAGGCGCGCAGGCTTCTTTCCCGAACTGAGCGACTGATACTGGAGCCTTAAGTGATATCTAAATGATACTGAGTTTTTAGTTTTAAGGTAAAAGTGAGCTGTTGGAAGACGGTAGTTGTCAGGTACCAGCTGCAAAGGCTACATACGTATTGCAACCCCCTCGCATAAAAACAGCGAGACAACATTGCCACAGGCTGTCAAAACGTCAAGATATTTTTGAGCGCATTGTTACAGCTCTTTTAAAACAAGTCGACCGCAAGAAGAGAGCTTCGTTTATAGGTTCGTTTGTAGGATCTTCTATGGCTTAACAATGTCATTGTTGGAGCCGACAGGTCAACTTTTTTAGTAGCTTGGGCGTGAACTGAATTAGTTAAACAATAAACTTAACCTTAGGCAATAGTGATAAAGTAAAAACATGTTTAGTTTATTATCAAGTTTGACAACAGGATGTTTAAAGAATATGCCTTGCAGAAATTGCTTGTTTGACAATTATCTGTGTTGTTATGCAAATTCTGATGATGTTGAAGCATCATATATGTAAAATTGCCGTCAAACCCTCTCGCTCGAATCGGCACTATGCCTCAGCAACTCGGCAAAACAATCATGTCTGTCTATTCGGTTTTAATAATCTTCCTCGTTTCAGATTTGGTTTTATATAAGATCGATGCAACCTCGTATGCAAGTCTTAGCTCCGCCGATGGAAACTTCAAGATACAATGGACTTATAACAACAGCAAGTTAATATTCAAAATGACTTGTAAAACTA
>Ga0126337_10003668_pt1 | contig 10114 bp, 7 predicted proteins | sample DipCmetagenome_FD_92527 | JGI IMG/M metagenome (GOLD analysis project Ga0126337, IMG submission 92527) | Coral microbial communities from La Bocana,Puerto Morelos, Mexico - Diploria C A metagenome | ecosystem: Host-associated > Invertebrates > Cnidaria > Coral | place: La Bocana,Puerto Morelos... | reverse complement strand
TGAACTGCCCTTACCAATTACCCCAGGTAAATCATTGATATATACTATGAAAAATAAAGGTCCCAACAAAGAACCTTGTGGGACACCAGAGGTTACAGGTAGCCAATCAGAAACCTCTCCTTTATAATCCCTCCACCTCCCCAATATAAGCCTTCCTCTAAGCTTTCCTGATTTGTTAAATAACTACTCTCACAAAGCAAGTAGAGTCTGAAGCAATGAGTCCATTAAAAAAAACTGTTCTCAATGATTTAGGGTAGATCCCCATATTGTAATAAATTATGGGTTTCAATATTTTTGTTTAAGCGAGCCTGCAAATAAAAAAAAGTATATAGTTGTTGATACTGCTGGGCCCTAGTGTCAAGTTATTTTCATTATCATTTTATCATTTTATATGACTGTTAACCCCATTGTTTTAAGGCTCTACTTAAATTACATGTACATATTCACTAAAGGAATGGGAACTTTGGATAGATGGAGCGTGGTCATCAATCATGAGACCTGAAAGTTAAAGACTTATTATTTTAGAGAGGCACTCAGTAGTATGTTATAGATGTTTGGTTAGTAGCTTTTTCCTTTCTTTTTAATTATCTATAAGTTGTATATATTTGTATATATATTGTTAGGGTTTTAATTCCTATATAGTTGCTATTTATATATCATTATACAAACATGCATACATACTTTATCATTTGACTTTCCCCTAAGAGGCTTTTTAAAGACAATAACTTAAAATTGAAATAAGTACAACAATAAAAGTAAGATGGCAACAATACAAATCTGCTTAATTAAAGTCACCTAAAAATTACTTGCACTAATATTTGAGAATCTATAAAATCCTTTAGCAGTTTTCGTTTCATGTTAAATTTAAAAGCAGATACTTATTTAAAAGTTCTGAGATAACTATCCATAGAGTTCCAAATACTAACTGTTCTATAATAAATCCTTTGACCACTAGTAGTCTCGAAAAGCAGAATATTCAGCATCTGTGAACCTCTTACAGTACACCTACATATTTCTTCTTGCTTTATGAATTGACAAGAAAGGTACTCTGGCACACAGGATGTTAGGTTAGGCATTTAAAGGCCATGACAGCGTTTGTAGGGTATAACTGAGTTGCAGCTCAGGTTGATTTAGCCATCTGAATTTCATATCACATTTAACAAATAGATTCCATGTTGCCGTGTGTCTGTTCAGTAATAGATCACAGATTATGCCAAAATGTGGTAAGAACAAAAAAGAGGCGATAGCCGAGTGTGTCACTGATGTTCTTACCACATTTTAACGTCCTCTGTGATCTATTACTGAGCATACGCATCTATTTGGTTTATACAATAAAAAAAAACATGCAACTTCAGCTTTTTATTTCAAAATCTTTCTCAGTTACTCAAAAGCCGGCCTTTGCCCACTTTGGCAAACATGAGAAAAAGCCATTTGACGTAATCTGTTGTCTATACAAAATGAAGCAATCTCGTTGGTTGCTATGCATAACAAGGAATTGTGATTGGTCCAGAAAAATCACGCCACTGTCAAACTTGACTCAAATGCCTACTCGTGGAATGAAAACTTACAACGAAACCAGAATTGAACTGCGAAATCTACAAATGTAAAAGAAAATGCTGGAAAAATCAACTCAGTTTTTGTCATCAGAGCAGCCTTGTGGGCTGAAAAGCTTGAATATTTCCTTGAATATTGCTGGAGTTGAAAGAATACGCTCGGAAAACTGCGGTTGCAGTCATCACTGGACACCATTTGATTCGAGTTTTGAATGAAAGGAGGGTTACCGACGGTGGAAATTTGTGTCCTCTGTGGTTAGTGATTCTCAAATTAGTTTGCCATGGTATCGGAGACACCTTATGGCTGCAATACAGTTGGCCGCGAGCTGTGGCGAGCTGTACTTTTCTTGCTGTTGTGCCCTGAAATGGACTGGAACATTCGCGTCGGAAAGTAAGGTTACGTGTTTATTCTAACTGAATTTAAGAAGTGATGATTTTATGTTTCATTCCTGACATCATTCTGTGTCAACAACTATTTTAAGATTGAGAAAAGTTGAATTTTTTTAATAAGTTAATTTAACAAATACTTTGTTTATTGGATTTGTTAAATTCGAGGCCTAGCAAGATCAATTTTGTGTTTGGTTTAGTCTCGCTCAACTGCCGACTGAGACTGCTCGAGTATTTTTTCTGAGACATTCTCTAAAAAAGAAACGGCTTTTTCTTACTTTTTCCTGCTTCTCGTACCTGTTCAATGCCTCAACAAGTTGTTTTTGTACTTTATCATCAACCACTCACGTAAAATATTATCTTATTTCTCAAAACTTTCCGCCATTTTAAAATGCAGAAGGAAAAACTTTGTGGTGATGACATCAATCGTGTGTCTGTCCTCTAATAGATCATAGGCGAGAGCCAATCAAAATGTGAGAATAACTTGGTTTATTGTATAAAATTGTATCCTTGTTGAAAAATATTCAAATTAATGCGAAAAGTAGCAGTCAACATTTGAAAATGTTGCTTGATATATCAAATGGCTTTTTGCCCAGTAGGCTCTGTGCAAGAAAGGTAACAGGAAATTTGTGTCCATGGTGGATGTTAAGAAGTTGACAAGAATGGTTGCAATTTACATTGGCAATATAAGTTTCCTGTAGTTCTTCTTTAAGAATAAAAATTACACTGAGTATTTGTAGCAAGCATTGGAAGGCAGTGCACATAGTAAGCACAATGTTTCTTTATGAAAAACTTAAAGAAAAGAACTCTTTTTGTCACTCTTACTGACATGCATCTTAAAGTTGGAGAATAACTTTGAAAGGCAAGACACAATAAATGTCATGACTCTTTCCATTAGCCCAGTAGACAGAATAGGAATTTATAGACTCGGACTTATTTATAGACTGATCAAGGGCTTTAAACCATAAGATTCTATCTGCTTTCAAAAGTTCTATTTTTGGAAAGTGAGATACTGTTGAATTTTCACTTACGCCCATAATTCTTAGTGGCCACCTCACCACACTGAAACTGAAACCTTCCTTCACCAGCTAGTTAATTTTGCCCTAGGCTAGCCATTGTATGGTGGTTCCACTGAAAAAAAAGCCTGTAAGAGATTAGCCATTGCAAACTGAAGCCATGCCAACTACTTGAGTGTAGGCAACTTCTGGACAACTTGTTGTTAATGCTGCAAATATTAGCAAATCTTATTTTTGCTTTGTGAGAGCAATACATAATTTAACTCTCTGGGCTCTCTTTTCCAACAGTGTTGAAAGATGTCATGGGTCAAAATGTGAACAACAGGGCTGAACACTTTCATACAGCAGGACAAAAATATCTTATAAATGCTCAAATACATTATACCTAATATAAAGATACAGCATACTGTTATTTTATACCTTCAAGATGGAGACTTTTTATGTAATTATCCACATTGTTTATTTTCAGATCTCTGAGGTGTTGCTGCAGTGTTGCAATGGACAGGTCAGGATCAATTGTGAATAATACTACTTCGAACACTTTTTCAGATCTGGAATGACTTTCCCCAGATTGCCATTTCAACTGCAGGTATGTTTCAACGCCATTACGATTGGCTAAGTGACTCCAATTCTCGATGCCCCTACAAGACATATCCAAATGACGACTCAATGTGTCCATGACATAAACGTCATGTGTTATCACATCCTCAACCAGTGCCCCTGAAATGACAGAAGTGATTATTGCATTAGTTAATGTATAGATTTAGCCAAGGCTAAAAGCCGTGCTCCTAGGCCAGGTTGATCAAAGCCCGATTTAGGTAACCCAGGATAATCAAGAAATTTGATTTGAGTTTTGTAACTTATCAATGAGGTTTTCTGTAACTTGTTTGGCCTTGCGTACACAAAATACCTGTACACAAAACAAAAGCAATGAAAAACATTTGTATATAAGAAAAAAAAGTTATTCTTCAGTTAATTTTTTTATTTTGGGTTAGGGTTACCCGCTTCAGAACAACCTGGCCTTGTGTACAACTGCAAGTTCACCTGACATGAGCCCTTAATCTAATTGAAAACCAGCTCTTGGTCAGTGGTCAACATAAAAAAAATGCACTTGACCTTGATCAACTCTATGCTCCCACAAGCAAACCATGAGAAATTCAATTCATGGGTTTCCTTTGCTTTCCTATATGGGAATGGGGCTCCTTCCTTACTACCCTTCGGGCTGCCAGAGCTTTGCTGTAATTAATAATTAATCGTATCACAGTTTTAGGCTTCTGTAAAGTTTACAATCAAACCTCTACTACCATGCAGGGAACCTTACCACTAATTACACTGCTACAGGTCCTTTGAAATAAAAATGCTCTTGCAATATTAGACTTCTGTCAGTCAAACAGTGGTACCTTTAATGGAATCCTGGTCTGCAAACAGCCTCTCAATTGTCCTCACTGCAGAATTATATTATCTCCCAAGTGAACACAGAAGCTACAACTCCAAGCTTTTGGGAAGGCTACTACAAGTAATCAACAATTGTATATAATAGTGTTGTACTTAACCTTTTTTCAGTGGCATTTGGGACATCGTACTGCGGCTCTTTAAGAAATCTCTCCGTGTCCTTGGTGTCATTTGTTCACTATTAGACCTCCTGATTGAAGGAGCTATGGCGTCAGTCGGATTTGGAGGCATATTTGAGGTATCTCCTCCACTGCCAGTAACTTTAAAATAGGATACACAGAGATGGTCAATTAGCTAATTTAGTAAGACAGTGTATCTCAAGAAGCGTCAACATCTTATTTCTCTGTCAAGCTGACAGCCAATGAGATAAAGACAATAAGGAAAACTGGAGCGAGCCTCAGTGCAATCTTATGTTGTTTTTTGCACTCGATTAGGTTGATGAATTAGTAGCTTTTTAAACAAAATCTGTTATTAGCTCACTAGATAGACCTAAATAATGGCATTTTGAAAAAGTCCTCTAAGTCTAAACACATGTTTGTCTTCTTGCACTCATTTATTCCCCAGTCCGAGGTCATGTGAGATTTGACCCCAAAAATGCCATGTCAAATTCTCTCATGGTCTTATTCGATATTGATGGTCTAATGATCTTACTTTGCACAAATAACTCAAAGCTGAGCAAAAGCCAATCAAGGAAGGTACACAGACATCTGTTAAGTTACTATAGTATTTCGTTCTGTTCCCTGTCTTTTGTCATCATCTTCACCACCATCGTCATCATTATTATAATCACCATCAACAAGTGTGTAAATTGTTTTTGGAAAAATATCGGATGCCTCTTGAGCAGACGAAGTGTTAACTTACTGGTGATGACAATTGCTTGATTGCTTATAGGCTACTACTCTGTGGGTAACTAAACTAACTAGCTCAGCTAACCTTGACCTTTATCTTTACAGCCAGACTGTGCAGTTTCTGGATCCTCAGTTGATGTTTCACTGCGTCTTGAATCAAGGTTGTCTTTCTTTGACGTCTTTATCTGTAATGAAAGAATCCGATCCACTTCATTTCTTTCTCCACAACGGCTCGGGTTACCATCTGCAAAGGTTTAATGTAAAGTTTAAGAACCCTTCACCTTCTTACAACAATTATTGTAAGTTAGTTACAAAGGTGGGTCACATAACATACAATGCTCAAATTGCTATGGGCAATGTTCCACAACAATTATTATCTTTATTAAATTACTTTGTCTAGTTCATGAATAAATATTATGACAAATTTTCCATTAAATTCAACGTTTCTAAAATGATTAGTAGATCTATTTTGGTTATAAACGTAACTGTGTTGTTTTAAAAATTAGTCTCAATTTTTATATTTAAGTCAACTCAAATTTATGGATAGTCCAAATGTATTTATGCAAATGCGTGATTTAGGCAGGGAATCGTATAAAGATAAAGTTATCTTGTCAAGGTGATACACTATTTAGTTTTACGGGAAAATGGTGTCAACGACGTTTTGTGTTGTGGGAGTTGGCCAAGTAATTGCTCCAATATCACAATGATGTTATTGTGCTTAGGCCCGGTTTAGACGTCGTGCTTCTGTAATACGACAGGAAAACAACCCTAATTCAGATTCGTGTCAGAGCCAGGGTTGATGTAAAGGATATACAAGGTTTCATCACAGCATGTTGCCTTGTCTTAAGAAAAAAGCCCTAAATTGTCACTTAATATTTTCATCTTGGGGTTGGGGCCTGGTTTCAGCAAAATCGCCGTGATAGTGTTGTACGCCGGATGCACTTGGAATTCAGTTGAACACGTTTAAAAAGCACTGTGTTAAATGTCAAACAATCAAGAAAGATCCTTTAGTTAGTATGTACTCTTCATTTTTTTATAGCAATAATATTTTCCGTCAGAGGCTGAATACTCTTATTTTTCTGCCGATTTTAGGCTGAAAATATTGTTCTGAATATTCTTAGGTTATAGCGTATGACATTTCTGTTTTCGACTGTACTCAGTTTCTGAATGTATAAGAGCAATTTTGCAGCCAACCTGCAGAAATCAGAGCACCGAACAATTTTTATTCTTTTCAAAATCTCAGCCTCGGGTTTATTCTTAAAATATTCTTAAAATTTTGCAAATTTCAGCCTCGATATTCTTGTAAAACACATTCTTATAAAAAAAAAAGAAATACTGTAAAATAGAACGTGAGCATACCTGGCATGGTTTGGGGAATGAACAAGGGAAAAATCTCATCTTTTTCGTCGAACGCCAAAAGACCTTTAAGGATACCGTGCTCGTTTAAAATTGGTGAACCCTTTGGTCTCTCAACTGACTGGAAATCCTTGGCCGATCTCAATTCAGTTTTGCTCCCAATGGCACAAAGAAAATATGACCCGCTTTTATCCAGTTGTAATAGGTAACACTGCAAAGCAAACTTGTCGTTTGACGAGATGTTTTCTGACGGCACATAGCAGTAGAGGCGCTGCCTAGCATCAGTCGCTTCTAGCTCCGACTCTCTTCCTGTCTGATAACTGAGCTGAGAACGTACCGACAGACATTCGTTTCCAAATAGCCAAGACCACAGTGCTTGCCATATTGCTTGCCATGACAGTATTCCTTGCGTGTCGGACGAATGGTCCAAGAATTCTGTAGGAATCAAGGTCAGCGTAATGTCGTGATTTTGGCTAGGAATAGGCACAACGAAAACCGGGGCGCCGTTTAGCTTATAATGTTCAGTGTCCACCCAGTTTACGGATGAGAATTCCGCTTCCCAAGCTCTTTTGGACTTCAAATCGCTTTCCCTGACGACCTGACTGGTAGTAGCTACATATGCTTGTTCCGATTTTGCGGTTGCGGTCGTCTTTCCTGTCGTACTCGGAAGTTCTTTGATAACCCAGGGTAATTTTAGTACGCATCCAGCTCCATTCGTCACAAGCTCATTTCCTGGTGCTACTGTTCTTATTAGGCAGACAGAACTTTTTATATTGGTACTACCCTCCATGCCTTCAGAAAAGTTGATCAAATTGTGGACAGAAATGCTCTTCATAGAAGGTGATCATTTATCGCGGAAGCAAAATAGGAAAAAAAAAAACAAAACTTCTTGGTTTTCACCCACGTGACTTTTGCCTTGACGACGGTTGCTATCCGCCATGTTGGTGCCCAAACAAACGCGCTCAATAGAGAGATCACAGTGAAAACGAAAGCTTAAATCGGTTCTTTGCGTAGTTTTGTGCTGTGGAAGCAGAAGGGACTGAGATAAACTGATTGGACTTAATCGAATACCTTCAGTGGAATTCGCAACAAGGAGAATTTGAGGAAGAGTGAAAATTTAGCCTCCCCAGTACCCAGCGAATATTTTGATTTTACCCAGCTATTTTTATGCTTGCCCAGTGACTGTGCAGTGAGAACTGAAAACCCCAACGTATTTTTGAAAACGAATAAACCGACAAAAAAAATAATAAAAATAAAACAATAGCTACTACAAAAGTTAGCCTGCGTAGCAAGCGTTTCCGTGGGGTTTGGGAGCAAGTCGGCAGAAATTTTGTAGTGCAAAGCCGGCGCTTTCGAGGCCTGCACATTATCTCAGAAACAATTGTCTTCGGGAAGATTATCTATATTCAGATACTTTTCAAGATTATCGTTATTTTACTTCTCAGTTGTTTGAAGCCCTTCCCGCTCAAATTCCAACGTTTTTCCTTTTTTTTTTTTGATTTTGTCACAGGCGATAACACTCGAACAGATTTGTGGATCGGCCTTTTTCCCTCTGGCGTGTCCAGCAAAAGCTCCTTTACTGGATTGTAGGAGATGACTTGCTAATTTTACCAAAGATTCGACCAAGATTTCGAATCTTGCGATCACAAGGATTTCAAACGCCAATTAATATTTGTCACGTATTACCACTCTGGCAGATTAGTGCTTAAACTTCACCCTTAAAGTTCTTACTTGTAGACGGGTTGAATTTCAATTTCAAAAACTGCATTGGTCGCTCGGATTCATCGAGATTTCTCCGTTCCGTGAGCTCGTTGTTTTGGACATATCTTGACAAGTCCTCGAAAGTTCTGACAGCCGACCATAACATGAAATCTTAAGTGTGCGCACTCGGGCATCAAAGGTCAAGCAGGCGGTTTTCAAAATCCAGCGGTTTGTCCTTCCTTCCTTCCCCTCCCCCTCCCCCTCTTTCCTCTTTTTGGCTCTCGCACCATTTTTCTCGCGGGCAACACCAACCCCACGGAAACGCTTGCTACGCAGGCTAACAAAAGTCGAAAGCTATAGAAAGTTCTACCAGCAGTTCTATTTCCGGAACGGAAAGCCCCGTCGCATTCTGATGACATGGATCGAAACTGTCAAGAAAAAGCACTTCGAAGTAGGCTCCTGAATGCGACGAATGGCATTAGAACGTATCCAAATTTTAAAAAAATTGTCAGGCGAGAATACCCCCCCGGACATCGCCAAGCATCTCATCACAATGCAAACATTGGGGCCCTCAGTCAAATTCGTTCCTACAGGCCTTAAGGATACAACGTAGTGTTGTCGTTAGGCTGACGATAAAGAAAATACTGTAAAGCAATAGCGTCCAGATTTGAAAGGGGGGGGGGATCAGTAGAGGGGGATTTTAAAAATAATGCGTACCTCTGGAAAAATCCTGGCTATGCTATAGCTTGCAACACTGTTATTTTCTCACTTCAGTTTAGTCACTATAAAGCAGCCACTTTCGGGCGAAAAAGGAAAAGCAATAAAGAACCCCGCATTGTCCACAATTGGCCATGTTTTTATCGAATAAACCAGGAGTCCCTCCAGGAATAAACCTATTAGAAAAACCTAGTCAAAAACTAAGCCGACCCAGTGGGAATTTGGCCAACCCAGTGATTTTTTCCCGAAAACCCGGCGAGGATAAAGATTCCACTGGGTCTGTTACAGAGGGGTGTGGAATCGAAAGACGTGTTTAACAGCGAACGGGTATTTGGCAAACATTTTGTTTCTTGAAAGCCAGCTCCTTACTGGCATAAGCACGACATAGATTGGGTTCCCACATTGCAACTTGCTAAGAAAAAGTATCGCGCTAAATTAGGCCATGATGTGAACGCAGAGAGAGATGAAAGGACAAAGAAGCGATGTGAACTTGCGCGCGGTCGAACAAGAGCGCAAACTGAAGCGGAAGAGAACGGTGAAGGCTTGTGGAAAGCAGTCTTTCTGTTGCTCAAATCGACTTCAGTCACCCAATTACCTAGACAGAAGAAGAGGGAAATCGAAACAAAGGGAATGAGGAGGCCTTTTCTTCTGATCAGCCGGCCATAGCTATTACCGAAGGTGAAGAAATCGAACTGAAAACTGTAAAGGACGCCGAATGGCAAACCATCGAGTTTGAGTACATGTTTCAGACAAGCAGATATCAAGCCCCGAATAAGGACCATTTTTGACACTGACGTTATAGTTCGCTTTTACACTGGGCTACCATCTATAGAAATACTAATTGTTGTATTCGAGCACGTCTCCTGACATGTCACATGGCAAACACAGTCGCTCAACAGATTTCAAGAGTTCATTATTGTACCTATGAAACTTAAACTAAATGCACCGTTGTAAGATCTTCTATACCAGTTTGTTGTTTCACTGTTAACAGTTTCCAGAATATTTTCCCACTGGATGGTTGAGTTGGTTGTGACGGACACTTTCTGTAATGATCCAAAAGAGGATCATTCATTCGCTGCGAATT
>Ga0126337_10003666_pt1 | contig 10118 bp, 6 predicted proteins | sample DipCmetagenome_FD_92527 | JGI IMG/M metagenome (GOLD analysis project Ga0126337, IMG submission 92527) | Coral microbial communities from La Bocana,Puerto Morelos, Mexico - Diploria C A metagenome | ecosystem: Host-associated > Invertebrates > Cnidaria > Coral | place: La Bocana,Puerto Morelos... | reverse complement strand
TGGAGTGAATTTCACCATTTTATACACATTAATTCCAGACAATTAGAATCTATGCAAAATAGTCATTGTCTCAAAGAGACCTTTGGTAGCTAATTTATTTTGTTGGATTATTAAGTCTCATTTAAATCATTTTTGGCAGCAAAGAGAGAAATGAGTTTCTTTGAAAGCAGGGAATTAAGCTTGTTTGAAATTTTACTCACCAGGTAGCCAAACAATTCCTTCAGTGGTTGGCCCCCCTCATGATATGTATCCTGGAATGCATGCCCCTGCTGATCACACCATGGGACATGTCTCTTCAGGTACAGTACAAAAACACTGAGGATTAAGAACAGAAAATGATTGTGTAGGTTATAGTAAAAAAGGTAATTAGACTAGTAATTTTCTATGACAGATAATTTTTTTTGTACTGAATACTACCTTTGCTTAGCCTGGAATGAAAGATCTCGTCTCTGTTTAACATTTCTTTGGATTGTGCCCTTTCGAACAAGTTCTTACAGAGTATTTTATTTTTGCCTCTTCATACAGCTGGGCCACCTGGCTGGGTTCCACCAGGATCAGCCACATACACACCTGGACCCCACCCAGGGACTGGCTATTGTAAGTGAATTTTGTGCATGGTTTATTCTGGTATCCGGACAGCTCGCCCCCTGGACAATTTGCCCCAGACAACTTGCCCCCAATCTTCAGACAAATGGCCCCCAATATGAAAACACCTATGTTACTGTGGACAAATATATTTTTATGCTCATTAGGTAATAATTTCTTGAAAGAAGAAGAAAGTTTGTTTTTTAAAGTACATTGGTTTGAAGCATTCTGGAAGAAAGGTTGAGGTCGGAGAAACAAAATACTCCAAAACATAAAACATTAACAGTTTGATCTGTTTCACTTCACTTACTTCAAATGTTGTGGCTGGATTACAAAATGGTCACGTTCATGTCTTAACGTGATCGTTACAATCGAAGGCTACAAACGTAAGTCTTAGTCTCGTAATGTACTTTAAAAAACAAACTTTCTTCTTCTTTCAAGAAATTAACTGGTATTACTTATGAGCATAAAATATATTTGTCCAGCGTAACATATTAGGTGTTTATAAATTGCGACCAAGTTGTCTGAAGATCGGGGGCGAATTGTCCAGGGGGCGAGTTGTCTGACATTCTTTATTACCATTGCCTATTGCCAGTTACATGGCGATGCTGTACATTAAAGTAATGTCCACAATAGCATTTACACTACTCGTCCCCATTTTTAAACAACTGTGGTTTCAAACTTGTTTTGCTTTGTCTAGGGAGTCAAGATCAAGCAACAGAAGTCCAAGATGGTGCTCCTATTTCTAAACACCCTCGTAAGTAGGACTCAAACTTGACTACTTTAATTGATTGCTTTGGTTGAAGTACATTATAAAGAATCTTTTCTGCAATTTTTGTTGTACAAGTCAGGTTTAGCTGGCTCTGTTTCGAGTATAACTACAATTAGTATCACCCAACTAGTGGACTTATGCAAATCCTGCATTTTGATTGGCTACGCTACTAGAGGACTATTAGCAATAGTCATCGAGTAGCGAAATTCGTTCGTTTTATTCCCTTGCGGGCTGCGGGTCTAATTGTTAAAAGGTCTTTACATCCAGGGCTTGAAAAAAAGTGCCATCCACTGTCGGGCAAGTAACTCTTCATTCTCACTGGTCAGATGGGCAAGGGCCCAGGAAAGTCGTCTGCCAACTTATTATTTTGCTATACAATTTTAATTGTAATTGTTTCGTAGATTTTAAACACCACAGTAACAACTACTGGTTTTAAGCACAAACATTTAAATGACCATCTATGAAAATCAACCGGGTGATTCTTAATATTCTACTTTATTCTTGGAAACCCAATAGCTTTGATAAGTCATAGCCTGAACGTTTTCTTGTGTATTGTTCAGTAATTTGCTTGTTCTGTAAGTTTATCCTCTCAAGAAACGTTCTTATCTTTCGGAGATCAAAGAGCTTACTATAAAGCATTTGTTACCTTTTTGCGACTTTCTCGTGGATACTTCTTAGGCTAGAATAATTACCTAAAAACTAACCAAGTGCGTTGATAAAATAGTAGGTATTTTTCATGACATCTTTTCCAGCAGTGTAAAATTATTTGTTCCGTTTTGGAAAACCCACCTTCAGGGAGGTCGCCTCGCTTTAGTGCACGAGGTTTTGGCGGGAAACAACTCGAGCTACGAACGCGCCCTGGAAAAGGAGATTCTGGAGATTTTGTTTCTCAGTATGCCGTTTCTTAAGCTTTATTTTGAGTTTTTTTCCCCGTATTCCCTCGATACAGTTCACAATAATTGCTTTTCGATATCCTACTCCCAATGTGCTTCTATTTTTAAAAATCCAACCTTGAGGGAGGGCTTCGACGCCTTGCTTTTCGTGGACAAGTTTTTGGCGGGAAACGAACGCATTCGACTGGGAAGGGAGATTCGGGAGGTTTCGTTTATGCGTTTTTTTGAAATTTACTTTCCCTCCTCTCTCGGTACAGCTCCTGAGAATTGGTGTTCCATATCCTACTTCGAATTGGACCAGCAGGTCGGGGAGATTTTTAAGGTGATGTCCTCTTGTCCGTCGGTTACAGTGGATGGGTATGTTGACCCGTCAGGTGGCAGTAGATTTTGTCTTGGACAGCTGTCGAACGTCCATAGAACTGAGGCTAGCGAGAAGGCCAGGTTACACATAGGTAAGCGCTTGAACCTACCCTGGGTAGGATCGTTCGTCTCTAAGAGTTGGGATGACTAGCTTGTAAACCGTCTTCACACGGTGCTTGTGGCGGAAACATCGTTCCAAAATTGCCTGTACACAAAGATGACGGCCGTTTAGGGAGATACAGGTTCATTTGATCCCTCCAGCAAAAGCTTTACATTTTCTCCCTTGTTTTCACTGATAAATTCTTCTCCCTTGAAATAAATGAGCATGCTCGCTTCTTGCCCCAAACCCCAGGGAATTCCCCTAAAATATGTTTGCAATGAGTTTTACATCTGTTGGCAGGAGCAATGCTTACATTGTTCCACCTCCCCCTCTCTCCCTCCGTTCCTCCCTCTATGCCAGTGAGCAGATTTAGAGTTTATGGAATTTCGTATACATTTTTTTAGGGAAAGGAGTTCAGTTAGATTTAAGAGGGGAAGGAGATGTATGGGTGCGGTGTCTCAGCGAGCACAGCGTCTTTGTGCAAAGCTACTACCTAGATAGAGAGGCTGGACGTTGCCCTGGTGATGCTGTCCACAAAATCTACCCTTCAGCGTACATCAAGGTGTTTGATTTGCGTCAGTGCTATCGACAGATCAAACAACAAGCCCATGCTGCCCAGGCTGCCGCTGCAGCTCAAGCCGCGGCCATTTCTACCGGAGTGGGTCCTGGCGCCCTGTTACCGCAGATCGGTATGAGCGTGGGCGTCGATGACCTTCGTAGGCTCTGTATTCTTCGGCTGAGCTTCGTCAAAGGTTGGGGTCCAGACTACCCTCGAAAAAGCATTAAGGAGACGCCTTGCTGGATTGAAATTCATCTCCATCGCGCTTTGCAACTGTTGGATGAGATCCTAATTACTATGCCAATCAACGAGCCGCGACCACATGACACATGATGGACATCTAAACGAACTTTTTTGGCTCTGCTGAAAGAAATCAAAAGGGTGCTTTTATAGTGGTATTTTTTACAAATTATTTAATTATCCTTTAATTGGGTTGAGAGGTATTTGCTAAGCGTTTTTTTGTTTTTTCTCACGTAAAGAGAAGGGATACGAGTATCTCACCGCTTTCCTTCAAGCGCAAACGAGTGCTCGCTGTTTGCCGAAAAGCGCTTTTGGGGCGAGAAGAGTTACTCATTAAAAAGCTCCTTTGATAACTGCTGGCTTGTGGCGTCGAGTTTCTCAAGCTCGGTTTTAGGTTCATTGCTTGTATATTTTCCGAGGAATATAAACAAAGCATAAGTGTACTGAGGCTTCTTCAGCATTCGGTCAAAAGGCCAAAATTGATACATTAAAATTATAATATGGCGCCGATAATTAAGGGAATAGAGCGGTTTTTAGTTGAGTTTCATAACACCAAAACCAAATCAATTACTCACCAATTAGTCTACTCAACCAATCTCAAACTGTAGTAAAACCAACACCAAAACAAAAGTAATTACCCGATTACATTTTGATATTCAAATAAAAACCACTCTAAAATAAAGAATTATTCACATTAATGTTATTTGTTTTGGTTTAGTACCGTAAGAATTTTAATAATTCAAACTGGCCTTTTATCGAGTGCAAATTTCGACCTCTGTTGGTTTTCCAACCTTTTTGGTCAATCGGATGGTGAACAACTGCTTATTCGTTTTATCGTCATCTTTTTCGTCCTGGTAATCACGTGATCAGGTAATTAGAAGCCAGCATACTGCAACATGTGGAATTCCTCAGCGTTGACAAATTTAAACCGCTCTCTGTTAAGGCAAGTTGTAACCCTTAAGGCCTTTGCCTTGTAAAATCAGTAGAAGTAGTATGAAAACAAAAAACTGTGTATGTATTTCAGTGGACCTGCCAAATCGAACTAAAGGATTTTCAGGGGTCTTCTCAGCGAAGTTAAAACGATCTTCTAGAGGACCTTTGTTGTATCAGAGACCAAAGGATTGTTTTTTATCCTTGATTTTTTATTTAAATTGTTGTGCGAGAAATTTTTGAAAATTGGCGTAAGAAAGCTTAAGCTGCTTTCGTCGTTGAGTGCGAGAAATGATAAGGTGGATTATTCTGACGGAAAATGCATGGTTCATCTTCCTTTTTTTTCTTCAACAGGTAGAATCATTTGTAAACTATAAAAAGGCAGGTACTAAACAATGTATGAGTGTATTGGTATCGGTATACGTCAGGGAAATAGGCGTGTCACGCATAAATAGAGTGCCTTTTTGAAGTTTTAGTAGTTAACAGGTTTAATTGGCCACCCGTTTCAGTTTCAAAATTTTAAGATAAATGCGAATACGGATTGTTTACATCGCAGCTTTGTTTTAGTAAGCTAATCTGAACAAATTGGACGTTTGATGTAGACTGTGAACAGCCCTAGTACGTTGAACGTGGTGCTAATGAAAGCTGAGAGTAAACAGGGCTGTAGTTATCTCTAGCCGGCCATTCTCTTTCGCCCCCTCCCCCTTCCCCCCTTCCCCCCTACCCTCCTTCCCCCCTCTCTCATCCCCCGAATTTCTGTTTTTGGCGTCCCGCTTGCAAAGACTACACGGGCTTTTCATAGTTTATGTTAGGTTTCTTTTTAACTTTTTAGCTTCGGATTACATCTATAAATAGATGACGTTGCTATGTAGATATATAATAGAGATGTATTTTCGTAAATAAGCTTTTTAGACTTGCTTTAACTCGCAAATTGTAAATTTCCATACAGTTATGTAGCGATTTCCCACTAAAACGTCTTCTTGTCATGTTAAATATACAATGTATTTTATGATTTATTTGAGACTATACGGGGATAAGCAAGATCTACAAGTCAATGAAGACGTTGATATGGTAGTGTTTTGTTAATAATTAATTGAGTAAGTGAAGGGAGACGTTTATTTACCTGGAGTAGATTTTAGTCTTGTATCAAAGTTTAATCCCGTTTAGAAGTCTTTGCCTATTTGTTGCCTGGAAATGAGTCTCGGACTTGGGACTCATCAATCTCCTTAATTTGAAATAAACCGGTAAATCTTGTATTTGAGGGCGATACGTTGTGAAGCAGCGTGAGTGGAACCTTAAAGCTTGGTGTAAGCTGTATAGAGTAATTAAATACATATTATAAAAAGTGTAAAGTCCACTCGCGCTTGTTGAATATGAGATGATGTATAGAGCGCCGAGTTCGTAAAATCATCTCTTATCCAACAGTAGCGAGTACAATAATTCTTTTACTGAAAATGCCCCCAAAATATAGAAAAATAAAAAAAGGCTAAAAAAATTCAAGCGTATGCTTACCATATTTGTAGAGCGAGGTATAATGGCTCAATACCATAATTTCTAAGCCAATGAAAACTCTTGAATTGGATTATCCAATGATCCGTTTTGATAATACATATTAGGTAGGGTCGAACTAACACAGGTTTAAGTTACATCAATAATATCGAATGAGTCCATAAGCAGCAGTACCTGTAAGCCTAAATCCTTATTTTGTGTGTTTCTGGTAATTTCTTTTTATCCACCACCTGGTAGATCAGATAAGAGAGATGATTGAAGTTCAGTTTCCTTGGGCTCCTCGAAGAACGATTCTGTGAAGTTTATTTAATGGGAAACAATAATTCGTGCAGTACCAATTATCATCAGTGGATCCCTGTAATAGAGCCAGTGACATGTGACATGAAGCGAAGAGTTTGTCCCAGGGCCAAAAAGGAACTGGGTAGCTAAGAGTGAAGTAGCCGAGGGGTTTTGGGAGGCGAACCTTGTGCCTGTCGTTCATAGTTCCATGCCACCCGCTGTGCACTGGATTCTAGTGCAACCTCTAATCCTCTGTAGGAGAAAAGATAGCGATTGGTACATTTACCCACAATTCTTAGCACACGAAAACTTAACAACGCTTTTCCATAAAGACACGCAGGAACGTTGAAAAACCGTCAAACCTAGCTTGCACAACCTTTGGCCCGTTAGCACAGCGGTAAATGTGGCAAAAATGTGGCTTTCCTTGTAATGGGGCTTGTAAGATTCACTTGGTGATTGACATAAGGAGTAAACCTGCCACCTCTTATCCTATATAACAGATTGTGGACTGATTCTCTCTCTCTCGTCTCTCTTCTCTCCTCTTACCTTCCGCTCTCCAGACCTCTTCGCCTCATCCCCAACTCGAGAGCCTGTTCACAGGCTGCTGTAGATACTGTCGGCCTTGCTAATGCACGTGGTGTGATGTCATTTACAAAGACTATCATTATTTCTTTTTGGTTCGCGCGAACTTTCAAAGCATGCCCTTAACCAGCTTTTTTACTGTACATTAATAAATATTATTAGGTGAATTATTCTACCAAAGTATCCCTGTCACCATTGATGACATATGGCTACATTGAAATTCCAACTCGTACTCTCCTGCATGCATGTAAACTCATGTTTTTCAGTAATGATGGCGGCTCTCTGTCTGTTGTGCTCTGCTTTGGTAATGTGCTCCGCCATGTGTAAATTCATGTTTATGACGTATCTGATTCCCACAACGTCTGCATTAGATTCCAAGTCAAAACAGAACTACCTCGACCCAGCCTCCATTCGGGAACACTGCTCCTAGTCCAGAGGGTGTCCTCAACCTCGTCCCAGGGCCTTTTCCTCGACGATTTTCAATAATATAAGACCCTGGGGTAATGTTCCTAAATATAGGTAAGTAGATAGACTTATATTTTTGGCTTGCACTGTCACGCAATAAAAAAAATAATTCGAAAACCATTCGGTAGATAAAGTCAAGGAAATTGTGATGTTATGGGAGATTAATAAAGGAGTCACTTCTCCAAGTTTGAAGTCTGTGCGTTTTTCTTTAACTCCAGATATTCGTCGAAATATTTTGCACAAATTTATAGAGCCCAGTATGGAGCAGCCATATTGGTGTATATACCTTTGTGGTGCACCAACATGCAAAATAGTGTAATCATCTTTAACCTACTTTGGTTATCTAGGCCACTGATTGTCTGTACAGAAGAAACAAGCATTTAAATAAGCACTTTTCCTAATACTTTAACTTCTAAAATGGCTAAATATGTCACGAGATAAGAATATGTTTTTTTTGACAAACGGGTTCGCAGCGTTATGTCACGCACCGTCATAACTCTGAAATTTAAACTGCGCTGGTTTCCAGAGGACGCAGGCTACTCAGCTGAAAAGGTGTACACAGATATAAATTTATCCCCTCTCATGTCTGATGTCTGGCTCATTAATTTTGGATTTAAAAAAATGAGACGTTACGTGCAAGCCAAGAATAGCGATTTTACTTATTTGACCCTGCATTGACTTTGCGTTCAAACAAGTCGTGTCTTTTCTAGAAGTGATTTCGCTACTTTCAGCTTATATACCTTATTAAAAATCGTTGTCTTCAATATCTTGGGATTTTTCTAAAATGGAGCAACGAGTGAAACCATAAAATTCGCTTTCAGTGTGTCATGTTGTGAGCCTGTACCGTTGCGTGACATGTAAGGTTGACTCGTTTCCAAGTTGACAAAGCTTCACCTTCCCCTTCCCACTTGGGCGATGTGTTCATGATTTGTTGTCAACATGGCGGCTGTTGCTACGTAAATTTAGCAGAGTAGTTTGTCTGGTTTTGTCTACTTTTTCTGCCTCTTTTTTAAATTAACTCAGCCAGTGTAACATACAGCATGAGTAATAAGCTTTCCAGCAAGCCATCCAAGAAGGATCGCCCAAGATCCACAGGTAAATTTCAAATGATTTTTACGGTTAGCGCGGAAAGTCTCTCTACATCATATCCAGAGAAAGTTTAAAATATACTACCTCTGTTGTCTCTATGATGGATTTTAGGCTAAAGCTACTCAAATCAGGGCTACTTTTAGGCTTATGTAATGGAATAAGCAACTGCATGTTTATTCTATAATGGATGGCCCAGCATCGCATACTGCATACTGTGTAGTTGCTCCGTTCTTAGAGATCCGGTCGTTTGCGGGTAATTTGTCTTGAAATCAAACTTAATGTTCAGTGACAATCCTTTAATTATTTCGAGTGGAACTAAGGCTTTGTTATCAGACTTGCTGATGTAATCAACCAACAGTGCTCAACTCCATTTTACAGCTGACATGGGGTTGGCACCGCTGGTTCTTCGTGAACTTTTAGTTTAAAGTACCTGTTTGTTGTTGCACGCTTGAGGTAATCCTTGAGATTTTTTTTCAACTAGAAATATTAAACACTTGTCAATTTTGTTTTCTGTTAGCCCCAAAATAAATATAAAATAATATAACAAAAGTGATGCCCCTGCTAGGAGAGCAAACAGTTTTCCAGTACCACATATTTTTTCTGTTTGAGTGAAATGGGGTGGTTTTGATCAGTGTCAGTTCACACCCAGGCAAGGTCGCTGTGTTGTGTTCTTGGATAAGGCAAAGCACGTCTTTCTACCCACTAATAGAAATCAGGATGCATGACTGCAGCAGCAGGCCAGATCTTGATCTTACTAAATTTACTATCAGATTGGTTCACACCTTGTCACTCAGACTAAGAAACATGTGCACATTCTTGCAACAAATTTACCTCAGTCTAGATCTGTCAATACCTGAATTCCTGAGAAAGGACACTTGAATTCCATCAATGAGATAAAATGCCTCTCAAAATAGTTGAGTTTGTGACGGTGAAATATCAAAAGATCACTGTCTATTTTGCTCAAGTAAGTTTTTATTTTCATGATCTATATGATACAAGCCTTTGTGTGTATAACTGCATCGCTATATGTATTGGCAGTTTTTGTAGCTTCTCCTTCCCAGTTGTTTTATGTACTAATGTGTCTGTGTAACCCTGTTTGTTACAGATAAGAGTGCGAAATCTAAAAAGAGGGATGGCGGTACCCCTGATAAAATGAGCTCACCAGTTGGTTCTGCTGTGCACATCCAGGATGAATTGTGCACAGGACCACCAGTTGGGAAAGTTATCACTGGTGATGATATTGATTCTCTTGCAATCAATGTGGACGAGCTCAAAAAGGTGAGTGTACATGCTGTGAAGACTAATTTGTAACTTACAATTACTTACTTAATACAATATTTATACTGGTATTTTTCAAAATAACTGTATCACGTACATGTACTTGTTAATCACTATTAAACTGAAGATGGCATAAGTATGCCGAAACATGTCTTTAAAAATAGTTGTTCCTTTTCTTCAATATTTTTAAAAATGATATTTGTTTTTCCTTAAGCAGAAAATGTGGAAATAATTTATGAATTACCAGTATATCTTTTAATAACATGTTACATGTAGTTTACATTAAGTATCTAGTTTAGATACAAATATATATTGTAGATAAAAATTAAATTCAGGTAAAAATTAAATTCCTTTGTCTATTAACCCCACTTATTCATTGATTATGAATAATTAGGGTTAGAAGACAAAGGAAATTGAGAATCAAACTAGGTTAAAATAATTTTTATCCGAATTTAATTTTTACCTACAACATATGCA
>Ga0126337_10003664_pt1 | contig 10120 bp, 4 predicted proteins | sample DipCmetagenome_FD_92527 | JGI IMG/M metagenome (GOLD analysis project Ga0126337, IMG submission 92527) | Coral microbial communities from La Bocana,Puerto Morelos, Mexico - Diploria C A metagenome | ecosystem: Host-associated > Invertebrates > Cnidaria > Coral | place: La Bocana,Puerto Morelos... | reverse complement strand
GTTACTTTCATTCTGATTGAGTGATTTAATTATCTGGCCTGGGTTTATTGAAAGGTGAATAACGCTTATCTCTATCCAGTGGATAGCGTGGTTTGTTTTATTTGTTATTAGTTAACACTTATCCGGTGGATAACAATTTATCTGGTGGATAGCATTGTCCACTGCCTTCAAACAAATGGGGCCTGTTGTGTAACTTAATCCACTGGTTGAATGAAATTCATTGTCATGTATAAACATAAACACTGTAAAAATATATAATTATATATTACAAATTAAATTATTAGGTAAATGTGACCTTAGATGGGCAGTTTGTAGTGAACACTGCATCTGCCATTGCCGACCCTTTACCACTTAATTTTTAATTAGCTTAATTTATATATATATTTTTTTAAATTGGACAGTCTATATCTAAAAACCTTGCTATCTGACTGTACTTTCTGAAATTTTTAGGATCAGTTTACATAAGGTTATGACAGTCAATCTGCTGGCATGGCTACCAGAGATGTATGAGAAAAATGTATTCTAACTGATAAAAAAAATATCATTTAATTTATATTTTATAAACACTAGAGGAACAATATAGCATGTACATTGTAAATTCACACTAAATACAGAAAACCTGTCCAAGACATGTTTCTCCTCTGAGTCAAAACATGACGTAAACTCAAACTTCGACAAAGGTCATGGGTTAATTGAAACCTGTAAAAAACCTGAATGTTTTTTTTTTCAGGTTTTAATTTCAAATTCACAGCGGCTAATTAATAAGCTGTGTGCACAAGTGTGATGATCAATCATGTCTTCACATAAATGTATATTAAATGTTATCAATAATTTTTATTTTAATTAATATATTGATGTGAATATTCTGCTTCTGATTATTAATAAATATTCTAAAATTATATAATTCCTGAAACAATAATTGATAATTAATATTTTCTAGTATATAGCAAAATCTCTACTTAATAAAACAGACTAGAAAAGTGCACCTTTCTAGAAAAAAAACATATAATTATATATTAATTTTAATATTAATTTAAAATAAAATGGTTCATTTTCTAAAAAAACAATATTTTAAACAAACTTATGTTCACATTACCAGTGAAAACTGCCTGGACCTGAACAACATGCACTGTATACACACACATACATACATACATACATGTACATACAGCTGTAATATATAACACAATGAATCATCCAAAGAATGGTTAAAACTCAGTAATTAACATGGTGTTATTAGATAAGCCATAAAAAGATTTATTATAAGCCATACAATTATAAGCCATACATTAATATTATCAATGATTATTAGCCATAGTACATAGGAATGTACTCATTATTCAGAGCTGTCACTTGATTATCAATGAAATCATGCAGTTTAAGTTTTAGATGTGAGATACTTGTGGATGTGAATTCAAATGAATTTAATTTGCCATTCAGCAAGTGCAATCGATGTCAATTTAATGCGAATGCCAACTGCAATAATCCTGGCATAGTTTCATACATGGTACCTCAAAGCGATGTGCGCATCTTTTACTATTTCAGGAATTTGTGTTTGCTGGAGTTTCAGCTCAGTAATGAGTTCATTTCCTTTTGTCCACCTGAAAGACAAAAGTTTTTGAAGAGAACCAAGTAAAAAAAATGTCTGAGTGTTATATACTCGTTCATCCTACCTCAATGCAATTGAGGCTTCTTCCACTATCTGTGAAAGATCATCCTTCTTGATGCCAAGTTCAGTGAGCAATTCATGCACCTTGGTCCACCTACACATTTGTGTCAAAATCAAAGTTCTCTTTACCATTGATCATTCCAACATTTTCTTCAACTTACCTTACTAAGAAAATCCGGATATCAAACTGCTTAGAACTTCATTTATTGGTCATATATGGGTAATAAACTATAAACTTTGCTATTAAATAATTAATAAATAAATGAATCATGTTATGTGACCCTGGCCAAGAAATCATCATTAGCCACTCCCCAACAGTCAGGGTGATCACTAAATTGTAAAAGTTCTCGGAGGGAGAGGTGGGGCAGTGTTAAAATCCATACTTCAAGAGAAAAATATAACACTACACTGGAATTTCCCAGGGGTGGAGGCACCTACGCGTAACAAGCACTATCTTCCAAGAGAAAGGTACAGGAAGTCACTGTATTATTTAACAACTATTTTAATTTGTTAACAATTATTTAAAGAGGACCTCCTATGTGCGAATGAAGCCCCACACATTAGACAGTAATTTGGTAACCCATCAATCTCAAAAAGTTTGGTTCTCACATGACTGTCCATATGTCCGTCCGCATATACATACATACCTACCTAAGTATGCACATTTATGTAAATCAATGTGAAATTTCAGTCTGCAAGAGCTTAGTTCCCAAGGTTTTTCCCTTAGAGATCAAGAGTGGTGGGTTTACAGCATTGGGCATCCATGCAATGTTCAATTGACACTGCTGAAAACAAGGCATCCCCTGACCAGTATCACGTACATTGTAGCCATATTGTTGGCCTGTGTACGTTTAGGGCTCATCAAGGTCACATGTTGTTGTTTTTTCTATGAGTTGACAGCTGCTGTCCAGGTACAGGATTTAAGTTGAATCGCAGGTTCAAGCCACGTTAATTTATTGTGAGAAGGAGCTCTGCTTTTCGGCCTGGCTAAATCTGTATTTTACTCTCTGCAATCCTCCACAACAACCCAGATGTACATGACATTACTTGATTCATTGGAGAAACTAAGGTTTTAGGGAATGAGGATGGAAGTAAGGGAAATTTGCAATTATGGACAGGTACCCCTTTTTTAGGTGAGAGGCAGAGCAGCATGTATCACTTCAACACATTGCATGTTTGATCTACAGTGTAGCGGTCTGAGATTGTATTGTATGATTGGTCAAGGCACTCTGACTACTCTCGCAATGCCTCTCTCTATCCAGGTAGAGAGAGGCATTGTGTAATGCTGGAGAGGGGGGGGAGGGGTAACCCTGCAATGGACTAGGGGGCATCAATTTGAAATAGTCCTTGCTAGACACCTTAAGCAGTGGAAATTGGGATAATCTCCTGTAATAAGGGAGAGCTGGCTTGGCATCATTTTTACCTTCTTCATGGGTACCTCTATTTCAAGGCAGATTTAAACAATGCGAGTTTCTAATTGCTTCACATTCACATGTAAAACACCATTAATTTGTTCTTTGACTACATGCAGCAATTATTGAGACCACTTGACCTGTGCACAGGGTTTAAAAAGTGTACACTTCAACACATTTGGCAGTCTAAGAAGACTTTGATTGATTTGGAACAGTCCATTATAAATTCTAAATTTACAATAATTTACATGATATGTCTGGCTTATAAAAATGCAAGTAATTCCTGCTTATATTGTTGGTGGCTGCATACATATATAATGAATCCACAAATGAAGAAAAAGTTACATAGTTACATGTATAGAATGTAAAGAAGCAATTAAATTATAGCATAATTCAAATTATTCGCTGTATTGACAAGCAAGCTGTTCAAATTCAACCATGTTGAAAAGACAATTTTGGAACACTTAAATGCAAAATTATTAACAGTACTTCAGTATTCAATTTATTAAATATGGAGTCTTGAGGTTTACAATATATATCAAAGGAGAATCCACTTACAAATTGTACAAAGTCATGTAGATTGGGTAACAACTCTACATGTACTTAAAATAATTGTACACTGGTTGTTATTAACAACAGCCACCCAAGTTGTTATCAGTTTAAAATAATGATTATTTTATCCAATGATAACTTAATTGGTTGTAGTAATGTTGTTATTACTTCAGTTTAAACTGGACTGGACAGCCACCCCCCTCCCCCTTCAAAAAAATATTGCTTAATTTAATAATTATTTTAATATTTTTTAACCAGGAGCCCATACAACATGCCTGTACAGTACATGTGCATAAATATGTGGACTTACCATTCTATCATGTGTGGCAGTTTCTCTTCGGATGAAATATTTCTACAAAAATAATTTTAATTAATTATTATTTAGTTAATAAATTAAATACATTATCATTATTACCATGCACATAATTTATAATTACATTTCATTTTGTGGCTATGTTGTAGTTAAAAATTAAATTTCTTTGTCTCTACATGTAATTAACCGTACTTATTCATTCAATGATTATGAATAATCAGGGTTAGAAGACAAAGAAAATTGAGAATCAAACTAGGTTAAAATTATTTTTACCTAAATTTAATTTTTAACTACAACAGCTATAAAAATCAGGAGTCCTTGCAACAGATTCTGGTTCTTACCCTGAAAATTCAATTGGCATGTACTTTTCCTTGAGTTCTTTGGCCTAGAAAGGTGATCAGAAACAACATGAAATTAATGTACAGGTATCTTTGGTGCTGTTAACAAATTACACCATCATTTCATTAGAAGTCTTAAGAATAGACTGTTTATATAGACAAAATGTTCTTACTAGGATTGGAAATCCTAGATGGCTTAGGTAGTCATCACTGCTTGCATTTCGCTTCTGATAGTACATATAAATTAATGGGGTTGCTCATTTATAAAGAACCCCTAAGAGGTTCAGATCACTTATTACATTTTTTTGGCTCAATGCACGACAAGGTACAGTGAAAGCTCCTGTTGCATGTGACCCTTTTGAAGCTGAACACCCTAAGAGTGTTCACCCTAAGTGAACACCCTAAGAGTTTAAAGTCCTGCCCTCCTCACCAGCTGGCAGTTTCTGTACCATGAAGTTTCTTGTGACCAGTTTCTGCACCCCACCCCTTCTTAGGTCCTCAAGAGTGGGAGAATGGATTATCAAAGGCTAATAGGAGATAGCCCAATGAATGAGTAACCTACAACTAGTAGAGATACATCATGTACATGTACTGATGAAGTCACCAACCTGAGTAGCTTATGTGTGCTATCATTATGTTATTGTGTAAAATTAGCAAATTAAAATAATACTACCCTAACAGTTTTACACCATTTACACCTACATGTAGGTGGAGAAATACATGGGTAAAGTGAAGTACCTTACCTCATCTGAACACAATACGAGGACAGACCATCCAGAAATAAAAATAATTACCGTATTTATTCACTTATAAGACACACTCGGTTATAAGACCAGGGCTTCTGATAGGTTGCGGCAGAAAAAGGGAAATTTTGCGGGATTTTCAAGGGAAATTATGCGGCAAAAAAGGTCCATTATGCGGCAAATTATGCGATTTTTTTAAAGCTGATTTCACAATAAAAGCACCTAAAATAAATCAATTATTGCCTCATTTTAATTCTTTTAATCTGAAATGGCTCATTTAGTCAATTAAGTATCACTTGGGAATGCATATTAATTACTCCTTAGTTAAACAATGTCACGACACTGTTTTACAGTTCAAAACTGTTTTTAGTGCTTCCAGGTGCTTGTCCACCACAAACTTTCCAACATGATCGATCACCATGTTGCACGATGAGCAAAACAACATGCCATCTTCCACGTGAACATGATTGATCACCATGTTGCACGATGAGCAAAACAACATGCCATCTTCCTGTCGTTCGCAGTGATGTTTACAGCAAGATGTGATCGTGTTTTCGCTTTCGAAGAATCACCCGATGTTTTAACAACAAACTGATCCATGATCTTTCGCTCTGATGAAGGGCTAACGCTCGAAACGTCAACTTTTTAACTCGTTACGGTGGCTAAGTTACATTTTCAACTTAGTTGATATAACCAAATTATCCATGATCATGTTTGTCTCGCGCTATTACGAAAGAAACTACATCTTGCAAGTGATGATCGAACTGTTTTTGCGTCGATACTTACACTGAAATTATATCAACAACTGTGAAAGTATATCAACAACTGTGAATGGTCCATTAACACAAAAGACTGTCTATTTTTTGCCAATGAGCAATCGCTTTCAATTGAGAACTAGTACCAGGTCCCCGACGTGCAGAACTACGCATAGAGTGCCTGTTTGATCGATCGAACGCTCGATCGCAAATGATCGATGATTTCTAACGTCTTTTGAGAGGTAAATTACTGTACAACGCTTAAATTGTCGCAGAACTTAAGTAAGAAGCGAATATTTCCCTTTTATTTCCTCGAATTTTGCAATTTTGTCCGAATTACGCAATTTTTGATCGATTATGCGAAAAGTTGCGATTTGAGGTCAACTATGCGAAATCGCAACATCGCAGAATATCAGAAGCCCTGTAAGATGCACCCTAAACTTGAGACAAACAAGCAAAATGAAAATTTCACCTATTGTAAATACCCTGTTATAAGGCGCACCCGGAATTATGGAAAATTTTGTTGACCACGTTCACTGTACTTACAATTTGCTTCCAAAAGTTACTAATAATTATTTTACATGTAATAGGGAGGGTTGTCCAATACTCCAACAAATTTATGCATGGCATTGTATTGTATTGTATCCACCTAACAATACATTAACAATACTAACAATACAATACAATAGAGAACAAAGCAACACAATAGAATGCAATACAATGTCATGCATAAATTTGTCGGAGTATTGGACAATATTGGTAATAGGCCAGCATGCATGGGCTGATTTAGGACCCCAAATGGAGGTGAGGATGTTTAAGCACAGAGAGTCATTTACCCAATGCAGAACATTTAAATTTAGAGTTTTGATTTCTCTATCTTGTTCTGGGTTTCCTGGATCAGCCAGAGTTGGTCTCTCCCCTGCCACACCCTTGCTCTTAGTAAGTGAACTATGAGAATGCTATTTACCTACCTTTTCTCTGTATGATTCTGGGAACAACTTGCAGCTCTCGATGACACCTCAAAAAGATTACAAAACAGTCAACATAGAGAGCAAGTAACAGTGAAATGCTGAAATACATGGTTGACATATTGAATCCACTTTCTGATACCAGTGATTCATAGTGCTACTGCACAATCAATGACTGTTAATGCAAACAGCGCTAGATAGGATGCTAGACCATCCCAGGTAACCTCCCAGAGGTGGAGAGAGTTACTGTGAGAGTATCACTCTACCAGTCTTATCCAAGAACACAACACAGTGTCCAAGGCCAGGGATTGAACCAAGACTGTGCACTGCACTTCTGCAATGTGAGGTTAATACTGTGCAACAATTCAATGTTAACTATTAACCTGAGTTGTCCAAAAACCTATTTAACTAAATGAGCAACAGTATGATCCCAGTCAAGGTTACGAGGCTCAAGACTAACAACAGCCTGCCAGCCAGTAATAAATTTCTACTACTGCCCCCTTGCTCGGTACTTGACGAAAACCAAACTTTGTATAGTTGCCATTTGAAATTGCCTAGTCAAAAGCTGAACACAGAAAGAGTAAACATAGATACAATTCGTATCATTTCAAATAACCTCTCCAATACCAACAGATCTAATGGGTTCTAGAGGGTGAAAACACACCAAAAAAAAAACAATAATTAAAACCAAATTATTCAGACCTGACTTACCATAAACTGTGCAACCTTTTTCTCCATTGATAACAAATTTGGTGAGTGTCTTATCAAAGTCTGAGATGACCTACAAAGTAATGGGAACAAATAATTATAACACATACAAGATTTTGTTTCCTGAGAATCTCAATGACTGTTTCCTGGGGCAGACTTAAGGGAAACATATCATTTTGGGGAAAACTGAAGAAGTTATTATAACTAGTTTGCCAAGTAACCCTGGACTCGGAGCGCATGCACTGTTTGGGAAAAAAATTACATGGACGTCATAGAACAACAATATGCTTCTCACAAATGTATTATTCTTTTTAGGTGTAAATCGTCAAGACATTTGAATTGATAAACATACATGTAACTTTATGTCATTTCTCATACCTGCAGCTTTTCAGATCCTCCCTCATAAAGCATCTTGAGTTTTTCTCGCACACGAACTGAATCTCTCATGTAGACATTTGGCTTGTCAATACTTTTAATCTGTAAAAAGATTTAAATTAAAGAGGCACTGCATGTGTCATGAGAACGATTTCTAAATGTCAAAAGCCGAAAGCAGTACTGACATTGAACAAAGCCTAAAAAACATGGTAGATATGTCATAGTTTTGTTCAAAGCAAGATGTACTAAAAAAATGTCATTATGTTATGTGCCTCACTGACTTGCTAGTAATTCAAACTGATGTTTTTTTGTGCCAGACCTCTTCAGCAATCAAGCTTGCTAATTCACCACAGATCATTATCGTTACTGCAATACTCAAGTAATTTATATCTGACCTAAAATTAAGACGTAAATTGAAACAACGGTGGTATTACTATCTTAACGACAATGTAGATAACGACATTAAAAAGCCATTAATTTTTAGAACAATTCCTGTGAACTTCGTATCAGTGATTACAAGAAAACGCAACCGATAAAAACAAATTAGTATTCCATTCTTTGTCTATAGAAAAAAGAAAAAAAGTAAATATTGCATATATAAAATAAGCACGGCATTAACACAAATATCGTATGAATAAAATATTCAATAAATTAACACAGATGGGCTACCGTTTTTGATGAGGCATTCGCAATATTTGTGATCGGACAAAATGAGTAGAGCAGTCGACCTTAAACCATGTTTTGATTACATTGTTAAACACGCTTACAAAAATACATGTTTGTTCGCTTGCAACAGCTAGAATACTTTTAGGGAAATGAAACGGTGCCATTTAAACGCAATCAATTTCAAGCAACATGCACAAGGTCTGAATAACAAAGTCAGGCTTATAAGTTTTAACACAAATCATGAAAATTTCCCGCCATACCATCTCGTCTACTGCTTCCTTGAGCTTTCGTGTATGTTGCCTGCCTTGCACATATTTGTAAAGGCCATAGCCCACCACGGCCGACAACCCAACAGCTGCGATGCCAAACATCGTTTTCTGTTCGATCATAACACAATTTCTGCAATTCTAATTTTTTACTTGATGCGCTGTCGCTTGTTCGCTGGGTGGCTTCAAAATATGCTAATATCCGTCAGGCGTACTGTGTTATCCTAGCCGAGCGTCACCCAGGCCTTTCCAGAAGTCACACCCCAGAAAAAACTTCCGCCTGATGTGTCTTATTAGTAACGTTTTCTCGTTTCTCCGCGACTGGTCTTCAGTCTCCAAAACTGCAGAAGCACCATCTCTCCTTTTAGGTCATTTCGAGCGGCCAGTGCTTCCTAAAAGTAACAACTCAAACAGAACAGAATGCAGAATTCTTGATTCCACAAGAATCAATGCTGCCCTCTAATATGGTCCCCTTACACAAAAAAGAGCATTGAGGATTGTTAGAAGGTGTTACTTTTATATATATATATATAGCTTTTCACGGAATAAGCCAGTAGTAATAATGTTGAACCTTATAAGCCTCGAGATTCGAAATTCGGAAGAAATCACTTGCAAACTACTCAATATACTTTCTTAACTCCCTCAAGTTCCCTTTGCCGTTCTTAGCGTGAGAAGTCGACGACTTGTGGCAAGGGTAGAGTATGGCGTCAGAAAGGCCCGGCCTAACCAATCGACGAAACCGATAATCGATGATAATCGATATCAATCGATAACAATCGATGCCAATTAATCGATTGATATTGGAAATCGATGACCAATCGAGGACGGAAAATTTTGTGACTTTTAATTTCATCGACTGTCATCGATTATCATCGATTACCATCGATTTTCATAAAAATTAAAAAGTTGTGACAGGCCTACACGACTCCCGCTGTTCGCAAGTGTAATTTCTTTGCTAACGAGGATGTCCTTGAGTGCAAAATGGCGTTGACTAGCCTTCACGACTTCTACGGCTCGTGTCATTTGCACATTTGCCGTTCTCTGTTCGATCACTCGACCTTTTTTGTAGCTTCACTCGTGTTTATGAATGGGCACTTCGTGTTGTGTTATAGGAAGGAATTTTAATTGGGATTGAGACGTTAGGTCGTCTTGTGGCAAAGTTCTACAGGTTCAATAGGTCTACATGATTTCCGCTGTAATCTGCGTGTCGCTGAGTGGAGTTTGACACTTCTGTAAGTTCACGCGCGATCAGTCGTTTTAGGATAGCGAAAATCTATTTCCGGATATCCTGGAGACTTGTCATGGGGATGCCCATGTGCGCCGCGTGATATCGATAACAATCGATGACAATCGAT
>Ga0126337_10003662_pt1 | contig 10122 bp, 12 predicted proteins | sample DipCmetagenome_FD_92527 | JGI IMG/M metagenome (GOLD analysis project Ga0126337, IMG submission 92527) | Coral microbial communities from La Bocana,Puerto Morelos, Mexico - Diploria C A metagenome | ecosystem: Host-associated > Invertebrates > Cnidaria > Coral | place: La Bocana,Puerto Morelos... | reverse complement strand
TTTATCTATAGAAACCTCGTCTGCATATTTCCCTGCCTATTTCAGCCTGAATGACAACTCTCATTGTCATGACCATGATGTTTTGGCTTGACGTGGGTTGATTGGAACTAGTTTACACACTGTGAAACTCACAACAAAAGATTTGCGCAACATTGCCTATGTGGTTGTTGAACTTTCCAGTTGAAAGTTATGCTTGCCAAGTTGGCTTCCATCATCTCTTTCCGGAAGGGAGTAAAGATATATGAAAAGATAAAACGTAACCACCTAGCCGTTGTTGGATTCACCACCTGGGGAAAGCTGCAGTGGCAAAGGATTAGTGCGCCAACTGTGCCCAAGGGTCACCAAGATGAGCGATGCCAAAGAGCTCTGGGCTTCCGGTGCGTCTGTAGCAACCGCGATAACCAAGGCAAAACCTGTCTTTCACGGCTGCAAAAGCATCCAACATTCCAGCTTTGGTATCGTCATGTCGGCAGGTCAAGATGTTTTTTTTTCAGTTTCCACACTCTGGGTTGCTACAAATTCCAAGATGTTCACCAAAAAAGATGTGAAGACGATGGGTTTTTGTCTTCTGCCTCAAAGGCCGAGAGACCGTCCCCCGTTTCCCCGCCAACAACAAGCCAATCCTTCAGATGCGTGCAACCAAATTTTAGGATGGGCTACCAACCGTAATGAATGAGCCCAGGAACTGAATCCTCGTGCCATCGTCAGCAAACCAAACCTTGAAAGGCGAATTTGGTTAATGACCCCATGGATTGATGAGAACCGACAGAAACTGGATTACCTCGTTGTTATTTTTCAACTACTCAGCTGCAAAGCAGTCAAGAGTTAAGAGCAGTTAAGAGGATGCTATTTTCGATGCTGCGGCGTGAAAATACCACATCAATGATACCATCATACACATAGTGGTGCCCAAAAATGAGCACACTGTTACAGTCCATCACATGTTGGTGTAAAGCTGCAGACTTTCTTTGCAATGGAAATTGCCAGAGTTTCCTTAAGAGGATCCATGCAAGGAGCGTGCATGTGCTAAGGGGAAAGCAAAGTCAATGAGCACATTTTGTACATGCCCACTTTCAGAGTCCTGAATTCTTCCGTCCATTCGTTGTGTATATCGATGCTTGTGGTTTGCTGGGAGGACTAATAGGATTGCCGATCAAACGATACAGCAGGACAAGTTGAATCCCAAATCCAGGACTGGATGCCAAGAGACCACCAACGGTCCTGACGGAAGTTCGAGTACAGGAACCTTAGAAGAATCACAGAAAGCCGAAGATGTCGAGGCACACGTGGCCCATCATCCTTGACTTTCCCACGAAAATGACCCTGGAATCCAAGAAATGGACTGTTTGGACTGTTTGGAAAATGTTCTTTTCCCAAGGATCATTTTCAGTATTATGTTTTTATAGTAAAGCTTTATCGCAACCTTATTTGATCACAAACAGCTCCTGATCCCTCTCGCATAGTTGATCCCAAAAACCTTGTTCTATATGAGGCATCCTGATCGCCGAATTGCTGCAAAATGTCCAATAGCCATTGGTCCCTAAAACGAACATAGCCCCTGATAAACGATAGTTGGAAGGCTATTTCCTTCTAGGATGGTATCCTTTTACGGACATATGTCTTCTCAAGGTACTTTTGTGTCAGGAGGGGTAGACATTCAACTTCTTGGCGGTTTGATTGCTCACTTCCTTGTTGCTATCTGGCCAACTGGAAGAGTATCAGCACCCCCCGGAATCTTCCTTTGGATGATCTCCCACCCAACACTAGATTATTCACTTTGGATAGTGCAGATTCTACTGATTGCTGGGAGGGGAAACTTTGGTGAAAGGTTCCCCTTGAGAGTTTTACCACCCTCCAAACAAAATGTCGCATCGAAAGGAGCTTTCCCGGGACGCTTTGACAAACTCCACAAGGCAAACACATGAACACCAGTCCGCCCGTGCCCAGCCTGAAGGAATGCGTAAAAGCAGGCACCCTGGTGTATTTGGGCAGTCCGATGGCCTCATGGAATGCAGAGCATGTTGAATGTGCCAACTATTCTAGGCCCTTTGTCGAATCATCTACACTTCATCGGGTCAGACGCTCGGGTTTTCCCGGAAAATGATTGAGAAAATTACGCTGAGAATATTGGAAATCATGGTAGCCGAAGCTCAAGTAGTATCCCCAACAGCAAGTTCTGCCGTGGTTCATCAACCTGCTGCAAACCCCTTTCCAATTCTGGATCGAAAGCACCTGTTCCAGAACCTGCTTCCTGGACCTGGTTCCCAAAACCTGCTTCTCAAAATGCCAAACCCTGTTCCCAAAAAACCTGTCCCAGAACCTTCCCAGAACCTAGTTCGAGGAACCTGTTTCCAGGAGCCTGTTTCCAGGCACCTGTTAGCCTGAAGCAGGTTTTCATCCTTGAACCGCTCAAGGCCTCCACAGTACAAGTGATACCTTCACACCTGGCTTTACAACTCGAGACTCCTAAGATTCCTAGGAGTCTGACTACTACATCATGCGTCCGAAACTGTGCAATACATCCGAAAACTCCGGAACCTCCGAAACTTTTCACCTCGGGAAGCTTCGGAATCCGGAACTGCGAACCCCAATGAATGAACATATTCCAAACTGCCCTACCCCGCCCCTGGCCACTCCGGGACCTATAGTGGGCAGGGACCTTTAAAATGCACCGCTGTTGGGAAAAAGACCCTTTATGCTTTGACCTACTATCTTCAATGACCAACCAGGTTGAAGGGTCACTTCTCTTGCTTCGACAATTTGACGCCGGGAAGTTCACTCCACCAAGCTGCCCCATAGCAGCATACCGCGTAGAACGCCACAATGAAGATGGAGCCAGTACCCTCGGACATCCAAACATCCCCATCTGGTCCCCTAAACTTGAGGACCTTTTTGGAACTGATTTCCCTTAGACTTTTTTGTATCTTGCCTCTTTGATCTCTGCCGGCAAACCATGAGACACAAAACATGAAACGCGGGACAGCACTAGCAAGTTGTGACTTTTTTCAAACTCTAAGCATGCATGGATGTGGCGTTTCAGCCCAAGCTGCCACAGCGATGCCCAGCATGATGCTCTGTTCGCTCTCACCACACACAACGTTGGGATACCTTGGTGTTGGGACGGGCATCATACTTCTCCCAGAGAAGTGTCCTAGTGTTGGAGGATTTAGCACTAAATAATGATTCTGAAGGAAGGGTAGAACTCAAGCTCGAAAACATGGAGCTTTGAACAAATCCAGTGCAACAAATCGCAGGGTGGAGGTTGCACAAATCTGTGGTTTGTCTTGTGATGTTAATATGTTCGGTCCAGCTTGTTGCTGTTGCTTCACTTGTTGGGAATTGCCGAAGTGCGCGTTCAAACCTATCATTCTGTCTGAAAGGATGCCAAATATGGTTCGCTCCAGTGAAATCACTTATGAAAAGAGCTGCCTTCATTGTGAATCTGACTGAAATGGCGAGATGCTTCAATAGACTCATCACGCCGTTGGGGTGCTGATAACACATCCTTGGGCTGTGGCCAAGGCGTTGCGGCGTTGCAGGTTTCCCCGTAGCCAGAGAGACTCTGGCTGAACCGACTCGAACCGCCGCACGGCCGTCAAGTGAAAACATTTGGGCTAAGCATCATTGGTTGCAGAGCCACGGCACTCATTGTGCTAAATCCCGCCTTGATGTGACATACACAAGTCGCTTTGTTGAGTTACTTGGGATTGATTTAGGTAACTCCAAAATCGGAGTATGACTCAAGAAGCAATATTCTGAATCCATCAGATGCTGCAATTGGAGTTGGCATCAGATAGTGGGCCAAATCACGGTATAATCTATATGGGGTGCAGGTTGATGTTTGTTTTCAACAAATACATCAGTATGTGGTGACCTCATATTTTTTTCTTATAGCAAACTCGGTTTGAACGGTTGGTTGGAACAAAAAAAGGAGAACCAAAAGACACGTTTGATGGAGTCGTCCTGCCACGATACTTGGAGCAGAATTCCGCTTATATTGAAGGCACCACGCCAACGCCATGCAAAGCGCCTGTGGCAAACACCCACATGCCGGGCACTTCAACTACATTGGGTCACCTCCCTGTCTGACACTTTCTGAAAAAAACACCGCTGAAACGCGCGAGTTTCCATTGTTGCATAAAAATTTAGTTTGCATCAATACGACCCTCGCATTAAAAAAACAAGTGTTTTGAGCTACAATTGCACAACTGGTAGACCCATCGATGATGAGGGAAACGCGGAATCATGGTTTACCCACCAGAAGTGCAAATGCAAATTGCGCAGTTCTACCATTTTGAACAATGGTATCCATTGGTTTCCCATATCTTTACCAAATCGATTGGCATCAGCTACTCACCCCATTGCCAATCGAAAATTTGCGTCGAGAAACGCAAGGTTTCTAGGCAGGAAGTGGGTGAGCAGCTTGCAGAGAATGATCCTGGCCATTTCATTCACTCGTCCCCGTGTTTGTGACAGTCACACCATGTAAAGGTTTTCAAAGCATTTTGCAACTAGTTGTGTTTTAGGCTGCATCCGTTCTCACCTTTTTTTTCAACCCAGAATTTTGCCAGGAAACCAGAAAACAACCAAAGGGATCAGAACGGCTGTGGCCGTGAACATATTCACGGGGTTCGAACCAACAAAGCACGCGACACCAAAACCTCGGTGTCCGTGCTGAGACTGGACATTGGTTGGTGATTTCGTCGAGTGCTTTTGTGCTCCGTGGACAAAATGAAGGGAAGGTTCCGAGGAAGAGTCTACATCAAAACGATGACCATGATTTCAACCATATCATGGTCACAAATCACAAATGTCCTTGTGTCCGTCTGGTGACCTGTTTTGGTCTTCCATGCGTCATTTGCCCTGCAAAGTTTGCAGGTTACGAGTTGAAAGGCCGCATCCGTCCAAAACCCAACTAATCTATACTAATTTGATCTTTCCCATGTCAAGCTCAGTCATCAAAGTCTTGAAGGACATCTGAATCTCTTTAGGGAACGCAAAACGTTTTGAGCAGCTGTAGTAGTGCCTCATGGTAGATGCATCTTCACATCCTCAAGTCGCAACAAGACATCCTGCCAATAGTGCGGGGCGCATTGCCAATTGCCAACAAGCCATTCCTTCAGCTCTTGCACCTCAGGCTAACGCTTGCACGTTGCGAACTGCTAAAATGAAAGGTCTTCTTGAATTCAGAAGCCATCATCTTTCACAAGGGCAACAACCTATCCAGGTGCTCATTAATCTCTTGCATCTTCTTGTCCTGCTGCATAGTCCTCCATCCTCTCGAAAATGGCTCGGTCCACGCGGTGCAATTCTTCAAGGGTTTCAACTCCATCTGCTCCCCCTGGTGCAAAAGAAGCCGATGGTCGACCGTGCAAAACCAGGCCCTCTGTTGCAAAAAGGGGACTCTTTGGCCGCAAGACCTGAACTCCTTATCAACAAAGGGATATACCTTCCTTTGTTTTCCTTCTCCAGGCCCTCGCAAACTTTGCAGCTTGAGGTGTTACATCAACATCCCCAAACCAATCTTCACCAAAACACCCATAGATACCAAGCGCAGCACCTCGACCCCGCCACGAAATTGTCAATTTGGTTCAACCCTCTGTCACTCAAGTTAGGGTGCCTGGACGTGGGATACCAAATCATGTCGGGATCTTCAGGGATCAAACCCATCATCCTAGTGTGTGCGTGTGTGTGTGTGTGTGCGTGTGTTGCAAACACTGGTGCTAGCAGGCCCCTTCCCCGAGCAATAGCTGGCCAAAGGAACATCAGGCAAAGTAAACAAAGCTGTTTCTGCTCGAGGTTCTCAACCTGACTCACCAGGTGCATCTGAAGATGTTTCATCCTCTGTGCTTTTGTCCTCAACTGGCTTCAAAACCTTTTTTGTCTGTGTCATCATGATCCCGTCAGCTTTACAACTTTTCCTTGTCCATCAAGACATTTCACGCGCCAAAGTGGAGAAACACAACCTTCTGCCCCTCGTTTCGGTCCAGGTTGAATGTAGCACCTATGAGCAAGAACAGGCTCACCAAGCCTGCCAACTTACCATCGCAGATAGGTTCTTTGTCTGTGAACGATTCTAGGAACCACAAGGAGCGTGTCATTGGTATGTTGATGCCTCTCCTCCTCTTTCCTGACTGAATAGAAGTGCTGCTGCGATCCGCCTGATTTGATGAATGGCTGTTCCACAAACCCTTGCTAGTGTGAGCTCGAATGTTAGGGTGGTCAATGGTGACAACCTTTGCGTCTGCTTTGCTGTACATTGGTGAAACTTGCACTGCTTCACCGCTGGACCGCCATTGCCAGCCAAACCTATTCCAGCCTCCATCACTGGATTCTGAAAAAAAATAGGTTGGCTGGTGTAGCTACACGCTGTCATTCTTGTAGGTGATGAGAGTCGAAGGGACCGTCCCACCTTTGAGCGATCTGCCCATATAAGGGACAAGGGGTTGCTTCACGTGTTTCGACAGATGCATCCTATCGAACAACAACATCTCCAGCTTCTCCTCACAGTTCACGTTCAACTTGTCTGCACCCTGCCGTTGCAATCTGGTTGCCTTGTCCATCCCACAAAGCTCCTCCATGAGCAAATGCAAGGCTAGCTGGAAGAACAATTGTATCTGATCCGCTGTCCAAAACAGGCTGGTGAAGGTCTGCACATGAGAATCATGAGACTTGAAGTTCTTCACCAGATTGAATTCCACAGTTCTCCTCCATAAAGCACCCTCAGCCTCTCATTCCTCAACGAAGTAGGGGCCACATCCAATCTTCTAGCTTGAAGAGGGACTTGTCGACGAAGTGCCACATCCACTGCTGAAGCACCACAGTCCTGCCGAAGGTCATGCTCATCACGCTGATAAAATTCAATCAAAATGTCCATCAGCGTCATCACCAAGTCACATCACCTCAAAGATGAATATCCTTTGGCTGCTCTGGTGACACACTGGGAGCTGTCTCTTGAACCTGTCGAAGCAAGCCCTTGCTAAGTGACCCCCGCTTTCCAACAGCTCTATTCACATTTCCCTTTTCCTTCCGCTTTGAAGTCTTTTCATTTGCTATTTCCCTCACCGCTGTTTGTCGTGGCGTTATTCCCTTTGTCCTTTTGCATTAACATGAATATTTTTGCTTCCGACTCAAACCAAGAGCCACATGTCTGAGAATCTTTGCCTCTACTTGCATAGGTCCACTAGTGTCATCACATGCTCCTCGTCAAAGAACCATCATCTCAGACCACTTTGTCGTGCTACAAGAATTCGCTGGGCAATGCCTCTCTCAATTGTGAGTAGGTTGTGGGTTCCATATAGAAGAGTCATGGCTTCAATGTCCCTTGCACTGAACATGGCAGCACTGCGGTCTTAATCTCAACCTGCTGCCGCGTCTCATATTCAGGGTACGCACTCTGGAGCTTCATGAAAAGCCGGCGAGCTCATAATCGGCCGCTCGATTCTTGTTCATGGCTCATTCTACTCACCTCTGTCACTTGAGAGCATGGATGTCACACGAAGCTGGCATCCAAACTTCCATAGTATTGCTCAAACGTCTAAGCCAAATCTCTGGATCAGCATGCTTTGCCTCAAAGACTGGTGGTTTCGGAAGGATCTTGTACCATGCCTTCTCATCTGTTGAACTGCTTCCGCTGCTTGCGGCTGTTGCCTACATCATCCAAATTGCCTGCCAACATTGTTTGCCTGCGCACCATCCATCATGAGTGCTGCAGCTGTTTGGCAAAGGTGAGCTGCCATCCATTTTTCTTCTGAATCTGACTGCTTAAAAGATGTGCCCTGAGAACCTGAAAACCTTCAGTTTTACCTCCAAGCCGTGCAAGTAGAACGCGAAGCAGGGTTAAGCAAGTCACCGTGCAGGCTGTCCAATTGCTAACCAAGTGATGTAGAGCTCGTCCAAGGACGTGAAGCAAGCGACAAAGGTCTCCTGAATGAAATGCACCTGGTTAGGGGCTCCGCTACCATCAGCGCAGAACACAACACTTTTTGAGTAGCTGAAATGCCTTACGTTGATGTACCTTCACGTCCTCAAGTCAACATGTTACAGCCAGACAGAATCAAATCTATTCGCACTCGTACCAAAATGTTCCAGAAACCGGTCATGTGCTGGAATTCGAACTTTCTGGGGCAGAAAATGAATGGGATTTTCTACTGTTTCTTTCGGATGATCCTTTGTCATTTGGAAGGAGATGCTGTTTTCCCCAAAAAAGGCTGGCATCAGGAATCAAGGCCACCCCTTCTGGACACGCCACTTTGAATGTCCAGGATCAGGAATGAAAGCCCTGCGATGAGTCAAACCACTGCGATGAGAAAAACTTTTGCAACAAAAAAAAAGTCGAAACATTAGCCACTTCACCGGTTTTGCACTTAAATTCAAATTCAGAGGAAAGTCTTAGGAACCCCCATGAAGAACATATTGCAAAATATTGACAGCTGAATGAACTTGTGGGAGTCTTACTAGGAAAATGATATAAATTGTTCAGAGTTTGCGCCAGCATTAGTAATTGTACCAAACACCTTTTGGACTTGCAGCGCAGTATTTGAACCGATCATCAAGTACTCCCCATGTCAGCACCCTGAGAACACAAGCAAAAGTGCATAGGACTATCTGAATAGCCTAAGTGCCTGGGAATTTCCAACTGACACCCCTTGCCTGAGCTAGTTGTCTCCATATCCGTTGACCATACCGCCTCAGATTCAAAAAAGATACTCATTTATAGCTCCCTTGGTTCACCTGAAACCACAATCAGATGGTTCATTTGGTTCATCAGTCTCTTCACGTTGTTTGCTTCACTGCAATGAGAATCCAAGAGTTGGAATCTCATCTTCGAGTGCCTCAATCAAAGACCCCAAACTTTTTCTTCACAGAGGTCACACAAAAAAGGGGCACACGAAACTGAAATCTAACCAACACATTTTTGAGCATCCTCGTGATTTACAGCATTTCCATGAGCGGCAGGCCTTCTATTCCCCTGCAGGCTCCCTTCCAAACCGTCGTTTCCCACCCACGTTCCAGCTGCGGCACAGTCATCATTCCCATAATTGCAATGGTTTGCAGGACGTTGACCGCTAGGCCCGAAGCGATGGCGGCCAACTGGCGTGACAAGGCATGGTTTTTCGAGAAAGTCTTCTATTGCTGTTCAGTGACCTCCGAGTCAAGCAAGGCAAAATCTTCCACGAAAAAAACACTGAAGTGACAAGTTTGGGACAAAGTGAACTGTCAACTGTGAATAAACTCAGGTGATATTTGCCACACCAGAAGCCTGGCCCTGTGAACCTTCCAGAATCTCATGGCTTTCACCGCAAACCCTGTCCCTCCTAGAACTCACCCTGCAACCTTCCGGAACCCCGAACGTTCTCAGAACCTATGTCCGCACCATTATCCGTTTTAACAAAAAAAACTGTGGAACATCCCTCTGAAATGATTGCTTCATGTGGATTTTGTGCGCTCCAAATCATAGATTGCGTACCGCATGGCAACAGAATGCTGGATTCTGTGGATGAATTTCTTCACTCATTTTTTGTAGGATGTTCAGGGGGTTCAATGTGCCCACATTATAAGGCAAAGAACCCAGCAAAGACAAACCTCCCTTGGCTGGGCAACATGGTTCTTCAAACCCTGCCCGAATCTCTGCAAGAAAACGTCCCACCTTCATGGGTGTGGCTCGTGGTCGGACCTTGGGCAGCTTCAAAAATGTTACTCCGAAAAAGTCTGTGAAATAGAAGCACTTGACTTATCCCATGTTTTGTCATTTCTGAAAACTTGCTGTTGATTCTAAGCTTCTCTCTGGCAAATCAAGCCTTTTGGAAGGCAAAAAGGTTCTTTGTCCGAGAATGTGGACAGTTGTTTTTTTTTCAAAAATTGATGTCAAACAAGTTTATCTTGGGAAGTGCCATTTCTGTCGCACTTTTTGGAAGAACACCCCAATAACTCCCTATTGTGCCAACTCCCTGCCAGCCTTCGCGTTTCCCACGTAGTAGGACAGGAAGACTGCCACCATTGCTACCAAGACTGCAGGCCAGTTTTTTTCGCCGCCCAAAAAACAAAAAGTCCCGCAATTTTCGAAACGATGAATCAACAAAAACTGGGCCGAAAAAATACTAAGTAGAAAAACATCTGAAC
>Ga0126337_10003660_pt1 | contig 10124 bp, 9 predicted proteins | sample DipCmetagenome_FD_92527 | JGI IMG/M metagenome (GOLD analysis project Ga0126337, IMG submission 92527) | Coral microbial communities from La Bocana,Puerto Morelos, Mexico - Diploria C A metagenome | ecosystem: Host-associated > Invertebrates > Cnidaria > Coral | place: La Bocana,Puerto Morelos... | reverse complement strand
CTTCCCGCTCTACCGGGAAGATAAGATCTTAGACTGGGAAAAGTGATCAACATGCAACGTAATAATTTAACCCGTATGTTCGTAACGAGAAGTCACAGCGAATTTCACGATGTACATCTACCTGCGACTAAGTCACTGCGCTACAGATAATTCTATGAGTTTACGTTCTAGACCTCTTTTCATAACGTTGGACATGTGCATTGAAGCTACAGCACATTGCTAAAGCTTGCAACACACTGGAGAAATTGCAGAAATTGTCAAGTGTGTCCTCTACCGCGATTGTGATTTTGGCCAGTAACTCTGATTGGCACAACATGTGATCAACATTACAGATATCTGATAGAAGCAAAGCCACCAACTTGTCTATTAAACTTTCGGAATAAAACCATAGACATCTCAGTATTGTTGACGGATACCATCTATCTCAGTGAGGTGTGCGAGGCTATAGACAGTGGCACCCCACCCCAACCCCACTCTGGGTAGTTTTTTTATTGGGCTTGGACCTATTTTAAACGTGTTGTTTCTGTTTGTTTGCTTAGAACGATAGTAGCTTGAAAATCCAACAATCTGAAATGGACAAAGCGTCCAAAGAACTGCTAGAGACCAGATCTCTGATAGAAGATCTACAGAAAGAAGTATCAGAGAAAGACAATGTAATTATTGAACTGTACGGCCTGAAAGAAAAAGCCGAGGAAAGCTATAAGATTCAAATCGATCAACTAAACGAGGAGTTACAAGAAAAACGTACAACGCTTCTTCAAGCCAATCAGGAGCTGCAGGACAAGAATGGAGAACTTCATCAGCTGACTGGTGAACTTGATAGTCTTAAGACTGAAATGGAAGGACACAAGAACAGCGCGTTAGAATTAGAAGAAAATCTCCTTGAAGTCCAGAAGATAAACGCTAGTCAGGTTGAAAAGCTTCAGATTGAACACGAGGAAGAGTTACAAGCTGTTAATTCAAAACACGCCTCTGAGTTAGAGAACCTAAAACTGTTGATGATGCAGCAGATGGAGGAGACGGAAGAAGAGGACGGTAAAACGAGACAAGTTCAATTAGAAAAGTTGCAACTGCTCCATGAGAGCGAGGTTAATGTTCTGAAAGAGACTTTAGACAAACAGATCACGTTGAACAGTGATTTGGAACAACAGATGGACAAAATGAAAGAAGAGTTTGACAATAACTTAGCACAAGCGAGAGAGAACATCGCTCAAAAAGATGCCAGTTTAGAAGAGTTTAAAAAACAGCAGGAAGAGCTGAACTCTTCAAGTGCGAGTGAAATCAGCGAGTTGAGAAACGAGTTGAAGAAAAAAGAAAAGGAAATTGCCGAGCTAGAGGATAACCTGTCGAGTTTTGAAGAAGAACACACGAGTGATGTGGCACAGTTTGAACATAACTTACAAAAACAACAAGAACAAACAGCCGAGCTAGAGAAACAGTTGGTGTTGGAGCTTGGGAACGAATCTGCAAAGTATGATCAAAAACTAGCCGAAACGAAAGCGAATATGGAATCCCAGTACAAGAAGGCAATCCAGGATTTGGTACAGAGAGTGAAAGACTTGGAGGCGGAGAACGAGAATCTGCAGGCTACACATGGCCAAGAAATGGAGGAGTTGAGAGAAACCCTTGCTCAGTACACGAGTGGTTTAGAGGAACAGATGCAGGAGTTACAATCGGGAACCCAGGCAGAACACGAGAGTCAACTAAAAGCGTTAAGGGCTGAACACCTCGAGGCCATAACAAAGCTGGAAAAGAAGATGAGGACCTTGTCCGAGGAGAAAGAAGCTTTGGAGGTTGAAATTAAAAGTCGCGACGACGGGCCGAAGGGAGAAGATTCTGAAGAGCAGAATGAAGTGTTGGCGAAGTTAAAGGAAGACTACGAGGGACAGATTCAAACTTTGAAGGAACAAGCGCAGAGTGAAAGAGAGAGGTTGGAGAAGGAAGTAGCGGAGGTCGCCAGTACCAAAGATAAGGAGTTCATGGGAGTGTTTGAGGAAGTCCTCGAGAAACACCAGCATGAAATTGCCGAATTGAAGAGTTACTACGAGCAACAACTTTCAGAATCTGTTGATGGACGACAGCCCAGTGGACACGTGGACCCGACGGCTATTGCTGCTCAGTTGAAGCTGGAGAAAGAGAGCGAGATATCACAACTGAAGAAACAACTGCTACAGGAGAGCGAAGAGAGGATTGCATCGGCACAAGAAGCCCTTCTGTACAAAATGGCGAAGGAAGAAGAAGAAAACAAACGTTTGAGAAGCAAGCTAGCGAGCTTAAACGAGGACCTTTCTGAGGTAACTGGTGAGAGAGATAGGCTACTTAATGAGATCCAGGTGCTCACAGACACTCACCGCGTGCTGGAACAAAGGATGGTCCCTGTAGAGCCAAATCTAAGTCCTGTTTTGAGTCAGGTCGTACAAGAAGAGCCGCTGCTGGTGCAAGAGTCTGCAGATGCGCTGGAGATGTTACCTGGCGCTGGATTTTCTGAAGGTATGGAGACATTTTGAATTACTTCGAGTTAAGTTTGGCTCTAGTCAAACAAATTCTCGATGCGTGAACTTTTTGCTGCCAGCATCGCGGGTGATGTTTGATTTCCAATAATTTCTCCGAATCAGTACATGTGCATTTTCAAGTAGTGCTGGGGGAAGAAAAACTAAATAAGGTCTTGGCATCAGGCCAAATCGAAAGAATAGACTATTGGAATTGCCAATTTTCGCAGTTGGCTGAAAATCACGAATGATCTAAGATTAAATCGTTGCGTGACGTCCCTAGCAGTGACTGGCAAGTGTTATTCTCACCAGTCGTGTATCGCACTAGCCAAAAGAAAGATAATCTGCCAGTCTGCCAGAACGTGACACGCTTGTTTCACGCTAACTTCTTGTTCTATCGAGATTTTAAGCGTTCGACTCATTCTCAAACTTTACTACTTCACTGCAGTAAGATGAATGTCGTGTAAACAAACTTTGACATGATCAGTCTTGAAAGGAAATATGCAATGATGCAACACCGGATTCTCCTAACGAAATATATCAAAATGTCTAAAGGAAGTTGATATTGATAGTTTATAGTGATATTGATATTGTGACAGAAAAGTGTTGAACGTAAGTATGAATCTTCTCGTTTGCAGGTACAACAACGGAGCAGTCTGATCTGGCAGCCAAGCTGGACCAGATGCAAGAGTTGGTCCGACAGAAAAACAAAGTGGAACTGAAGCTTAGCCAGCAACTGCACGACATTAAGAAAGAACTCGAGAAGGAAAGAGTAACCTTCCGAGCAGAATTGGACGAACGCGAATCTCGCGAACGCGCCCTGGAAGTAGGCAAACGACAACTGGAGACGCAACTGACCCAGGTGGACAGGGAGAACTACGAGTCTTTGCAGGAGCTTGGACTGTTGCAGGAGAGACTACAGGAGAGGATCCGTGTAGAGGGCGAGCTGAGAGAGGAGAAGAGCAAGCTGTTAACTGTGATCAAGGAGAAGGAGGGTGAGCTAGCCAAGGAGAGGAGCGAGTTGACGGAGAAGCTGCAGCAACATGAACAAGTCATAGAGGTAAATTTGGCTTATTGTTGTCTCGGTTACAAATTCACTGTAGAGCTTCTTCCTTGGAATAGTTCAGCGTTGCTAGGTCAGTTTACCTCCGTAAATAATATACAGTTGTAAAAGTGTGGTCAGAGACATTTTCTTTTTAAGCTGTTGTCAAAAGTACAGTTTCACTCCGGTATACTCCATGGCCTTATTGCTCATGAAAAAGACCTTGAGAATGCTTTGAATTAAAAGCCTAAAGAAGGAAGAAGTAGATTGGGTTCTTTTTGTTACTTCTTCATCGGTGATTGATCGACTTGTGTGAATTTCTTCTCACGCAGGATTTACGTGACAGGATCTCCACCTCAGACTCGGTCTCAGATGACGTTCAGGACGCATTCGGTCGTCAGTTACTCGTATTACAGAGTCAACGAGATTCTCTTCTACAGCAGCTTGAACAACAGAAGAAAGACCGCACCTCTTACGTGGACGTACTGGAAGAGAAAAACGCTCTGGAGGATAGTTTAAGGTACTTGGACCCGAAAATTTTCATACCGATGACGTAACCATGCAAAGACCTGATTGGTTTGTTTAATCAGTTAGGAATTTTAACCAACCAGCTACGCTTCAAAGGTTTCTGTAGTTCAATGTCCCTCGACACGGATTGAGTCTTCATCTGTCAGTGGAGTGAAGTGGAGAAAGAATTGAACGTTGAGACTTCCCATTTCGTAAACTCAGGCCGGAAACGAATCAGACCTAAATCCTCCTTTTTCCAGTCTTTAAAAAGCTACAAGCATTAGCAAAACAGAAACTGCGAGGTCACTCAACTTTCGGAGAGCATGTTTCGGCCAAATAATGTTCCTTCAACTGCGAGCCGAAACGAGATTCTAAACACACAAAAATGCTCAGTAGTAACTTTTGTCAGTTTGTATTTTGTCACAGTTCTAATTTAAACTTGTCTTATGTTTTACCTTACAGACTTGAGCGTGAACGGTTAGCCGAAAAACTGCGCCAAAAGGAAGTCCTGGAAAGAGAGCTGAACCGTGAGAGAGCTGCACTTCAGGAACAGCTTATCAAGCAGGCTAAACTGAACGAGATTATCCGGCAAAAAGATTTGTTTGAGAAAGAACTCCGAAAGGAAAAGAACGAGCTTCAGGTAACTTACTTTCGCTTGAGTTAAAATATGATAGTTTAAAATTTGTCAAGGTTATGTCATCGAAGGAAGATAAATTCGTCAATCTATTGTCATTAAGTGATTGATGATTGACTTGTTGAAACTTACGTGTGTTTACATTGGCTTTCTCATTTCTTCGCTAAGCACGGATTAAATTGGTTTGAGTGGCGGGGAAGTGGAAGCAGTCATCGACCTATCGATTGTTTGTTTGTTTTTGTGTCTGTCTCACTTTAAGCTGGGTTGAATACTCGTTCAATTTTGTTCTAACCAATCAGGTGGCTTCCTATTCGAAATCAGGTGGATTGCGCTGTGTTAACTTTTAGTTTGTTCAGTCCTTTACTGGGGAGTAAATTTTTAAACGGACGTTAACCGGAAGTTGTTCTTGCTTTTAGTCGCGCCAAAGAACAGAAAATTTGACTTCCGGTCGGTCTCTCAAAAACGTCTGCACTGAAGCTTTTTATCACAGTAATTTAATAGAAGAGTTTTTTCTCTTTCAGGATGAACTGGAGGTGATCGAGTCTAGACTACTTGACAAAGAAGACCTACTCTTACGCGAGAAAGAACGCCTGGAGGAAGAGATGAGACTTAAAGAACAGCAAATCCAAGAATGGGAGCACGAGTTCCACCAGAAGGAGATGGAATTCCTCACCAAAGAGGAATTCATTAAAGAACAGTACAGCAAGAATCTTCTTGAGACCCGCAGTGACTTAGAGAGCCAGTACTCTGCTTCGATGCAACAGCTACGGACAGATTTGGACGAGGACTACCAGCAGCAGCTCAGGAGACTGGAAACTAGCTTGAACGACCATTATGGCGCCGAGATTGGTCAGCTTAATTCTCGTCACCAGGAACAGGTGCTGTGGTGAAACGTCTTGTTAGTTGTATCATATAGAGTGTATGTCCCTAAATAGAGCTATCTCGCGGAAAAGGGGCTAAAGGCTTTGGTGATCTGTTCCCATCCCTGACCACCCTTTTCTCTAGTTTGTGTACTTTTCTACCTCAGTGTGCTGGTACTTTGAAGTTCCTTTCAATTTGAAGGCTATTTTGAAGAACGCCAGAAAATGACTTTGTAATGTTTCTTGGCGTGGCTCATCAAGCGGAGCTGCAATTTCGGGTTGTTGTAATCTTCATAGTTGATTTTGTTTGTCTTTAATTTAGTTATATCGAAGTTGTCTAAATTCAAGAAGGTTCTTTTCAGATGATGGGACTTTGCCACTTTTGAGCTTAAGCTTTTTGTCAAAATATTCTCGTACAGTTTGATTTAGTCCTCCGTGACAGAATCCGAGTTTGAGGATTTTGCTTTGATAATCCGCCGGGCCCTTCATTTGCATGACATTCTTAATCGGAATTGGAATTACTTTAACTCCCTATTCAGTTTTTGCTTTGCGACCACTGAAATATTTTGTTGGGATCAACAATCCTTTAAATAGTTGCAATGGTGATGGGTCCCTATTCAGTGGAACAGAGCAAAGTGTTGTTTTTTTTTGTGAGCTACAAAGCCCCGTTTAGTGTTCGCTTTTCAAGAGAAACTATATTCTTTATGTACTTCATAGAAGATATCAAAATTGGCAAGTATTGGTTGCCACATATTTCGTATAGCATTATCTTTTGGATCGGAAAGGTGGTGGGAGGGGTGGGGTTGTTGATTTTTTTATACGAGAAGAACAATTTCCGTTACGATATGACCAGTTGCTCTATGTCTCATGTGCTGTTATTTTAAAGACAGATGGAGATTATTGTATATTAATGTTCTAGTTAGAATTTGTGTTAAAGTTTACATGTCATGTCTGAGTGAACTAGGGCAGCCGCTTTCTAGTCTGTGATTGGCTAACTGCATTTTCCCGCGCTTGGCAGCCGCTTTCTTTTTTCTAATTGGCTAACCGAGTTTTCCCGCGCTTGACAGCTGCGTTTTGTATGTTCAAGCTGAACCGTTTTGCATTGTCATTTTATTTGAAGTAGACTTGAATTGTATAAAATAGTATACTTGTTAAAGACATCAAACGTAACAACAAAACATGTTAAAATTCGCCTTACAGTCGAGGGCATTAAGTTACACTTGTTTACTTGTCGGTACTTCTTTAATTCGACGTGTGCGTTTGTTTGTTTTCGGTAACTAAAAAGCGTTTGTTGTGCTAAAGAAACTAATTAAAAAAACATTAACAACAAAATATTGTTTTTCTCTCGTGCGTGGATGCCCTCGTTGACTCAGGTTTTCATTTAAACTGTTTATTAACATTTTAGTTAACTAATTTTAGGGATATCAAAGATATTTCCAAAAAAAAGAACATTTCAGTGAATTTCAGAGAGAAATGTCATATAAAGATAATATAATTCAAGTATTTTTCACCAGTTGGTAACACATTTAAATCGCTATCATAAATGGATAAGAATTTTTTTTGGTATAGAAATTTTTGGAATATTGAAATAGGAATTTAATGTCAGAGAGGACTTCGCTTGGTCTCGTAAAATAATCCATCATTTTGAGCCTAAATTTATATTTTAACTATGATTAACCATTCGATATAGATAAACGATTATTCTTCTTTTTCTATCGGATTAATCTTTTACGAGATCAAACGAAAAAGATATATAAATATGAATACTTTGACATAAAAAAAGGTAGTTAAGTAAGGAATTTTATATTTTAGCGGCGAATTTTAATAAATAAAGGGTTATTACTTATGAAACAAAACTTTGGCTTTAATCAGTTGATGTTGTGTTCGGCGCTGCCCTGGTTCCACTCAGACTTTGTAATTAATGTTTTACACTGTATTTTTCTTCTGTTTTGTGTTCTTGTCTTCGTTAGCCTCTCTTTAATGCTTGGTTCGAGTTTTCGTTCTCGTAGTTTTCAATCGCTCTTACTTTTCCATCTTCGTTGAGTGTTCGTACATTTTCGGCGATGTTCGGACGTTGCGAGCTTTATCAACCATACCAGTTCAATTCTCGACCAAACCTGACCACAATTTTGACTTGAAACTGGCCAAAATTACTTCGGCAATGAACAACTATATAGATCAGTCGTTAAGAACTTGTGACATGTTCTTGAAGTGTGCGTCCGATATTTTCACCTTATTTAATAGAATTATATTTGTACGGTCTGTGTGCGTGTTGTTTTAATTCACTTTAGAAGAGGGCAGTTTTAATATGCGTTCTTTTAACTAGTATTGCAAGTATATCCAGAAGATTGTTACTGTATAAACTCGGAATATTATGTTGCAAGAGAAAGGGAAGATGAAAGAGAAGAAATGTACCAAAAAACACAAACAAAACAAAACAAAGTTATGACTAAGATTCAAAACATCATTTTCGGCAACTCTGTGCTTCTTTTTCCCAAAGCACACGTTGTATTCGCGCTATAAAATCTTCTCATCCAATATTTTTTGTATAGTTGGTGGCTTTTGGTGGTAATATAATAGTTAAGTTAGGAAATAAAACTGTCGATAATTTCCCCGGACAGGGAATGTTAAGTTTGTTCTCTTTTAAACCTGTAATTGAAAGGAATGCGTTGGATTTAAACATTTGTCTTAACAGTCTCCAAAAACGTCGCGTGACATCAGTCTTTTAAACCGAACGTTGAGCCTGTGGTATTGTGTAAAGCGGATATTCGTTTTCATGTGGAACAACTAGTTAAAGCTCAAACTTCAAATTATAAATTGAAAATTCGCGTGTCCGATTTGAAAATTTGTGAACTATCGTTTCTATTGTTTCCAGGCGAATTCAAGTTTCGGTCGCAACTATCGACGTGGGAGAAAATATTAACTCTTCTCATTTTAAAACCCTATTTGCAAAAACAGTTTTTGTTTCGCTAAAAGTAAACAATATTTTTTTCAATCGTTTACAACAATAAGCGTCATGTTTAAACCATAGGTACACTTTGACACCGGTTGCTTGGCGATACATTTCCTCTTTGTGAAAGTCAAAAACTATATTCACAGGCAAATATTGATGTCAATATCAACCAGTCAAGCTAAACAGTAATATCCGCTAGAAACTGAAAGCCGACAGGATTCAATTTACACTTCGACGCCATGTCCTTGTTAAGTGAGAACGAAATTCTCGAATCAAATTTCGCGAGACGAAAGCTGGGGCGGGCAATCGGCGAGCGAAACAGCTCTATTAACATCGAGTTATTTTTGTTTGTGAATCTACGCGCCGAATACGGTTTTGATCTTCTCCGACGCTAAATAATTTTCTGAATGTCGCATGAACAAGCTCGTTCACAAGCGATTTTGACTCGAATCCTGGTGAGTTTGGCGAAATTTAACAGATGGAATGGTCTGATCTCTCCTTGTGGATCGTCAACTCGCTCCTGGAGCGAGACTGCTTCAAGGTTAGATCTTAAAATATCTCTACCAAGGCCGTTGAGATTTATCGTTTTAGTTTTATTGCCGTATTTTATGTAAATTTATGATGTAATTTAGTTTAGTTACTGCTGTTGTTAGTGATATTGCCACTGCTTTCAGTAAAAATCTTACGCATTTCGAGCGAATCGTTCACACAACACAGCATCGCATTTTGAACTTGTTACATTTCGCTAAATAAATTCGCTTTTATTGTGATTACGGTAGAATTTAACCAAATCTAACACCGCGTAAAGTTGCCTCTTCTATTCTTCAAAATTTCATCTGTATGAAAGTTTATTTTGAGATTTCCTATTTTTATATATAGACTAGAAGTCATTCAACCAAGCTAACTAAGTCGCAATAAATTTTAGACCTGCTGTGTTCTTATTTCTTATTTTGTCCGTATAGAATGCGAATTTATTATGACAGAGTGTTTCCCAGCAACCAATTACAATACGCGAAAGAACACGTAACCCCCGGCCACGCACCTGTTGTGATAATATATCGCTTTCTCTGATTGGTCACAAGCGTTTATTCCGTCAAAACAGTACCATCGGTTAAGCGTCCTCTTGTGTCACACAATGATCTGGCAGACGCTCTTTCGAGCTTTTTTTTTTTACTATTTTTCGCTTTCTCTGAGCTCATTGTTTGTCGATTTGACATTGTCTTTGTCAAAACACTTGTTCTTAAAAATACACTGCTTTTCTGTCCTCTTGATCCTGTTTTTGATGGACCTTTTGGATAATGTTGGAAAGCGGACAACTCGTTCCTCCCCAAGTAAACAAACAAGTGATGAAATTAAATCTCTTAAATCTTTAATCTGCTCGGCTTAGACTCGCTTATCGTCATTGGTTCCTCGCGAGACGTTAGTTGGTCTTAAAATACAGCAAGTTATTGAAAAGGCGACAATTAACTGTGGCTCCTTGGCCAGTTTTTCGTGACCGATAGAAACAGCACCTTATCCTTTTCCATGTCATTTGTGCTTGACATCAGTTGCAAACGAACGGGTAAACATTGAAATATTTCATTTATAATGTTTACGTGAAGGCTGTTGTTGTTCCGATCTTTTGACACGTAAGTTTTTT
>Ga0126337_10003659_pt1 | contig 10126 bp, 16 predicted proteins | sample DipCmetagenome_FD_92527 | JGI IMG/M metagenome (GOLD analysis project Ga0126337, IMG submission 92527) | Coral microbial communities from La Bocana,Puerto Morelos, Mexico - Diploria C A metagenome | ecosystem: Host-associated > Invertebrates > Cnidaria > Coral | place: La Bocana,Puerto Morelos... | reverse complement strand
ATCAGGAGCCTCTGCACATGTTGTCGCTTTTTGTTGTTTTGCACACGTGCTGGACACAAAGGAATGTCCTTTCAACTTTCAACCAAAGCACTTTGGAAGAACTTCCCCCAAGGCCACTGCGCCTGGCGTCCTTCATCACTGAGCATTGCGAGCCGGGCCCCTGTCATGTTCAGCGTAACCTCGGTGATGGTTTGGTTGACTTCCATGGCCGAGGCCAGGGCCTGGCTGAATGAGTCGATGGATCAGCTCTAAGGGCACAAGTAAAATCGACACAAACTACGAAATGCTATCAAAATCCGAAACTTACGACATGATGGTGCGGATGTTTCGTCGGTCCAGCCGTAGCCCCCATTGCAGTGCCCGAGCCTTGAGGCCCTCGTCGCCGAAGTTGTTCTTGCCCAGGTTGACGCGTGTAATGGCCTTGTTGACCCGAAAAGCGTCGGCGAGGGCCTGCAGAGTTGGCTGTCAACAGGATTATGGTACTGATGTTTGGTCGGATCAGCCGTGGCCCCCACTGCGGTGCCCCCGAGCCTTAACGCCCTTTTCACCGAATGTGTTGCGCTCCAGGTTGACGTATTTAATGGTCTGGTTGACATGAAAGGCGTCGGCGAGGGCCTGCAGAGTTGGCAAGAGGCAATGGCAAAATTGAAATCGTGGTGAACTGTGAACTTTGAACACATTTCACTGCAGCTGTGCTGAACTACCTGTGGTCAAGTGGCAGTTCACCCAACTCCAGCCCCTTCGGCCCGGGAAGCTGCGGTCTGCCCTGCGGGAGCCTTCACCTTCTCATCACAAAGATCTTGATCTTCCAGGTGGACCTCCGTCAGAATCTTGTTGAGGCGCAACTGGTCGGCCAGGCCCTGGGAACAATTGGAGAGCAATGCGGCAGGCCGCAGGGCACGACTATGGTGAAGGCAGAAGCTGGTCAAAACGTGCAGAGACATGCAAAAGAAATAAAAGATGCATAGACCAGCGCACTGACAGTTGCAAATTTTTAAAACTCTGCCACTAAATCAAATAGAAACAGAACAGGGCAATTCATAGAATATTGCGAAAAGCAGTTGCCAAAAAAAAACAACGCTGCGGTGGAAACGTGTTCGTGCCACTGTGTATACCAGCGAGCCTGAGAAACTTCCAATCCCTAGTCTTCCAAGAACCTCTCAATACTTTGATGGAGGTCTTTGCGCCTTCTAAATGCCTTCTTAGGAGGTGGCAACATGTTCAATGAGTGTTCAAGCAAGAATGTGTGATAATTTCTGAACAACGTTCAGCAGAGCTTCTGACTCCGTTCCATTGTTACTACACACAATCAGGTGCTGCCCCACAAGGGCTTGCAAAGTTCTTTATAGCCACAGAGGGCTTGCAAAGAAAAGCTACAAGGAGCTTGCAAAGAAAAGCTACAAGGAGCTTGCAAGGCCACGCACTTTTTTCAGGCTTTGCCAAAAGACTCGAATCTGCAAAGTGGCCTGACAGCTTCCAGCTAGTCAAAGCCCAAGCATGCCATGCTGATTCACAGCATGCACCCCTGGCCAGCCTGATCTCTCATCCATGGCATTACCTCTTCTTGCTTTCCATGAATTGATTCCATTCATGGCGGCTGCTAAAACGTCTTCCTTTGAAGTTAGGATTAATTCTGACACGTGTCACAGCCACGAACATTGCCGCGGCATTGAAGACAACCAAAAACTTTTGCAGGAGTTCCTTTCTGCACTTTTTTCTTAGGGGCAGGAGCAGGCCGCTTCAAGCATGCTTTGCTTGTTGTCTTGCCCTCCTTTTTGGCAGCTATCATTCCCATTGCCTTTTCTTCAAACGCTTCCAAGGTAGCAGGGTCAGCCAATTGGGCTTGTGCAGCTGGCAAAGGTGCTATAGGGGCTTTTCCGCAACTGCAGTCGGCAGGCTTGGCTCCACAGTATGCTGTACTTTCGAAGTCGGCCTGCACTGAGACACATCACATAGGGGTGCTGGAGCAGCTGGAGCTGGATGTGCAGGAGGCTGCCATTTGTCCATGAACTTCTCCAAAGCTTGGGCCAATCGGTCACGCACACCCAAAGCATTGTCCACAGTAGGAACCAAGGCAAATTAGGGCAAATTAGGGCAAAATAGGGCAGCAAAGTAGGGCTGCAAGGACAAATTGCGCAGGGCAGGTCCTTCTTCTGCACTGTAAGCCTGACCAAGCCAGACCGAAGGCAACGACGTGGGATTGGCTGGGTACACCGACTGGCTCGGTGCATGACAAGAAACTTGTAAGTTGCTAAAGAGCCTCACGGATTCCTGGCTCAAATGGTACAGCGGCCATGGTCCAGGAATGTTGTCTTTGTGCCACCGCACCAACAAAGCCATGACTTGCTTTTTTGTACCCTCTTTGAGTTGCACCACACCAAGCTTCCTCAAGCGGGTAGCAATGACAAGCATGGCGTGGTCACTGTGCATTCACCTAAGGTAGACCAATCAGCTTTGGAAAGGTAAGGGTACAAGGCTTCCATAGTCTGTGTTCCAGCCACTAACTTCATGTGGCCCAAGTTAGTGGACACCAAACTATCTAAAGCCCCCAGCGTATTCGACTTCAACTCCCCAGGTAGCTCGATGTCATCCACTTTGTCCATTAGCTGCGTGACTTCTTGAGCCCTCCAGTTTGGGACCGCTGTCAACTTGGCACACACACAACTCCACAAGCCTTGGGCCAACACACTGTTGGGCCTTTTTTTGTGTAGCTCGGCCATGTTGTCAAGCTCTGCCAAAAAGTCTTCAAGCTTCCACACCGACATCTGTGGCTACCACTCTTTAGCGGTGCGCTGCAAAAAAAGCCCCGGACTTTGTAGCCAAAAACAGACTTGCAGCCAAAAGTTTGTAAGGTACTTTTCTAAAAATGAATTGTAGCCACCAAGGGCTTGCATAAGCACAGTCCCGAAGACATGGAAATCATAGCCACCATGGGCTTGCGCTACAATAAATAATAGCCACCATGGGCTTGCACTACAAGAAATAATAGCCACTGAGGGCTTGATTGGTTGACAACACCCAGCCACCAATGGCTTGCAAAGCAAACGGCCATCAATGCTTGAAGTTTGAAAGCGCAGCAAGGAAGCAGTTTTATTTTCATACCTAGCAGTGTCTCTTGCATGTCCTTGGCACCACGAAACCTTAGAGTCACCAACAGACAGGTGGAAAGACCAACACCTTGCTTATAGACAGCCAGAAGAGCTTGAAGATATGCAGCCACAAGGGGCGCTTGAAGAAAAGCAGCCACAAAGGCTTGAAGAAGAGCAGCTAGAAAGGCTTAATATGTTTTTGCTGAATATTTTCTATAATTTGTTTTGCTCCATCAATGATTTGTATCAATGTATCTTGATAAAGTTGACGAAAAATTCTCAAAGGTTTTGGAATTTTTTGAATTTCATCACCGATATACCTCATTGTGAATTCAAATATGTCTTGTGAATTTGTTTTCAGTGAGTTGATGCAATTTAAATTCTTGAGACTCTTGATCATGAACCTTAGATTATTCTCCCTCACACTCTCATTGCCAGGAAGTATCCATAGCTTTAACATAAAGCTAAAGCCACATTTCCGGAAGTATACCACAAATTTTTTTGATATTAGATTCAGAAACCAAGAATGTATATTTCTACACCTGTTTCCTTTCGTTCGTTCAGTTTTGGATCACTTCAAAATTCCAAGATCCAGTGTCTCTGAAACAGTTCCTGATAAATATATGAGTTTGTTTGATATTAAAAGGAATTCACTTTTGTCCATTGGTTTTTTGTTCAGGAAGGGACTCATCATGTACTGCATTGCCTGTGTGATACATGTAGTCATCCTGAGGATGGAAAAAATCACGCGCCACTGAGGATGTACCAAGGGATTCAGTTGCCTCACTTAGGTTTATTTTTGTACACCTTGATTGGGTCGAGATTTTTTCCATCAACTTTACCATGCCACATTTTCCAATACCTCATTTTTCCAAACATAGAAAATAGTGAACCTACGATGTTTCAAACAATTGTGAAACAATATGCTTTTGACAAGGTAGTAAATAGATTTTGAAACACTTTACCGGCAAAAATACTTCCAGGGAAAAAAACCTCTAGAGTTTGAAAAAACAAAAAACAATGATAAATCTAATGGACATAACAAAACCTTGCATGACAGCAGCCCCAAAGAGCTTGAAGATATGCAGCCACTAGGCCTTGCGCAGACACATGGGCTTTCAAACAGGGTAGCCAGATAGGCTTGCTTATGGATAGCTGCAAGAGCTTCAAGATTTGCAGCCACAAGGGGCGCTAGAAGGAACGCAGCCACAAGGGCTGAAGAAAAGCAGCCGCAAAGGCTTGAAGAAAAGCAGCCAGAATGGCTTGATGACAGGCAGCCAAAATGGCTTCATGACAGGCAGCCACAAAGGCTCCAGCAAATGCAGTTTCCAGGATTAGTTTGTTTTTTTACACAGAGTACTCGTAATTGCTCAAGTTGGCCTGGCGTGTCACTGCTGAAGTAACCAGCTAATGTTGGCGCCCTTGAAGAAACAAACATACTGGAAACGCCCCTGAGGGCTTGCAAAGCCACAAAGGGCTTGAAACCACAACAAAAGCCATGCAAAGGCTTGCCAAAAATAACAGCCACAATTAGCTTGCTGCATACAAGAGAACACATTTTTTTGGCCTCACTATGCTTGTCACTTCATAGGTCTTCACATTGGCATGAGGTAGGGATTTTCTCCCAGCTTATCAGTGACACCTTTCAAGGTTTCAGCTGCCTTCCAAATCGTTTCCTTTTGGAATTCGAGCAAGGTCTCACATTTTCTTGGCATCTTGCAGGTAAGATTGCAGGAGAAACAGCGTCTTGCTCAAATCTTCACTTTCAGCTTTTGCACCTTGTAGATCTTTCTGCGATGCTGGAATTTGACCACAAACAGGACATCGGCCACCATCGCGATCTCCCACATGTGGTGGAGACCGAGAGCGAGGTCGCGCAGACATGTTGTCTGATCTAAAAGTGAAGCTTCCAAATGCCTTCAGAGCAAAAAAGAATTGAACAAAACCATATAGGACCAGCAAACAACATACAAAAGCCACCAAAAGGGCTTGCCATTTTGTGAACACAGCCAGTTGGGCTTGCAGATCTACTTGAGCTTGACAGAAACATAGCCAGCTAGGCTGACAAAGCTACTTACTGTGACAACAACATAGCCTTGTTGGCTTGAATAGCTACTGGAGCTTGAAAACTACACAGCCAGGTTGGCTTGAATAGCTACTGGAGCTTGAAAGCACGACAGCCAGGTTGGCTTGAAGAGCTTCTGGAGCTTGAAAAAAACATAGCCATACAGGCTTACAATAGAACTCGAACTTTTTCCGACAGGGGCTTGCTTCACTCAGGTCTGTCGCTTGGTACTGCTATACGATCGCTTTGTGGCAGAAAAACATTCAGCAAGGTCAGGCTGTAACTTGTTGAACACCGACGTCAACTGTGCTGAGTCTATAGCACACTGCGAGATCAGATCGCGTAGGTCGCTGGCCTGACACCAAACATGTGATTTGAGTGCCATCGCAATCGATTTGGACAGTATATCTGTGCTGCCAGTTCTCTTCCTTTGCTCCTCCTCTTCCTCCTCTTTGTCTTCCACCAGAGCTGCCTCATTCCTTTTTTCAAAAGGTCGGCCAAAGCTGGGCTTGAGGTGAAGGAGGGGTTTTTACTTGGTGCATTCGGTGACAGCAACTTGCAAATGGCTGGCGATGTTGATCGAACCTTCAAAAATCGACAGCCATCGTGCTCCACCAACAAGTGGTCCGGTAAGGCCACCGCTTTGCCACCCAAAAACGAGGCCTCCACACGTGTGGTGATTTCCACCATGCCGGAAATTTTCCTTGAGCATTCAAAGATTACGGACACAAATTGATTTGAAGATTCACCAATAAGTTTCCTTGTTTCTAGAGACACATTCAAGAAATGCAGCCACGCACAGCTTTTGCCATGCTTACAAACAAAAAAAGCCACAGTGGGCTTGACCCGAGGAAGCCTTGAACTTGACAGCTTGCAGCACCGTAACTTCACACTTTTTTGTTGCCCAACGCCTGAAGCTTGTCGCCAGAATGTAAATCCATACTGAAGACCACGACAAAGCACATAGATCCAAAAACATTGTCAAGCTTTTCAAGCCATCTTGCGCTTCTTGACAGTCGGAGCAGACTCGGACGCTTCATTAGCCACCAAGAGGTGCAACCCCTTCACCAAGTTCTTCGGGTTGAAAAATTTAGGGGATCTTCACATTCTCCACATTCAGTTCACCACGCTGCAATGTGGCCTCCTCTGCCTCAGCCGTTGTTTTCACATGCCAGACATGCGCAAAGACTTTGGGGTAAGGTGTGACAACAAGCTTGGAGCTGCCAGCTTTCAGCACAATTTTGTTGGAAGGGATATCTCCTTTGACCTTTGAGAAATTGTCACAAGGAAGCAACTTCAGACCCTTTCGCTTGAAGCTTGTCAAAGTCCACACGCCATTTGGAATTTGAGCAAAGGCCAGTTCTAATTCGTGGTCGTAGCTGTTGGCCATGCAAGCGGTTAGCAAGGCATGGGACACCTTCACCCTGTCTAACCCATCTTGCACCACGCTGCTGTGCTGAAACAGCTGGTCTTTCAACTTTGCGCCATCCACCAAAGCATGCGGCTGCGCCTTCAGGTCCTGCAAATTCACCAGCACTTCCTCTGCTGCGTCAAAGATCGGTTTGTGTACCATCAAAATTTTGTCATCGCGGGTGCCCTGGATCCTTGTGTGCTTGCCATGTTCCCAAGACAAAAAATGAATACAAATTGTGAGCGTTTAGAACATACATGACATTTTTAGACAGGACAGCAACAAACAAAAACATTTGTGTTTCAAGAAAAAGGCAATCAACTCAGCCATGGTGCATTTCGCCCATCTTCAGGTGCTGATTCTGCAGCAATGCTTTTTCGGCCCCTGAAGCTTTCAGGACATCAATAGAACATTCTTCAACTGTTTCCACTGGTGCTGCAGACGGAGGGCCATCTTTCAACTCCTTGGTGAAGAGAACACCAATTTCGGTCAAGGACTGGTATTAGCCGTTGTTTGTTGGTGAGGAACAGACACACCCGACAGCACAAACGGCCAAAAGCTCCGTAGTGGCTGGCTTCTTCTGAGGCCCTTTTCATCTTGTCCAAGAGTCTTGCAACAACCCCCTCAGCGATGCATTTTTTCTTCCCGTGAAAAAAACATTTAGACATTCAACAGAGCTACCAACTTCTTCACCCAATCGCTTGCTCCAAATGAAACCCAAGGCACTCCGCCAGCTTTGCGAGCGGCTTCGCTTTGTCCAACTTCAATCTCTCCAGGTCAGCTTTAGACAACAGCCGAGAGACGCCGTCTGTGGACTTCTCAGAAGTCAAAATTGTCGCAATCCTGCTGCAGGCCGAAAGCTTGCTGGAAAAAGAAGTTTTCTAAGTTCCCATGACTTCGAACATTGAAACATTGACGCAATCAAGGCACAGAGCCATCCTCAAGTGAGGAAATAACTCTTGCGGGTCCTTCATGTCTAAATACGCGAGGGCAGTCATCAACTCTTCACCCACCAGAACAGTGCTGTGCGTCTTGCCTCAGGGTAAAAATGCAAGATTTGACATATCAATTTTGATGACAGCCACTGAGGGCTTCTACCTACCAAGGGCTTGCATAGGGAGGGACAGCCACAAAGGCTTGCATTGACATGCAGCCACAAAAGGGCTTAATGTTAATTTGTCAGTGAACAGCCACCAAGGCTTGACTTATCACAAAAAGAGCCGATGGGGCTTGAGTTGTCCTGAAACCACAAGGGCTTGACTTGCCTTGCTGCCAAGGTGCTGAAGTGCAGAAGGAAATGCACAAAAATATATTCAGCTCCGCCTCCAAATCATAGGCCTTTGGGGCATAACCCCTGGGAGCATAACCTACCTTTAAAATTTTAGATCATTTGAGATCTTGCAAAGACCTACTCTAAAGCACGCTAAACCTTTCTAAAACCACTCTTAACCTCTCTAAAACCACTCCAAACCTCTTTAAAACCACTCTAAACCTCTCTAAACCATTCTAAAGTGCTCTAAATCATTCTAAAATTTTAGAGTTGCGACAGATTGGGGAATTCTGGTCACAGGGAAACCCGTTTTAAAGTGATTTAGAGCACTTTAGAGCACTTTAGAGTGGTTTAGAGAGCTTTAGAGAGGTTTAGAGTGGTTTTAGAGTGGTTTAGAGTGGTTTTAGAGTGACTCAGAGAGCGGCATTCTATCAGGTTCAGATCACTTTTTAGTTTTGCATCCAAGGGTTATGCAGTAACAGCCTACGATCCAAACCAGCTCACATCGTGAGCCAATGCTCCAACGTAAGCCTTGCGGACCGGTGAGCACCGTTTCACATCTGAGACCGCACATGAAAGGTTCTGACCCGATTTAAGACGTTCTGCTATCAAGGCCATCGCTTCCACTTCACCAACTTGCTTGCTGAGGTTGTTGCTGGCGTTTAAGGCCATACCAATGAAACCAGGCAGGTGAGGAAAGCATTTTTCCACCACATGTCCAGCGCTGCATCTGCCTTGGCGTCGCCCCTTGTCAACTGCATTGCCTCTGCTTGTGGTCCTGGGACGTTAGATGCTAAGGCCTTTAACCAGGCACACCTGTGGCTACAGGACACAGACAAGAAATGCTCTTTGCCGTTCACAGCGGCAATCAGCTTTGGAGAGCTCTGGGCAAGCGCTGCGTTCTTGGCGATTTGCTGGCTTCGTTCCACAGGGTTGACAGACAGTTCAAAGCACATACTGTCAGAAAGCAGCTCGCGACGAACCCCGACGTCATACAAGGCTTGCCCCTTGGTCCATACATCCATTGCCCCGACCATTTGTCCAGAACGGTTCGCTGGATGCACTAACATTTCTGACGGGCTGACCTTCTGCACCCAAGACAGACCTGATTCTTGCAGAACTTCTGTGAGCAGAGATACTTTGGTTAAGACCGGGTCACCGCTGGCCAGCAACCTTTCGACCTTCAATCGGGTGCTCTCTGGCACGTCCGATGAAGATCCAGCCATTGCTCCGATGGCTGCCTCGTTTCCTTGGCACTCTTGGACAGTGTCTTGTCTAGAAACTTGTTCCTTGGGCTTTGCTGTGCATGTTGCCTTGTGCCATTTTGTTGACTTGCTGTGCCTGTTGCTTGTTGCTGTACGTGTTGCTTTTGGAGAACATTCCTGGAACCTTTGCTATACACGTTGAAATTGCTCTGAACTTGTGTCCTTGCTACTTCCCAGCTGCGGCCAACTGAGCCAAACTCCTTACACGTGAAGACTTTGCAAGAAACACGCACATAAGAAGCTACAGGAGCTGGCAAGTTCAGCTACACGAGCTTGCAAGTTAAGCTACAGGAGCTTCATGACAGCCACTGAGGGCTTGCTAGATGACAGCCACTGAGGGCTTGCTAGATGACAGCCACTGAGGGCTTGCTAGATGGCAGCCACTGAGGGCTTGCTACATGACAGCCACTGAGGGTTTGCAAGATGACAGCCATTGAGGGCTTGCAAGATGACAGCCACATCAGGCTTTCTTATCCAAACATGTCAAATGAAATCAAACTTGTTGCATGAAGAGACAAGTGGAGCATTCATCATAGCATATTCTCAGCCTGAATGAAAAAAGGCCCCTCAACTTGCTCATGCCTGACACCTGCATGACATATCCTCCAAATTTTGAGTTTGCGTAAATGGTCTTCTAAACATTTCCTGATTTTCCTTTTCAGTTTCAAAAATAAGAGGCTGGAAAGAAGTAAAATAAAAGATCCAGCCGCCACCAGCCTGCATCCCAGCTTGATCTATAGCACTCATGGTGCAGTCTCCTCTTGACAAGCCACATGGGCTCACATGTCTCCAATTGCTGGATGGGCTTGCGGAATTATAAGCGCCAAGTACAAGCTTTCCAGCCAAAAAAACAGGCTTTCGAGATTCCTGCCATGCATAATTCAAGAATCAAGAAGAAGCCAATGCATCCACACAGCCAAATTGGGCTTTGCAACCATGCTTGCTTCTTCCTATTCCAGCATGTGTTTTGTTCTTATTTTTCCATCTTGCAGGCCACCTCTAACTCATCTAACTTTTTAGCACCTT
>Ga0126337_10003656_pt1 | contig 10131 bp, 4 predicted proteins | sample DipCmetagenome_FD_92527 | JGI IMG/M metagenome (GOLD analysis project Ga0126337, IMG submission 92527) | Coral microbial communities from La Bocana,Puerto Morelos, Mexico - Diploria C A metagenome | ecosystem: Host-associated > Invertebrates > Cnidaria > Coral | place: La Bocana,Puerto Morelos... | reverse complement strand
CATAGTTCCATTTCTTGTGATCGTGATCTGCTACACTCACATGTACATCACGGCCCAATCACACATCAAGAAAATATCAAGCAACAGGAAAAACATATCGCACAACACCCAGCATTCTCGCAAGGATTACAAGGAACGCCGAGCAAATATCACGATCATGATTGTGATTGGTGTCTTTGTGGCCTGCTGGTTTCCATCTTGCTTTTACTATTTTTTGCAGAAAACATGTCCAGAATGCTTCTCAGAATCATTCCGATCGAAGCAAAGCCTTGTCAACGCTATGGTAAAGATCCTGACTTTTACATCGTCTTTTGTGAATCCCTTAATTTATTGCTGGAGAAGTCGTGAGTTTAGAAGCGTGTTTCTGAAAATTTGCATTCGCAAGAAGCGAGGTTTTTCTGACTCATTCTCCAGTTATTTCAACAGTTTCACCTCAAGAAGGTGCAACGAAGATCAAACGAGGCTGCAATATTCTACGACACAAGAGAACCTGAACATTATAAAAACTAGCGATAGCAAAGATAGTCTTGTTTAGATAAAAATAAATCACTAGAACAATTAATACTAAAAAGCAGAGTAAAATAATAAGTCTATTAAATTTTTAACCTCGGATAACTCTATTCTGGATTTTTGTTTGGTTCAATGAATCTAAGTGCTTGACCGTATATGGAAAACAAGTTTAATAAATTTGATACCCAATAAATGCAACAAAGGCAAGGCATGCAAGGAAGTGTTGATGTATTTGTAATATTTCTATATAACTCTATATTATGTTCTGACTGAGGTGGCATACAGGTAGCAGAGATTAAATATGTATTTTCACGTGCATATTAATTGGGCTAATTGACATAAATTTGACATCCAGCAAAAACTGTAAAATATAAATATATAAATGGACATAGAGCTTCTTGTAAAAAGCTAGAGATATGAGAAATAAGCACACGTGAGTCTACACATTTTTCGTATCTGCGCGGAATAAGCAACGAATGAGCCATTTTCAACTTCCCACAGAAAGCACAACTGAAACTTCAGCAATAATCGGATGCCAAAACCAAGCACTCTTACCTTCTCTCTATCACAAACAGCAATAATCTTTTTGGGCCGTTCAAACACCAAGATACTACATCACCTCTATTTCTCCTACCTCGTTAATTCGCGCAACTGTATTCGTATAGTCTTCCCTCGCACTCTTGTGTAAATTCTTAGATGGTCTTCTATCTGATAAAACTAAAAATTCAAAAAGATTGGTTATATGATGACGTCACCTTAAACCCAGTAATTCGCGCTCACAGTTTGTTTAAGACGTATAATAAAGATCTCTTATTTCGTATGCACAGACGTTGATATTTTAAACGGTAAATTTTTATTCCGTGTGTCACAGAAGCCCTCAAAGGTAGTGCAGACTACTGGGAAGATCATTGTCTGATCCCCCTAAGCTATATAAGAACTGAAATCAAATTTGTTTCTCCCGCGAATGAAAGCAGTTTCTTGCTTTTGATTATACTGAGTATCAAAAGGGGAATCCTTGTTTACAATATTTGCCTCATTAGCATAAGCAATTCGGTTTCTGATGGAGCTACAAATAAATCAGTTCCGAATATTGAAATTTCATAGTATGATTAACTCTGCCAGTGAATATGAGCCAGGTCTATTGAATACTTTTTGCGCAACACGGCTTAAAAGACTCAAAATTTTACAAAGAATGTATGAGCTCATTAGCGCTTTTGCCACCCAGAGATTTTGCAGTTTTTGAAAGATAATTTCTCCCTGAATATTATACACAAAGAGCTAAAACTTCCGCCACGTACACTAGCTCTTTAGCTGCCTGGAGTCAATTTATATCTAACACTTTTCCTTCTGTACGTAAAGCCCTATGCAAATGAGCAAAAATGTAAACAATGACTTCAGCAAGGATCCCCCTTTTGATTGTAACGTAAAATCTAAAATGTTAGTCATACGTTCGCGGTTTCTGAATCGCTTATGGCCTAAGCCCGGTTTTTATTAACAGATAGAAAGTTCGTGTAATTGGCTACGTCTTCCGAAGCACCCACATCGCATTGTTTTCAAAATATTTTGATTACTAAGTAATTGTTACGACGAACAATTCCTCCCTGCTATTTTGAGTAATTTAGCCTTAATAACTAAACGGTCTAAGAATGTTTTTGGACGTATCGAGCTTACAATCAAGCTAAATTCGGTATCAGAGCTTCTTAAACTTAGGAAGATAAATAAATTTATGCAATCAAGTTAATTTAAATGGCCTTATGTGCAGAAAAGGTGCAACAAAGAATTCAACTGCTTCTGACGGTCTAGCGATAAATTTAAATCACGTTCGACGTTTTTGGTCTTTTCAAGCCGTCGATGAATTTTCTCGATTTTACTTTAGGCTCGTAAAGTCAATACAATTCATGCGTCAGTTGAAATCAATTTACAAAGTAAACTAAAATTAAACAAACAACGCAAAATCTGATAGCCAGGTATGACGTGGACATGCTATTGGCAGAAATGTTTGTGTCTCTGAGTGCTTTTCAGAAATACGCTTTTCGTAATGACAAAAGAGCGAAATAACAGAGAACATCAATTTTGTCAATAGTCAATCAAACTCTGGAGATTCGACTCCCATAGTTGCATTGTGTTTTTTTTTCTGGAATCGAGGAAAGAGAAATGAATTAAATCAAAGTTCTTCCGAAAGTCCATAACTGAAAATAACCCTGGCTATAACCATTTTTCAATATAACAACGAGAAATTGAGTTGTGCATCCGTTTTAAGATCAATGTTTGATAGTATTGAAGCCAACTTGAACTGAAAATAAGTTTTTCAAGGGACCGGTTATTTTTCTGTTAATTCCGTAAACGAAGACTTCTGTTATTATCAAAAGTTCTAAAACAAACCTCTGGTGCGCACGATATTTCATTTGTCAATCGTGATATAAAACGGACGATACCAATAACAAGAAAGCTATTCGTTTTCGGCAAATAAAATTAAAATTCGACATACAAATTAATAACAAAATTTGAAATAACATTTTCTCGGTTTATAAAAGAAAGGTAAGAAGGTATTAGCAATAGTTGAACACCGTCCCGAAGAAATACGAGCTTTATTTACTTCGAGATTAGTCATGTAAATAATTGGCTCTAATTGCTTAGTGATCGCTCCGAGAACACGTTTACAGACTGGCCAATGTCAATAATTACTTTTCTGCCGTTGATAAATTCAGTAGGGAATTATATTGTTATGTTGGAGTTATACAAGAGAATATCTTATGTTGTAGATCCCCGACTACGCGAAGTTTACTCTAACAGAAGGTATCAGTATTGGCCGCCGCGGATGGTTGCTCAGCAAACTCCTCTATTACGTCTACGCAAAACGATGCATCGGTTCTTTAGAAAATTTGTCAAGATTGATTTAAACGCAAAAAATTAAAAGGATAGGCTTTATCGTGCCTTATATTTTCACCATTTCGCCAGTTAAATAAGAAATATAAAACATCGCGTGTACCACTCTTCTACCACGGTGCATTATATCGGCTATCAAGTTAATCTGATATTGATTTTCAGCACGGTGAGATAAAAAGATGGCAGCCTGGATTATTTTAAATGCATGCGTGCGCCATGGGGAACACAGCAGTGGGTAAATTGCGCGGACCTCTAGGTGCACTCTGTCTAAAGTTTTGTGCGGTGCCATCTTCATGCTTTCTTTTCTTGAGGAAGGATAAGAATACAATTAACTGGAGGCGATGGGAAATAGATAAAACATACATGCTTCAACAAGAACACCCGGCCCGATTTTAGGAAATGAAATTTATTATTTTAAGCTTAAAAGCATGCTAATAAGATCTGTTATAAATTGACAACCGTTGGCTCAAAGGCAAAGAAAAGTGTCTTTCCAAAGTCTACGCTACAGGGTTTTGAAATGTTTTCAACGTACCGTGACAAAGTCGAAAAGCTTATCATTCAAGTTTAAACTTGAAAGTTCAACGGATCGATATGCAAGACTTTCGATTTGACTGGACGTTTAAAACCTCATATTATGGAGATAAACGGCATTATTTGAAATAAAACATTTGAGGTAAATATCATTCTTTACGCTCATGGCTGATGTCACATGATAAGTGTGCTTGTCAGAAGTTCAGATCGATGCGAATGGCTTCATTAATCAAACAAAACATGCTTAATTTTTAAATAAAAAAGTCATTGCGATTGTAAAATAATGTTTTCAGAAAACAATACACTCAGCGAGACTCTAAGGATAGCAATTAAAAATCGCAACTTAAAAGCAAGCGGTCGAATTTGCTAGAGTAATCAATTCCTTATAGATACGCCTTACTTAAAACATAGACGTGCCTAAAAGTTATCGCTGAAATCGTTATTTGCATATGCAAGAGAGATACGCAAGAGGATATTTATTTTTTTCGACAATCTTTGCTTAGACAGGCGGAAATAATGATAATAAACAAATGTATGCAAGGGTTTAATAACGGAGCGAAACAACGGGTTCTCAAACGGCGTTAGCGGTCATGCAGACACACGAATGAAGCTCTTTACTACTGAAGATACGTAGGTAAAATTATATTTTTAATGAGAAGAATGCTGTAGTAGGGAGGTTAACTAACTTTCAGACAAGTTAAAATTTATATAACATGCAGCTCATATTCTGAAGTGAGAACTGAACTACCTCCCTAATATTCTACTAATTTGCGTTCATATTTGGATATTTGCAAATAAGGCCGCACTGAGACATCCCAATCCCTTTGCTGGCGCGGTTTTCTACAATGAATATATCTATTTACTTAATAACGAGAAACTCAAGGTTCTAAAAATCGTATATTTTTTGTTTAGAACTTGTGCTTTGCGTGGCGGCTAATTGTGTGCTTGTAATTGTTCCGTGGAAGCAAGACATTTTGAAAGATACAAATGATAAATAGAAAAATGAAACCAAACGAATTATAGAAATAACGCTAACGTCATCCGCTCTGACTGCGCATTAACGTGATCCAAGCAGAAGTTAAAAGTTAAAATGGGATATTTTCCTGCGCCTTTGGGTCTATGGCAGGGGAAGAGACCGTCAGGAGGAGTTTGGTGATATTTTGACTCATAGAAAAGTGTTCCGGTTTTGCCAAGCCCCATTTTACGATTGATTTTGAAATTCTGATAGAAAACAATTTAAAAAATTGAGTCAATGTAGTCAGGCGATGACAACATAGCAAGATGTTTGCACTAACTCTTAGCCTTCATCAGTTGATAAAACCCAGTGTGTTGCGCATGATTTAGAAAAGGCTGTCTTGCCGTTTGATGACTCCAAATTTGCGTGCCTTGTCCACGAATGCAATCATCACAGTTTTGAAAACGTTTAAGTCGTCGGACAGAGGGCACGTTACCATCAGGGTTTTTTCTTAGAAGCTTGGATGTCTGTAAAAGACCCGAACGCTGGAGATGACCACGTGGTCAACAGAAGTCTACAAGCCTAGAAGGCATACAGCACGTGCAACGTTTCGTTTTTTTTTAAAAAAAAAAAACGTTTTTAAATCGCGCGTAACATCGAGCGTTTTTTTAACCGATGAAGACTTAAGAGTTCGTCGAAACGACTTCCCAAAATATACACTTTATATTTTGGGAAGTCGTTTGGGAAGGTCAGTAACAAAAAACGATACTTTTTATATACATATGTTCTTGTTTTATCACAAATTTGACTGCACTATTTGGAAACTGGACCGCGTCTGTCTGTCGTAAATAATACCTTGTGATCTAGAAATAGTTTCACACAAAATTCTGATGTGGATTGTTCAGTGTATTGTATTTTAAGGGCCTGATTACATGGCGAATTTCAGCCCGGGCCGAAATTTCAGCCCGGCCGACCGGGCTGAAATTTCATCCCGGCTTCTGAAACAAATTCTCTTAAAATCAAATTGTCGATTACATGGAGAGGGATTCAGCCCGGGGCGCAATTCATGTTATAAAATGTCCGCCTTTATGATATTCACTATGTAAACATCAATACCTTAAAATTAACGCTGTACTATTTACGCTGAGTGAAAAACCAAAACAAAGCACTGTAAAAAAAAATTCATATTGTTGACTTTCATTTTAACTGATTCTAAATTATTTTTATTTTTGAGTATGTTTCATTATACTTTCTAGGAAAACTCATGCAGAGATTTTAGTACGGTTGCACAGAAAAGGCTTTAGTATAAAGATCCACCCGAGTCGCTCTATTGTGATATTAGCGTATGTTTTTTTGTTACCTTACCTTTTTTTTGTTTCTTCTTATATTGTACAGAAAACAAAATTTCTCATGATTTAATTGTATTAGAAAAATTGTCGAAAGCAGATGTTTGAAAGTAGCCATTCATTGTTATTTTGTAACGGCATTACATTTATAACCTTACCTCAAAATTAAAACCACGAAAAAAAAACGACAGCCGCAAAAAAATATTTAAAATATTTTGGCATGAACTGTTGAGTACGTTAATATCAACTGATGTCGGTACCGAATTTTATTAAACCTTATGTCAACATTATAACTGAAACAATTCTTTTTGTAAAGTGCATTTATTTTTGTAACGGCATTACAATTATAACCTTACCTCAAAATTAAAACCTTGAAAAAAAAAAACGACAGCCGCAAAAAAAATATTTAAAATATTTTGACATGAACTGCTACAAAGGGCATTAATATCAACTGATGTCGGTACCGAATTTTATTAAACCTTATGTCAACATTACAACTAAAACAATTCTTTTTGTAAAGTGCATTTTATCAAAATAACTCCATCAGTGCTCGCAGAATTTACATACCTTACTTCATTTATAACAAAGCCATCTAGCAAATACTTTAGTTCAGTTTCACTCCTCCCGAATCACGTTGAACAACAAGAATATTGTCAGTGGCAATTCAAGTACTTTTCTACGTTCAAGAATCTGGAGTCTTTTTACGGTAACAACTCTAAATCTTCATTCAGTCAGTTTTAATCCATAACTTGCCAAATTTTCCATGTGCCTTGAAAGGAAAAGAAAAAAAAAGGAAAGCGAAATTTTCCCTCAGATAATTTATATATCATTGTTGGACGTTTTTTAGCACTGAGAGGATTGGAGTCAATGGTAAAAACCCCTAACACGAATAGGATAACATTTTACATTGAAACACTTGCAAATTTCTTCTGTTTTTGTTAAATAATATTAGTCCCCTTAAAAAAGCTGCGTTTTTCAACTGATAGCAAAAGATGCATATTTCGAAAAACTCACCGACTAAAATATCGAAACTCAAGCAAATATATCTGAAAACCAGGTAGACAGCAAACAAACAGAAAATTTTAATTATATCAAGATTTCTGATGTTTGACACCTTACTTTGAAGTTAAGCTGTCGAATAAAAAAAAACACGGGAGAAGATTAAAACAAGTTCTGACACACAGATCGATAAATGGATCTACGTGGTTGTTAGTACACTGGTGATTTGGGCTTTATGCATGCTCTATGCTTTATTTAGCGGTACACTTCAAAATAGCTGTATTCCCGAATACTGATTCAGTTTACAGAATGGATTTCCGGAGTAGGATATTACTTAGTACTATAGTCTCGGACAGCTTCAATTCAAAAGAACTTTGATTAATTTTTAGTCCTTTTAGCGGCGTTCGTCTTTGCAATGATAGTCGGCTTCCACTTGACTGTTGAATAATTTTTAGAAATTATCAAGTTGCGGTGACGCAAATGAAGCAGTGATTTGAAAGCTTACTTCGCAGGCATACAATTGCATTTCATGAAGCAGCGCATATTCACATTTTAGATATATATAGATAGCACTTATTTTAATTAGATAAGGATGTTATCAGTTGACCCTCATGCTTTAACTTTGGTAGAATTTTCTCATACAAATGTATTTCGGGATGTTATATAACTATGCCAAAACAAAAAAAATGGGTTTCATAGACTTCAGAAGCCAGAGGTCTACACGAGATACGAATAAGATGTAACGATTTACCTCTAAATGTATTCCATTTTCTTCACGAGTTTGTCTTTCATTTTCTAAAAACAAAGGAATAGGTCGGGGAGGAGGGCTGCGTAATTTGTTATTTCCTTGATTAAAGGGTAAAAAGTAATACAAAGGAATTCCGAACCACTTAATTTTACCGTACATTTAACAAAACTGTAGGATTCACAAAATCCTTCTAGATAGGCATTATTCACCATACCCAAACAAAATTGTTTGCTTAAGCAATGCTAATACGTATTCTTCCAGCACATTGATTCGGAAGGAGACACGCAATCTCTTAACATCGGTTCTTTCTTTGAATTATAACTCTATAAGCAGACATGTTAAGAAATCTTAATTTCTTTAGCTCTCTCTTGTGCGCGTCTAATTCCACTCAGTGTCGTCATAATGCAACAACTGTTATTGCTTTTGTGCTAGGAACATTGTTTCTGTTCCTTATTTATATTGTTCACTTAAAAGGTTATCATGTTACATCTTTCGAGAGTTGCTTCACGACCCACAATGGCCGCTATTTTGAATAAGATGGAGAATAATAAATTGCGCCAAAAACAATTATGTTAATGTTTAACACATTGTCAACTGTTTGTGTCTTCCACACATTTTGGTCCTTTCTTGTTGGTGGACCCTTTTTACGCGTGATAGAATTTTGGTTTTTTCTTACCTCTCCAGTTGTGGGATTGAATACAGACCGATCCTAAGCCAGTAAATAACTTTTTTTTTCCAAGCTCTTAAACGAAAATTAACTTACGGAAAAAAAACTCACGCAAGCGATATTGTTACCGTGGTCAGAGAACCAATCAGATTGTAGGATTCCTTACCGTGCCCGCTTGGAAAAAAATAATGATATATATTCTTGGAAATCTTGCCTTGAACAGGGTAAATTTCGTCGGTTTGGGGTCTTACATAAGACATCATTTTTACATTTCATAGAAAATGGGACCTTGGAATTAATTACACCGCATGGAACACGCATATCACTACCTCAAAACAAACTCCAGAAATTCAAATTGTTAGCAAGATTAATTTATGATTGAAAAATAAAAAAAAAAGCAAAAAGCAAAAGTAACCCATTGCTCTATAAAGCCGAGCGAAAACAGAAAGACAGAGAGAAAACAAAAGGGGTAACCGAAGTACGGCAAACATACAACTTGCCTTAACTCTACGAACAAAAAAATGTGTCTATTAGGCTAAGCGAATTTCTTAAACATGCACATGTATATACGAACGTCCTAGTAATGTCCGGCTGTAAAAACTGTCATTATAAGAATAACATTGTGTGAGTACATCTAGAGCTTCAGAAAAGCTCCCTCTTTTTGTTTCGTGATAAAACCATAAATAATTGCTACCTTTTCCGATATAATGTTAAATTGCAAACTAATATGAATCCACTGCTTTTTGCCGCGAGTTTGCTAAACAAAACAAGCTGGCAATGAAACAATGAGCCCGGATGTCTTGATAAAGAAGAAAAATTGTTATTTTTATGAAATATTTCGGCGCTACACGCAATTCTTTATTTGCTAGTAAAGTTTCTCTCAGTGACGAAGCCGATTCTCATTAGGCCATTTCTTTCTGCTCGATCACTCGTCCATTGAAAGACGTCGTTTTGAACTGTTCTTAGACCGTGATAACCAAAGGGGTTGATGTGTTCCACATATATTAACTGTAATGCATAAAATTAAAGTTACGAGTAATTAGAACCGAAACATGAATTTCAAACCCACAAAAAATAAAAAATATCTTTTCTCGTGTTCAAACATGATACCAAAAAACTCGCCTTTTCTTTTGCTGGCTTTGCAAAGAAATAATTTACTGATATGAAAAAAATCCATCAAGTAGTGAAAATGCTCTGTAATAATAAAGCCTCTGCGACATCCATTACTGTATATCTAATTATATTGCATTTGTCCTTGTTTGTCACCTTGCATCAAAATGATTGCTTTGAAATGAAAGCAACAACTACAAATTATAGTGTTCATAAGGATTCATATCAACTAAGTCCACGTGGGGTGCTATTGAATCTTAATAATTTACATACAATAATTTCTGTATTCTGATTGGCTAAGAACATGTCAATTAATCCCAAACCAGTGCAAAAAGTGAAATTTGTAGTGCAAAAAGTGAAATTTGTAGTGCAAAAGCTG
>Ga0126337_10003655_pt1 | contig 10132 bp, 11 predicted proteins | sample DipCmetagenome_FD_92527 | JGI IMG/M metagenome (GOLD analysis project Ga0126337, IMG submission 92527) | Coral microbial communities from La Bocana,Puerto Morelos, Mexico - Diploria C A metagenome | ecosystem: Host-associated > Invertebrates > Cnidaria > Coral | place: La Bocana,Puerto Morelos... | reverse complement strand
CCCCTTGCTTTTAAGAGATCCTTACTAAAATATTATACAAACGCTGTAGATATTTTTGATCAAGAAGATATAAGGACGTGGCGGACAATTTGCCCAAAGTGCAATACCGCTAAGACCTTAACGAGCCCACCGCATTGCTGCTTTTAAGCTCCCTTTACTAGACTTAGATTTATATATATTGTATAATTTTGTCTCTTAATTATATCTAAGAAGGCCGCTGTAATTGGCTATGCTGCAGCGGCTCCCCTGGCCATTTTGTTTTGTTTTTTGTTTGTTTTCTTTATGTGTAATAGTAGGCCGAAGCTTAATAAATAATAATAATAATAAAAAAAATAACCGCGATTATACTTGGCAATGTTATTCACTTCAATCAAATCGGCTGTCCATTGTTCGTCAATCCCGTACACCATAACGGGTAAAGTGGGAAACCGACGTCGTCTTGGTTTGTGTAAAGTGTACCCCAAATCGCGTCGAAGGACTACCCGAGCTCGTTTGATAATGATGTTGTTCGCTCTGGCAAATCGGGTCACGCCACCGAGGCTACCTCGCTTGAGTGGATCCCGATACCTCGACAATAGGGTTTGGGCAGACGGTTCCATCTTCTTCCTTCCTCTGTTTTTCTTTTTGATAATGTCGAAAGTTTAACGAGACTTTCCTTCCACAACTCTGGACGTTCTGCTTTCACGAGCGAATACTTATGGAATGAATAGAATAAATACTTTCAACGACTCGCAGCCGGGATCCCAAGGGAGTATCCCGATCCCATTCCCGTGTTTCTCAAAACGCTCATTGCATCTCGAACACAGCATTTCCCCAAACTCTCTCCTCAGACATGGTTGTGCAAAAAATGCTTTTTTATTTTTTACAATGCTCAACTTATATACAAAAAATCATCCTGATTGGTTCAGCCAAAAAAAAATTATTATTCCAATCCGATCCTCAACTCATATCAGTTCATCCTGATTAGTCTAATTGTAATTGGGACGAATGTGATCCAAATTTTCAATTGATTCACTGCAGTAATATTTAAATCTCCTGCTTCCACATTCCTCATTATTTTCCTGTCCAGGTCTCCATCTTAAGGCTTCAAACTCATCTCCATTGTCGTAAAACGCTTGGCGCATGCCTTCCTTGCATTCCTCACACAATTCATCTTCGTCCGCGTCAATGGCTCGAAAGAAAAAGCGATCCTTCCACAAATCACGTGGATGCATCACATCATTAATCAATGTTTCCAACTTATAACACAAATCCGGGTAATCACCCCCGGTGAATTTAGCCTTTTCGTTGGTTCGTATAGGACCCCTATAAAACAATCGATGCATCATGGATTGACCGAACCGCATGGGTTCCATCAGGTCAGTGATGGCGAACTCCATTTCCGTCAGAAGGAACTCAGCCCTGGAAATCAGACAATTCCGAGGCGCATTCATTACCGGAGGCTTCCCGCGTACGAACTTGAAAAAATCCTCACCCTCGCCATACGTGTAAAACATCACCCGATACCACTCGTCAATTTCACCAACACACAGATGCACCGTCTGGTTCTTCTTCATCAACTCCAAAATCATTCCACCCCATTCAGATCGTTTCTCCCAAAGCGATCTGAGAGTCATTCCATTTTTGTCACGACCCACACGATAGGTACTAAGGGCTCTATCCCTGAAAAGATCATCAAAAATGTACAAAGTCAAACCAGTCCACTCAAAGGAGTTGTCCATGGGTTTTTACATCCACATCGGTAAGGCTCTTCATCAATTCCCTGATCTTGTCAGAATTCGTGTAATACGCCATCTTCAGGTCCAGCTCATCAAATGACACTGTCCGATCAGCAACGCAGTTTATATAGTCTCCTGTTCACGTGATGTAATTTCACGGACATCTGATTGGTTTAGACAACATTACCTTAAAAGGTCATGCGAGTTGTGAATGGTCAGAATCGTGCATCAATGATTGGACACCACGATCAAATCGCACCTCATTGGTCGACGTATTTCAGGAGTTGCAGGTGAACCCCGAAATCATTTCATATCCAGAAGTCGATGCTGAAAAAACATGTCGATGATTGAGGTTCCAGACAACTTTCCTACGGTTCAATGCGATTGTGATCCACATTTGAACAACAGATCAATAGGTCACATTCAAGATGGCGTTCACACAGTCCCAGCTGATGATACGGTCAAGATAGAACAAGCTGACGAAAATGGTGAACTACCGGCCGTGAGATACATGCGAGAGATCGGTTACTGGTCACCGCCCAAGTACCCGAGTTTCAAAAAACGAAAGACAACGAAGAAGAAGAAGAGCAAGAACCAGCAACCCAATAAAAGAAAGACCGCCATTGCGTTCAAAGAAATACCCCCGTGGTGAATGAGCAAGGTGAACATTCAGAAGTGCAAGTGATGAAGAGTTCAACCCAGATGAAATATTAGCTAATCTGTACAACCCACCACCACAACGATGTCCTCGCTGTGTTGTGCCCATGTCATATGGCAGCGTCAAGACACCTGACGGGAGGGATTGGGAATACTACCGCTATCCATCAACCTGGTGGACAACCAAGTGCTACGTAACGTGTGGAGCAGACGAATTGCCTGAATACCTGCATCGCGTGCACACTCAAACTCACTCGTGCTACCGCAACATTGCACCGAACCGTTTCCTGTGCGACTGCAACAAGTCCCTGGTACTGGCCACATCTCGCTCCGAGAAGAACCCAGGCCGTCTCTACCTCAAGTGCCCCAAGCGTACCTGGAAGTTCTTCCAGTGGATCGATGAACTGCCACGTGGTCTCGTTGAGGAAATTCTCATCAAGAGAGTTATTGTAAAAGAGTTGTTTTAAAAAAATAAAAAGGACTCAGAACTAGGGGGATAGGGGGTACCCCCATATAACCCCTGACCCGCAAGGACTGGACCCCAATTTGAACGAGAGTATATAAGGTGAGCGATTCAGAGCTCTCGTCACTCGAAGTTTTAAACTTGTCTAAGCGCCTTTATGAAGAGATAGAGAAGAGAGAGAAGAAGTCAGCAGGTATGGAAGCCCTAGATAGAATTGAGAGAAAGTTACGAAAGTTGCGGGAGTGGTGTGAGACCCTGTTCGGAGAGTCAATACAAAACCACGAACAATATTTGTTCCAAGAAGTTTACGATATAGTCGTCAACCAAATTGTCTTTAACCTGGCTGACATTGACGAGCTTCGCATAGACTATGCGCATGGCGTAGACATTTCACCGCAGCTCAAAAAACTGAAATGGGAATTCAATTTCGTTACGCGGTTCTACCGAGACCTGTGCAGCCTGTACAGAGACCCGTACAGACCTCGGAGAGCTGAGAGACGACCCCAGAGACCTCGCCAATGAGCTTGTTTTCAATGTTTCTTTTTAGTATGGATGATCAATGCCATGTATGCAACCAAAAAAGACCATGCTGCCGTCAATCATTATTTGAACTGGCCGATAACCGACATGAAAAATTGGTGGTTCCCCTCAAGGGAGAAATACGAGAGGCCTGGGGCCTAGGTAGTGTTTGGAAGACGTGTGTGGGGCCATTTCTGGTATGTATTACGACGAGGAAAGCAATAAGTACCAATTCATGTATCTCGGCAGAGACGAGGAGGCGGCACTAGGACGCATGAATTTTGTAAAAAATTTCATAATGTAACGGGCGTTTCATCATCATGGGCATCATGGGCGTCCCCCATGTAAAATAGTTTAAAATGTGTTATTAAAAAATAATTTGAAACTATCTTGTGGTCTGTTTTTTCAGTTGCATCCATGAGTTCACGCGATTACTACAAAGATTTCAAATGCAGTGATTTCACCTCGGATATCAAATACTTAGGGTTAGGGGTTACTTGGAAGAAAGAGTGAGGTTAGGGTTACGAGCAGGGTGCTTTGAACATTGGTTACAAGATTTCGAACAGGACCTGCACGATGCCTCCAATCAAGACCAAACAAACGATAAGTGAAAACTCACCACTAACCATTCCCTGGAAAATCGGATTGGACCACGTACCACAGTTCGAAGACGATGTCTTAATCTCATTCATGCAAAAACATTTTCGATGTTTCAACAAAAATCAAAGTTTGACCAACGTATGGTATTATGGACGCGTCTTCAACACGTCCTCTGGAATTCATGGTGAATACCTCACCCCTGATTAGAAGATACTCTCCCTACTGTACCTTGGCCCCGATGAAGATCAAGCATTACAAAGATAACTCAAGAATACATTTACATTTTATCCTTGAAAGAACTTTATTAATCATGTTACATCATGTTTTTCATGTTACATATCAATCTTGTTAATTAAAAAACTTATGTTACATCATGTCATGTCTCTTCATCTCTCGGCTTCTTGTTCGTCGTAATCCGGTTTCTTTTCGGGCTCGAACAAACAACTCTCGAACACTTTGAATGCCTCTTCCGCTCTCTGCTCACGGGGAGTCTCCAACCACTTGCTCCACCCAGCTCTAAAGCTTTCGTCCAACTTCAAAAGGTTCACCGTATCATTCATCCTGTGTTCAGGACAGTTGAACATTCGTTCGGCAATACTTCTCTGGAAACTAACCATTTCCTCCGCCAATCGGACTTTGGACTCCTCGAGAACGGCTCTCACAATAGAAAACAGCACTGCACTCTTCTTGAATATCAGGAGTCATGATGATGTGTACGTTAATGCTCACAACAAGAATAATGAAAAAATACAAAAATCACTCACCATTTATCCAAAAATCAGCTCGTTTCTCATTGGATGACAAAAAAGCAACCAATTATGATTCACTTCCGGTTTTTTCCTTATTTGAGCATACTCAGTCACGTGGTGTGCATGTGACATGTCACGTGATCACTATTCCGGCCTTCTGATTGGTCGAGAGCGAAAATTGCTAAGATGACGCCATCTTGGATATGCAAATGAGCAAATGGTGCAATCTGATTGATAATTTTCCTGTAATCTGATTGGCTACGTGCCATATGAACGCCTATTACTACTAAATACTATTGAATGAGTTTGGCTCATAACTTCTTGTATTTTAGCATGTGTTTTTTTTTGTCACATTTTTAATTCAAGGACTTTTGAACAGAGTGAAACTTGGGGAAACCATGCGAAAATCTCGCCACAATCTTGTGTTAAGTTACAAGTTAACAGAAACGATAACAAACAGCTTAACGTCAAAAACGTAGCGTATAACAGCGTATAAAGTGGATTTTTTGGTGTTTTCTGGCACCGCTTTATTGACCAGCAGATTTATCTCTTCTTCTGTTACCAAAGCAAACCGTTCTGCCATCCTGACATTAATTTAAATGTGAGACTTGAATAATTGAAGCCGGTTTTGAAAATTGGGGAATGTCACTCGGATATTCCCAGTTTTTGCTGGGGTATATTCAGTGACGCTTTTAGACCAATTACGTTGCCACTTGATGATGAAGAGTTCAAGAGAATATATGAAAGACCATATATCTGAACTGCGGAGAAAAAATGAAGACATGATTGATCATGTTATACAATTAGAAACAACGTTGTGAAATTAAAGCCTGAAAAAAAATCTGGCTTAAACGGGATTCGAAACCAAGTCGAAGGCTTACATTGTGTATAACTGCGATGATCAATTATGTCTTCAACGGTTTCAATTCAATACCGAGGAGAAAACTCTTCAACGTTCAACAAATGATGCTGACTGGAATACCGAGGGGTTTCCTTTTCCTCAGCACAGGAGGACATTCGTTTAAAAGTTATCTGTTCTTAGGCTTTCTGGTAGGTCCTTTGCGTTTTAATTTGAAGTAACAAAACATTCATGAGTATTTTGCAATGCCACAGATGACTTACGAGGATAAGCTTATAGAACCTTAATCGTGTACTGTGATGCATCGTGGTAGCACTAGAATTTCCCCGAAATTTCGGCGTCCTTATAGCCTTGCACGATCAAAAGCAATCCGTCTCAATCGCGTTGTTAGAATGGGCGTCCCAAACTCAATATCACTTACTTTGCCTGGTTTCTGTTGCCCATTTGGCCTATTTAATTTTTTTTTTGGGGGGAAGGGGTTGAGATGTTTCTAGCAGTTCTATAGACGAAGTCAAGGCTGGAGAGAGCTGTTTCGAAAGACCTGTGCCTCAAGGCCGCTTTTTAGCCGACATTCAAATTTGCTGTTCGATTTTCCCTCCAACGCAAAGAATGATAGTTAATTTCTCCCTTTACTGGTCTGCTTGAGAAGCACAGAAATTGTTGTTTGTAATTGTTTGTATGTAATCAGAAGGGAAATACTGAAGGAGGAAACAGAGCAAATAATCTAAGGGAATGCCAAGCTTGACGTGTGAAACGTGGCTCAACAGCGTGTTCTGATGCATTGCTAGGGCTTGGAAAGTTGATTCACAATGTCTTGTTATAATTTTGATAATATGGGTGTCTTTCTAGGAATTAGAGTTAACGATGGTTTTGTATTTTCAGCAGGTCAGATTAAGTTTACCTCAAAGTATGATGGGAAGACTGCCACAGGATTGGTAGGTTCATCTCTTAACTTCACCTGGAGCTTCAGTGGTGATGTTGATTCAGTCATTTGGGGATTGAAGAAAAATGGAGTGAATGTCATCAAGAATGGTGGAAAGCTGGTATATCTGGACAAGAATGGCCCAGTGCCAGTAACAGTCCCTTCAGCATACAAACAACGTGTGAGTGGAAGCGGTGATATATCCTCTGGTCAAGTCACCTTCTCGCTAAGCTTGATCAGAATGAGTGATAAAGGATTTTATGGTTGTAATATACAGCCGAAAAATATTGTTGATCTGGAAAAATTTGACTCTGTGTATTTGGCAGTCAAAGGTAAGTATCTGCTAGCGTAGTCAGTTTATACTATTCTCCATACTGGGAGAGGGTTAGGGGTTGCACTGCAAGTGTGCAGTCTATTTACACCGCCACTGATGCCCCTTATTCTTTATTCAGAAATAAAACAAACATTTTTGTTACGTAAGTAGGCTTTGTTTTGTAAAACGTGATATTAACTTCGAGAACTTACTAAGTTGTAATGTTTCTTTTCTCGTTGATGTTACATTGATGTTCAAAAGAGAAAAGTCAACATTTTGTTCTTTGTGTGCGGGTCGTTTCCCCAGAATTATTCCAAGAATAAAGCATTTTCGTTGAACAGCAAACTGAGACTAGCTACTTACATGGAAACCAATGGCTTATTACAAAAGAGTTCAATTTGTAACAACAAAATTTCATTTCTCCGAAGGGATTTACCAAAATAATGAATATCAGTGCAAGCTACATGTTACAGTATGACACAAAAAATAGGATGACGTCAGTCTCTTTAATGAAGAACAGACTCGCGCTTTTTTTTATGGAAAGCTATTAACATTGCCTTAAACAAAATACTTTTTTTCAGAGGCACCACAGATAAGCTTATTCTCAGTACAAGCAAGTTACAATGAGGGATCCTCAGTGAATATTAGCTGTACAGCATCAGGGACACCTGACCCCGATGTACAATGGACCAGAAATGGTAATGAGAAAAATACTGGGAAGAAAACAGTGTTTCTGACGTTCAATAGTATAAACAGAGCAGATGATGGACAGTATACCTGTATAGCTAATAACTCAGCAGGAAATGATCAAAATCACGTTACGATTGTGGTTCATTGTAAGTAATGAATTAGAATTGTTGCCATTTACGTATGTACAGGTGACTTTGTGCTTTTTAAAACTGTTTTAAAAGAGGATTCGATTCAAAGGAAACATTGGTAAAATTTGAAATTTTAAAGCCTGATTTTCTTGTGTGACGAAAAATCTATCTACAACACAATCATCTTGGTTCGCGTTTTATTTTACTTAGACCATAGTGCTACCCAGCCCCACATTGAATAGCAATGTGCAAGCCAAAATATGTGGTTCCTGATTATCAATATGAAAAAGTACTGTTCCATGTTCGGAAACGGATTCATAAACTTTATATAAGAACACTGATATCATTGCTATGGTTAGGGTGCATGAGGCTACTACTTGCTTCTTGGTATGTTCAGGTGATCTAGGTTCAAATGTGACTGAAATCGCTCTGCGACGCTGGAAATGAGCTCAGTTCTGGGTGTAAATGTTTTAGATAGTTCTCCACAGTTTGAACAGGACAGCGGGAGGAACCTTTCCCCTCAAACATTCTACCATCATACTTATTTGCGTTGTCATGTAGTCCACCCTGATGGTTTTTTTATGGACAGCACTGCACGGAGCTCGAAGTATTGTCTATAATGTCGTTAGTTATTCATGAATTCATTAGGTCACGTGACCAAAAAAGTTTGACATGCAAGCATGGCGTTGTGTCTAGTTTAACCTCATTGAACACTCCCACACTCAGCCATTTAATCACAATAGCACATCGTCTTCCATCCGGAACTTGTCGAAGTACCAGCGTTTGTTTTTTTGCTACGTTTGCCGAAGTACAGTGTCACGTAAAACCATGCCGTTCGTAAAAGCTGCATATGATTTGTTGTTGCCTCTTCGAGCTGTTGAGATTTGTAAATTTTTTTTTACACACTGCACTTAGAGTTTCATTGGCCTTGCTGAAATCAGGATCGCGGACCTTAGACCACGACTTGTTGTGAGGATTTCGCCGCATATAGCAGGCAAAGGCGGCTCTAATGGCTTTCAAAGAAGAAACCTTAGAATGATTCCATTTTTGGGGGGAATGAACAAGTAAAACATTTGCAGACAATCGTTTAACTCCATTTTCGACTGTTCTTCACTTCCACAGATAAATTTGTTTTGAGATGCAAACCATTCTAAAAAGAAAAAGCCATTAAAGTTTTATATAATAACTCGTATAGTGTGATCGTCCGGGTGAGAGTAGTTCTGAAAAGAACTGTTGTTGGTGACTGACGTTTCGATAACCTGAGGGGAAGTCATTTTCAGAGTCAAGAGCCCCTCTCAGGGGGGGGGAGGGGTACATGTTCCCATGATCCCTTAATCTTTTTGGATTTTATCCCTGGTTCCCCAGGAATAAAACCCATTGTTCCCAAAAATGTTTTTAGCTCATGTTCCCTTTAATCCCGAAAATTTTTGCGTTGTTCCCTTGTTCCCCAAAAATGTTTATCATTGTCCCCCATATTTGTTTGCTTGTTTTACCTTTGTATTCATATTCTTTCTTCTCCATGGCATCCGTTCATGCAGTACTTCATCGATTGCCGTTTCTGTCATCTCAACTGACTCAGCTGCTTCTGCGACAGTGACGACTTCATTGGTGTGGTGAAGCACATTAAGGAGAAGGATATGATCATCTTCTTCAACCTCTTAAGTATCTTTACGGTAGTTATAGCAGGTTAGGGCACAAACAATGTTGCTCACATCGACATATCTCTCTGCGTCTTCTGCGAAAAGCATTGGATTGAAAGGATCTTGTATAAACAATTTAGCATTCACCCTCTTCATGCCAACACTCATATTCTCTTGCAGACAGGCCATTATGAACAATTGACGAGTATCACTGGAATCAGTTTTAACACAGACAATCTGCCTTAGTTTGTAAAAAGTCTCTGTTGTTTCCCTACGCGGCACTGGGACTGCTGCTGCTCCTTTCAGGACTATGAAATCTAAGGCGGTTGTACAGTCGGAGAGTTTCTGGATTGTCCTTTGTTGTCATGTTTCGCATTGTTTTCTGGGGGACACTCTGACCATACATTGCTCTCCAGTTCCTCATTTCACTCACCTGCTTTTCAGATAGTTTGTGTGCCTTTGGAGGGCATAACTTGGGTAAATCATTGTAATATGTGGAGTTGAAAACCTGGAGTTGGGAGCTGCGAAATAAGCAAATGGTGTAAAACATTGCCTCTTCAACCGTTCTTTGGTTGCCCTACTGAATCTGTAATTGAATTCAAACTGTAGGGGCATGCCAGTGGCACCACTTCTCATTTCTGAAAATGTGTTTTCGACAACAAGTGTTAGAAGACTTTTGATACTAAATTTGGTGGTAAGGCTTGGATTAAAATGATTAGGCAGGTCCTTGATGTCACGCAGAGACTTCAGCATCCTTGTTTCATCTTCCATGACAACAGATGAAACAGTTGTTCCGTGAGGGCCTTGTGTCACAGCTGTGGTACCAATAAGGCTCATAACTGCATCAACACACTTTTTGTCAAAGGAGTAAACT
>Ga0126337_10003654_pt1 | contig 10133 bp, 7 predicted proteins | sample DipCmetagenome_FD_92527 | JGI IMG/M metagenome (GOLD analysis project Ga0126337, IMG submission 92527) | Coral microbial communities from La Bocana,Puerto Morelos, Mexico - Diploria C A metagenome | ecosystem: Host-associated > Invertebrates > Cnidaria > Coral | place: La Bocana,Puerto Morelos... | reverse complement strand
TATTGCTATTCATAGCGAAAACAAGCACTAAGAACAACAACAATTTAAATTACACAGCACACGCTTCTGTAAGCTAGATTTTGTTTATCCTCATCCGCCTCGCTTTCATGTTCTCGTGCCGAGACTTTCCCGAGTCGTCCGCCATTATGAATTCGGTGTATAGTCGTATTTTTTTGCGAACGCCAGCGACGGTCAATATTCGAACGAAAGGTCTCGAGCGAGTGTAAAAACGGAGAAGGAGAATGGGGAGAGACGCTAAAAAATACGACTGTCCGCTTTGCATATATTGAACTCGTTCAAAATTACCCGTTCTTCCAGCAACGGAAAATTCCCATTGGTTTAATTTTGAAGAAACCTTCCATCAAATGTTAATCACACCTCGTCAAAAAGATATAGAGGCCATATCATTTTCCCAGTGACAGTTCTTGCGGGAAGATGGACGCCATTGATTTGGGTGTGTTTAGGAGCGATTTAGGATTTGTCTTGAGATCGGAGCAAAAGGAAGCTGTGGGATCGCTTCTCAATGGAAGAGTTGTTTTTGGTGTGCTGCGAACAGGCTTTTCAAAAAGCCTGATATGTTAGCTATTTGTTTGGCGAAAAGCAGAGCTTCCAACTCGCCAATTGCAGCTTCAGTCGATAGCCTGACAATTATTGTCATTTGTCCGCTCAAAAGCAAATAACAGTCGAACAACTGCAGACAGTCTTTTGTTACTGCACCGTACCGCAATTGCATTAGACAGAGCAATGGCGTTTGAAATTTTTAAAAGATCAGGAGGTTTCGACACTCTGGAAAATAAGCATCCAAAGTATCAAATTTAAAATGTGGGTGGAGGTGTCAGGGAATTTTTGATACCTTAATGACTTTATTCGAACTCCCAGTCAGAACGAGTTCGTTGAATGGGAAGCCGACAGTCGTTTTCTCGCCTCGCACTCCCTGCGGGAGTGTGAGGCTCGCGCGCTTCACATGCGAGGATGGCGCCCGTCCTAAAAAGTCCGAAAACGACTGTTTTGTAGTCTGGTGGTCCCTACATGTCATCAGCAACTGAGTCACGTCATCAAATTCACAGCAGAATTAAAACTTTAATACCTTCCAAATTTATAGTAAATAATAAATATACATAGAACATTGAAATAACTACAAGTTTTTTCATAACAATTCCCTATCTTTCAGAAAGGCGTGGTTATAATTGATACTCCTGGTATTGGTGAGTCTGACATCAAGGACGAGATAGTCACGCAGTACTTAGCTAAAGTCTTTGCCTTCATTTATGTCATAAACAGTGCTGCAGAAGTTCAGTTCAGAGTGAGTATTGACAATTAATAAAATTAATGATGTTACTGAGTATTTGTAGTAATGTCTTTCTCAAATCGGCACATACATATCGTAGGGCTTCAGAGCTAGTCCTTTAGGTGTGGGTTACACTGCAAGATTCTTCCGGGTTCTAGAACGAGGGGAGGCCCGGACGTCAGAAACCTACATTTCCACATATTCCATATTTTTACTGGTGCCCTTGATACTTTAATTTTTATAGACCTAAGGCTGCAAAATGTTCAGGCATGTTAAATCGTGCTACTTTTGATTTGTAGCTTGAAAAGCTGCTGTATGATGTAAGGAAGGTGACTCTCAAAGGACAGAAAGAATCGTTCTCATCCCAGTGTGCGTTGTTTGTGTGCAACAAATGGGACCTAATTTCGGAGGAGGAAGTAAAAGAGACCCAGAATCGCGTGACCAAGTTGCTGAAAAAGTGTTGGCCTGGTCTTGATCCTGAATCAGAGATAATCTTTATGTCAACAAGGAAAGCCAGTTTAGCCCAGGACTACGGAGTGATTACTGGAGAATTTTTTTCTTTAATGGGTGCCATAAAGTCGATGGTTTTGAAAAGCAACGAAGCCCAGTTGGAAATGCACTGGAAGTAAGTATTTTAGCATGTATAATTGACCTGTCAATTTTAGAAACAAGTAGAATAAATGACTAGATTTAGCCAGGCTTAAAAGCACTGACCAAACTCTTTGTTCGTAAAATGATTCGTTTAGTGTAAATTGAGAGTTGATTACGGATGGAAAAAGCATGGGCGCCTGTAAGCTTGGTAAAACGTCCAGTTACCTGAACTGGTAGTAGAACCAAATATCGCCGAAGTGCTTTGTTCTTAAAATGAGTCCTCCAATGTAAATTGGACCTTGATTACGAGCGTCTGTAGGCGTGCGAAAACGTATAATTATTTGAACTGGTGGCGGAGCATAATATCTTTTAATCACGTTGAAAAAGGGATAAGTGACATCGACAGATACAATTCCCGCTATTAGAACTGATCATGACGCAATATCTTTAGAAATTGGAGAATTGGAAAATGAACTTAAAGGTCCTGGCTATTGGAAGATGAATTGTTCCTTGTTAGCGGATGAAGAGTACGTAAATCGTGTTACGGAATTGATTCCAATCTGGGCTTCCGAGGGATGAAAAGAATTGTCAGATGATCACAGTGTTTGGGACTGGATAAAATATAACATTAGTTTTTCTGCTAGCTGGCATTCAAAAACGAGATCGAAAGGAAGAGAAAGAAGTAAGTCTTCAATACGAACTTACTGAGGCAAAACAAGCATCGGAAAAAAATCCTTGTGATTCTCTTATCTCTCGCTATCACAAAACTCGGGAAAATCTAGACCCGCTCTCCCCTTATCTTTTTATAGTAGTAGTGGAAACTCTAGCAGTTGCGATTCGTCAAAATCAAGGAATAAGAGGAATAAGTATCGAGAACGAGGAAACAAAGATCTTGCAATAGGCATATACAACTGCAGTGCTATCCGGGTATAAGCTCAGCTGAACAATCGTCTAAGTTGTTGAACTTTTTACTTGGGCTTTCCGAAGGACACGCCCGAGGTATTCGGCTTTTTGTGTTCGGTCACAAAACACAGTTCAACTACAGAGCAAGCCTGTGTCTTTCCAGACAGGATCTGGGATTGGCTAAAAAAACAGTAGCAAAAATAATGACACAATAGCCATGCCACCGAAACAATAGAAGCTACGGGATAAGAGAACGAATCAAAACACAGGGCTGGAAGAGGTATAGGATTACTCCAACTACAGCGCATGCGTGAATTGTAAGCTCATGCGTACAATGAACCCTAGAGCGCATGGTTTAAGCAACGGCCGCCATCGTGGACAATACCTCGCTTGATTATGTAAGCGAAAGAAATTCGGTAGCTATTACCCTCAATAAACATACAAAGTCACACTCGGTAGACCCATGTCGCGGTTCGCGGTAGACCCATGCTAACATTTGTGGAGCGTTTTGGGAACGGGTCGGTCCGCGAACTTTAGGAGAGATCAATTTACGAGCGATCCTTTACGAGTGAACCTGCTATATCAAACGAGCTATCTCATATTATGTTTACATGTAAACACAACCGTGTATTTAGACGTGATCGAGAACCCAGTAGAATACCAGAAGCTACTCTGAAACGTCTCAGAAGAAAGGGCATGAAACTGAAGGAATTTGTTTATGAGCGTATTCGTCTAAGCATACCGAAGTCCTCTTGGCTACGACGTTACTAGTATGTGAAGGATAGAAGAATTACAAAGAATGTTTGTAAGCTTCGTACGAAGAGGGTAAGATTAATCAAAGTTTCACAAGGGTATATCAAAGGGTAATTGAATTGAAGTACAGAGCAAGTCGGTATTTATTAATGTTTTCTTGAAGTAAAACTATGTGTCTTTTATAAGAGTCAGACGGACGTATCAAACTATTGTCAATTTCAACTGAGTTCAGATGTATAGAGAAAAACCCTGGTCCTACTCCAATGTACATTGACTCTAGCAAATCAATTACGGCACCCTAAGCCAAGCTAATGAGTTGGTATTTGGACAAAGTTCTAGGCAAGAATGTGTTGCAATGAGTTTATGCTCTTTGATTTACAATTAAACGTTATCAAAACAAACTTGCAAAAAAATATGAAACTGAATTTAAAACAAGTAAGAGGGATTATTTTAAAAAGAATGGATATTTAGCCCTTACCAGAATCAATATGTAAACACATAAAGTAATCAAGAAACAATTTAGATTGATTCGCTCTTTATAACTACAAAATTATTCATTCCATATTTTTTTTTGTGTGTCCTTTGTTCTTGTTGTCTTTTTTTTTTCTCGCGTATTCTTATTTTTTGTCACTTGTAGTATAACGTAAGATACTGATGTAAACGTCACAGCCATTTATTAATTGACTGAGGAAATGAATATATATAAAAAAAATATGTCGCTGGAATGCTCTGTTCGTAGAATTCTTCCTTCGATGCAAATCGAGGGTTGATTGAAGACGAGTAAAGCATGGGCGCCTTAAGGCGTGGTAAAACGTCCAATTATTTGAACTTGCAGCAGAAAGAAATATTACTGAAGTACTTCGCTTGTAAAATGATTTCTGTAATGCAAACTAAGGGATGATTACGGACGGAAGCATGGGCGCCTGTAGGCGTGGCAAAACATCTTTTTATTTGAACTGTTGGTAGAGCGAAATATCGCTGGAATTCTTTGATTGTGAAACGATTCTTTCGATGTATTTTGAGGGTTGATTAGGGAAGGGGAAAGCATGGGCGCCTTTAAGCGTGGAAAATTGTCCAGTTACTGATCTGGAGAGCGCGAAATATCGCGGAAATATTTTGGTAGAAAAATGATTTCTTCTATAGAAATCGTGGACAACAAAGCATGGACGACTGTGGGCGTGGTAAAATGTCCAGTTATTTGAACCGGTGATAGGGAACAATTTTTCCACGAGCGCGGGTTGGATAGTGATATAGAATACTAGACTAAATACGAATAAAAACTCCCCAACAAATTGCGCCAACACTTACCTTATTTTTGGGGCATGGTATAATCACCCATAACAATAATGGCTGAGCCAATGAAAACTCTCGAATGGCAGTATCCAATGATACAGTTTTTAATAAGGCGAAATATCACTGGAATACTTTGCTCATAGAATGATTCCTTTGAAATCAAGGGTTGCTCACAGACAAATAATTTGGTTATATCAACTAAGTTGAAAATGTAAATTGGCCAACGTAACTCGTTACGCGAAGGGAGAAGCCATGGGACCGTGATGAATGTCAAATCAGAGGCGTTCGAGTGAGATCACTGCAATGTCAAATGTTCTATTACATTGCAGTTCTGCTGGTTTTAAAATCGCAAACTAGAAAGTCAGTTTTCTATAAAACGGTCTGTGAATAATAAGGTAATCTGATTAGTTATTATAGAAATGATGATTGAATGTTGTTTTTATTCTTAATGATGCGAATAACAAAGCTTATTTTTTCCCAGAATCCCAGCGCTCCGGAGTCTTGAATCCTTGAATCTGATTGGTTAATCGCGCGCACTTCAAGGGTCCTCAGTTGCGGACCGCTCCTAAATTTCACTCATAAAAATTTGGGGTAATTGTCAATCCCTTTCCTGTTTTACACTTTAATCGACTTAAGTTTATCTCTATTTACTTCTAAATGGCAAGGAAAGTCACCTAAAGTAAATTCAATTGAGTGCTTTGAGGTCGCAAGAGATCGGTTTGGCTGTTTGTAGCTCGGCGCTGGAATGGCGCGTTATCTTTTGTTTCTGACTCAATTTCAGTCGAGTTTACCTCACTGATCGTTGCTGTATTTCAGAGAATTTTTGTGGAATACAGATAACGAATTTCCTGCTGGTCAATTAACGTTACATGAGCTAGCTTTCCAGTGATTCATAACGACTGACAGAAATTTCACACTTGCAAAGAAACTAGGGGGAATTTAAATGGTGAACTAGATGCAACTAACATAAAGTAGCTCAAAATAGATCATATAAAATATCATATATTTAAACTGCGGAGAAAGATACGATTTTATGATTCATCATCGCAGTTACAGGCACAACTTAAGCAGTTGTGAAATGAAAGCCTGAAAAAAAAAAAAAAAATTCAGGCCTGAACTGGATTCGCACCTATGACCATTGCGATACCGGTGTAGTGCTCTACCGACTGAGCTATCAAGCCATCTGGGAGCTGGTCACTTTGTTAGTTCGCAATATACCCGTAGAAGTTAAAGGATGCAAATGGATATATTAAAGATCATATATTTGAACTGCGGAGAAAGATATGAATTTATGATTGATCATCCCAGTTACACAGTTTTTAACAATACGGACCTCCAAGCCGGCAAACATCATTTATGTGACAAATCGTAACAGTTTTGCTTTTAAGGCTATATGAATTCATAATTGCTTGTCCAAGAATAAATCAGTGTTGTTTACTAAAAAAAAAGGAGCTGTTGAAACAAAAGGAGTCGGAGTAATGTGTTACCTATAAACGGGATCAGTAAAGTCAGTCAGTGATGCGTATCCTGGTGCACACGACGCGTCCGCTAACTGAGTTCAATAAGTACGAAGTATTGGAATTCTAACTGAAAGGTCCTTGAGACTCTGTAAAACACGGCTAGTAACATGAGAAGAGCAGTCACTACTGATTGGTCCATGAAAAAGCGTGGGAAAGCTTGTACTTAAACTTGCATTTCCATAGCCTTCAGACGGCCTGATAAAAAAAAATCCTTAATGTATTTCGCTTTGTAGGATATGCTGCAGGAGCTTGGGCCTGGTTCCTACTCAGATTTCCTGTCATGTTTCTTTTCCCTACGGTTTTGTTCGGCAGGTTTTTTCTGCCCATCGTATAACCACGGTGTCCTGTTAGTGGTTACCGGCTTTATTACTGTATGATTGTGAATATTGGAGGAATTTAGAAGATAATGTTTTGTCCACATGCATTTCGTCGATTGGATTCCTTATTTACTCTACTCTGGTACGTAGTCGGCCAAGACATACAAAATAAAACTAATGGATCAATACAGTGTTCTGTCCGAAGCCTAGCTGCTTTACGGTTTCGCACGGGCGCAGTAACACCTCAATACCCTACAGGAAGAATGGACATTACTCTGGTTCTTACACTATAAGGTGAAGCCCTCTCGGCAATATACTGAGTGAAAACTGTTATTATTTCATTGTGGACTTGACGGGATTTTTCTTTTTTCTTTTTTCTTTTACTACACTATTGAAAATGCCATTGGGATTTGAGATGACTATTTTTGTTCTTTATTTTAACAGCTGGATTTAGAACGGTTTACTGTGTTTTGCGATAAAAATAAACATACCCGGGCCTGGAAGAGAGAGTAATGTATTTAACTACGAGAACAAATCTCTCTCCAACTTGGGCAGGGACATCTCAACTAGTAGCATGAGTATACCCAAAAATATATTTCACCGGTTTGAGGAAAAAGGAATGCGGCTATGTAGGTCCCAGGTGAATGAACTGATAAGAGAAAAAAGGTTCAAGCTAGCAGACTGAAAAGATTTTTGTGCGTTTGACTTGACACGCATTTCTGATCTTTGTCAAACTAAAATTCTCTCAGAGAACCAAACTGTGCATTTTCATGCGTTTGCTAGCATTAAACAATAAATTCGTTGATTAAAGAAGAATCAGAACTCAGATGCGATGTAACAATAGACTTAAATTAGATCTCAACACCTCTCCTTCGTCCTCCTCAGTGAGCCTTGATTAATTTCATTCTACACTTGGCTGATCATTATCATTGCAGATGGCTGAAACATATGCTGTCTCAGGCCCTTTATCATGTAAGAACAACGACCATGCCACTACAGGATCTTTTTGAGAAGCTCACTGAATGGCAGTTACAGGTAATAAAAGAGATTATTGAAATTCTTGCGAACTACTTTGAATCAAATAAATACTTCCGAAAGAGTGATGAGCACAGTACTGCAAAACAATTGTTTTGAAAATGGTATGCACTTGTCTAACTTTATTAATACTTCCATAAGATCGTAATACTAGCAATAAAGATAAATATTTCGTAAAGCGTATAACTGTTTTCAAAGACATGTTTCGGCATGCTTATGCCATCTTCAGTTTAATAGAATGATAAATGATACGTGACACAAGTTATATACTACATAATATGAATAATTGATTGACTGACTTGACTGACTTCCTGACGGACTTCATGACTGACTGACTAGCTGGCTGGCTGGCTGACTGACTGACTAGCTAGCCGGCTGGCTTGCTTACTGATGGCTGAGTGACTGAGTGACTGGCTGACTGGCTGACTGGCTGACTGACTGACTGTCTGACAGACTGACTACCAAACGACCGACTGAATGAACGCATGCATGTATGCATGAATGAATGAACGACTTTACTTCTTTTTCCACCTCACTTATGTGTAGAATAAAAGGATTGGGAGTGGAAATGCAAAACGGAATGGACGGCACTTTGCTGCTGCAGAAAGCGCTATACTAGAGGAAGACTTTGATGAGAAGCTTCTAGGGACTACAGAAAAGAAAACACTAAACAAAGAGGATTCTAGTCAAGAACAACTTAATCAAGATGAAACTCTAGCAAGATTACTGAGTGATGACTATAGAGAGCCAAGTAAGTCAATATGTTATTCAGATTATGGGTTTATTTATCTTGTATTTATGATGTCATTGGTTTTTTTAGTGCAGAGTACACCGTTGGGAGTTTTAGGAGGCTTTCGTCCGCGAACAACTGAACCACTGGCCTGTGGCCAAGCGCGGCTCAGAATTACATGAAGCTCGAGGTTCATTCCTTTTTTTTCGGTGAACCACCTCGTACTCGCACCCTGCGCGGCCAACATCACCGCCCCGCCAAGTGCATGCTGGGAGAGGAGGGTGAGGAGTCGTATGCACAATCGACTTCTCCGTGTTGGAAGAGGAGCTGGAAAGGCTTGTATTTTGTTTAAGCGAGGGCGGGAATGTTGGCAATTGTCGAGCCTCGGAATATGGATATATTTTGTTATGCTTGATAAGATCTCGTGAAGCCAAGAAGTGTTATTCATTTGTATCACAAAACACAATACACCGTTCTAAATCTAGCTGTTAAAATAAAGATCAAATACCAGAAATAAAGAACGATGGGTTTTTTGCTTCCTTCCAATGCGCATGTCGCAGAGGTTTCCGGCATTTCCAACTGGAAGGGTTCCCAGAGCAATATCTGTTAAAAAAAAGAACAAACTCAGTGATATTCCATTTTAATAATTCAAATGAAGTCATATTATTCGAACAGTTTAATTGGTTCTTCTTACTACTAATAATAATGAATTTGTTGTGCGCGAATTCCATTCTTATATGTTCAAATGCGCATTACAATTAAAATACATAAAAAATGAACGTTAGACGCTAAAAGTAAATTTACAACTTAAAAATATACCTCACTAAAATCTAAAATTCTAGGAAACTACAAGACTATTCGAATTTTAATAAAAACGCTTTAGAAAACAAATATGTTTTGAGTTTGCCTTTAAAATCAGTAACAGTGTTTACAGATCTGATGGCTACAGGAAGAGCGTCCAAAGTTTTGGGGCAGCATATGTAAAAGAGCGATCACCCAGTGTTGGATGACGGCTTTGGATAACTAAGGAGGAGGCTGTCATTAGAGCTTCTTACGGTCATAACGTGAAGTTGATTTGATACTAATTAATGAATCTATATACGTAGGCGCCAAACCCTTAAGAGCCTTAAATGTAATTAAAAGAATTTTGAACTCAATACAAAACTTCACTGGGAGCCAATGTAAATCAAAAAGGAGCGGTGTAATATGGCAATATCTGCTTTGCTGGCAAAGTAAGCATTTTAGGATGGAACAATCAGAATGTCTGATTCTCCTTTTAGTGGCAGAAATCCATCGGAACCAAAAAATGACGAGCTCCGTTTTTGGTTGAAATGTCGCAACGATGTGTTCCATGTTTCCATGTGTTTCACGTGTTCCACGGGAGAAACACGTGAGCATGCAAGATATTACAGAAACCGCTTACCGCATTGATAACAAATTAGCTATAACGCAAACAAATGTTCTTAAGTCAACTGCCAGTTATTCATTCTTAAGCGTCTTTGACATCCACTGCGCCCACGCTAAGAACCCTTGCCCACTCTGAGATTAAGCTTTGGATGCTGTGGCTCCTTAAGGACTGTGGTTTGAACCATTAGTAGCTTGCTCGTTGGTGCTCTTACCGCTTTAAGATTCATAGTCCTGGGTTTCGACATTTTCTGATAGCTCTAGTGGGTAGAGTTTCGCAATTGGTCTGTTTGTGTGTC
>Ga0126337_10003653_pt1 | contig 10134 bp, 9 predicted proteins | sample DipCmetagenome_FD_92527 | JGI IMG/M metagenome (GOLD analysis project Ga0126337, IMG submission 92527) | Coral microbial communities from La Bocana,Puerto Morelos, Mexico - Diploria C A metagenome | ecosystem: Host-associated > Invertebrates > Cnidaria > Coral | place: La Bocana,Puerto Morelos... | reverse complement strand
GTCTATTTTAACACCTGCAGTGCACCAGGTGCTAAAAAATGCCCCTAAACTTACACTGCTGATGTTTTCAAGGGTTTGTATGATAAACATACACATAACGCAAATCACTTATTGTACTATAAAAATATCTCGACAAAAGGCGCTAATGAAGATGAAACGCCAAAGAAATGCTAACGAGGGGGCGAAAACTAATAGAAAGGAATAAACACCTGAATTAACACAAACAAACTAAACAAACGGATGAAAATAACTGCATTTACCAATTAGGGCACATAAAGGAAAACGAATAATTGACAAAAATGTACACTTGGATCTTACATACCGGCCCCTTAAGCGAGGAGCACACATGAGGCACTTAAATTAAATCATTAAAGATCTAAGTGTCTTTCTAAGAGTTTTTAATGTTCTCTTGTCCTGAATTCAGAAACACAAAAACTTACTCCAAAGGGAAAGTGTAAGCTTCTATCAGCAAGCACAGTTTGTCAATCTTCATCTCTAAAATGGCTCCTTTTACTTTAACCCTGGTACAGCACACCAAACCTTTCTTGTCGGCGAAGACTTCTACCACTCTACCAAGAGGCCATAAATTGCGGGAGGAATTTTCTGCCCTTACTAGGACAATATCTCCAATGGCCAGGTTCTTGCGAATTGTCGTCCATCTCTGCTTACTTTGGAGCAGAGGCAAGTACTCTTTAGACCATCGCTTCCAAAAGATATCTGCGAGATATTGCACTTGTTTCCATCTTCGTCGGGAGAAGGAGTCTTCCTTTTGGAATAACCCAGGGGGGGGCATCTGAGGCTCCGAGCATAAAAGAAGTAAATGGTTTGGCGTAAGGTGCTCCGATCCGGATCATTGGAGTCACTTAAAACTGTGGTGATTGGGCGACCATTCATGCAACTTTCCACTTCACATAAGAGGGTGACTAAGCCTTCGTTGTCAACGGTTTGAGTTTGAAGCAAAGATTGAAGGACCTTGTAGTTCCAATGTCTTGCTCCCAAACACCTCTGTAATGGGAGCCATGTGGGGGATTAAAGCACCATGTAATACTCTTCTGGAGTAGTGCTTCGTGAATCTTGTTTTGATTCCATGTGTTGATGGATTCCCTGTGCTCTCTCTCTCCGCCAGTGAAATTGGTACTGTTATGGGATCTGATCTCCTTTACCTGACATCTTCTTGCTATAAACCTTCGGAGCGTCATCAGGAAAGAATCAGTTTCCAAACTGTGCGCAACTTCGATGTGAACTGCGCAGATAGCAAGACACGTGAAAATTACCCCATATCTCTTCACAAGAGGCGTACTTGAAGAGGACCAAAACAATCGATGCTGACAGATGTCATGAGATGTAAACGGTGGCTGACTAGGGGTAACACGATCCACAGGAAGGTCAGCCAATTTCTGCTCACAAAACGTGCCTTGACGTCGCTGGCAACTAAAACATTTCGAAAGGACATTCCTGACAACAGAACTTGCGTTTACGAACCAAAACTTCTCGCGCGCAAGACTGATAACATACTCTAAAAACTAATAGAAAGGAATAAACACCTGAATTTACACAAACTAGACAAAAGGACGAAAATAACTATAAACCAGTAGCGAACGGTAAGGAAAACTAACAATTGACAAAAAGTTACACTTGGATCTTACACATACTTTATTGTCCATTTTTATATTTTGTGGAGAGAAAACAGTAAGAGTATTAATTTAAAATACTCCATCCCTTATTTCAAACCACTACTCTAAAAGGCAGTTGGTAATGTGTATTTGCCTCTAGTTGTCAAGTAATTGGTTAAAATAATTTGTTGTTGTTTGTGATGATGCTCATTTTGTGGGACATTCAATTTTAAACTGTTCTTTTAAACTGTTTGAGTCATGTTGCAAACAATTTGACTGAAATGGAATACTGATATAAAGTTTGAATATACCACTAACTAAAATGATTACAATTTTAATATGTTATTTACTACGTAATACATGTTTCAATATAACTCACATTTTGTCTGAGTTACAAAGGGTATTCGAAACTGTTTGAATTTATTTTTAAACGACCACAGAAACATGAAGAATGAAGTATTAAGTACGTACAAAAATTAACAAAAATGCACAAAGCTCTTAATAAGAGTTTAGTGTTGCATATCTTCATTACAGTCGTAAACATCAGCAGCATATTTTTTATAAGTTTAAGCAGGGCTAATGTCAAGAGATAAAAAAAAGAGAGAGAATAAAGAGATGTAAAAGTCACGAGTAATCCTCTTCAGCTAGCAAACCGTCTAAAGGCTACCAGAAAATCTTGAACGTTAAGACTTCTACATAGCGCATATAAACAAACATATGTAAACCTTCGTTGATTCAGTTCGTTCAACTTCAGGACTCTTGGTTTTGATGAACAGTGGTCGAACAAAGTCGAGATCAGCATGCGTAAACGGAGAATCTTTGGATACTCTTTCGTCAGGCAGATTGTTAGATGGCTGAGGGCAGTAACACATGCCTCTGCATTTGCGACAAATTACACATTTTCGAATAATTTTCTCCACATAGCACCCAGAAACGTTCCCTTAGTGTTGTCAGGGTATCTCGTATTTCATTGTGTTGGACAGATTCGTGTGATTGCTTTATCAGTAGTTGAACAAATTCGTGGCTTGCAGGTAATAGGATAGGTTTCCTTGAATTTTCAGGTAATGACTAATTGTTCAATCGCTCCTTCATCTCAAAACGCCTTGTAGGTATAACCCATACGGTGTGACGTACGTTGGTGGGACCGACTTGTGATCTTTACACTGAAGGAATTTTATTTCCTTGGTGAACAATGATGCTTGCACTGACTTGATCCTTAGATCGGTGGCGTTTAAACCTCTTTGCAAACTTGATAACGAGGGTAGTTGCATGGAGCAGACTTCTTAATTTGTGAAAGCACCTCTACAGTTTCGTATGAATTATTCACAAGTGAATGCCTGATAGCTGGTGGATTCTTTACAGCTCCTTCAAGAGCAACCTTATCTTCCGATTGTGTCGATCAGTTTACGGCCTTTCAGATTTTGGTTGGTAAAGGAATGTTGTCAATGCAGTCATTGATTTGGTCTAATTGATTGTTTTCAATTGTTTTTTTTGTTAGAACTGAATTTGTGAATAAAGTCGCAAAAGAAGAAATGTTCCTAGTAATTCCAGCCGCGGGATAGTGCTACTCGTGAGGCACCCAAACGAACGTTGATTCCTCCGTCTTGATAGAGTGAACGCATTAAACTATCTGCTGCATAGGTGCTATGAGAGATGTCGCTGAAACCATAAAGCTCCATTTCTACAGGTCGTGACTGAAAACGCAGAATTCGTACATTGCTGAGGCATTTCAATTCTTCAAGAAGTGTGTTCCAATTTCAACGGTGAAAGGTGTCGGAAATCCAATGGGATCAAATATCTTGGCCGTCAGTTTCAGAACTGAACGCTTTGTTGCCAGAAGCGAATGGCCACATTTGTACAGTTCTGTGAGATCAAAGGAAAACTCATCAGAACTGAGCAGTGTCCTAGTTCAGTCCTAAAACTTCTTACAATTAACACATCGTATTTCCGAGGTTTTCTCTGTTGGGTAGTCATCTTTGGTTACTAAAGAATATGCGGATGGGTACTTGAGCCGTTCTCAGTTGTGATGGCACAATGGAAGTGTCTGATTTCGCTCTTCAGTGATTTTGACACTCTCGCTAACTTCTCTTGCCTCAACTTCTCACTTGATTACGTCCATCAGTTCTTCAATTTTCCAAACAGTACCTTTTGTTTGTCAAGCGATTCTAACGTGAACTCCATTGGGAAGCATAATCACTGGAATTAGTAAACCGTTGTATTGATCAGAGGCAACGTCCAGCACAGACAAGCCATGAATGTGGACGCTGATTTTGTCGTACACAAATCTCAAGGAATTGGAACGTTCTGATGAACGTTCTGAAAGGTTTGTTGGTGTCTTGGAGTGTCCAAATGTGTTTAGACATTTCAGTCTCGTTCCTTTTGCTTTCGTGTCGAAAAGATGCTGTGTGATTTCTGTAGCGGTCTTTGAAATTAGTGGCGAGACCTACGTATGATTCTGATGATGTTTGTGTTGTAACTGTGGCTTGGTAAATTACATTTTGTTTGAGGCATTTTCCGTCGAGCGGGCATTGATCTTTTTTTCTACAGTTGCATTCTTTGTTAGCTTTTGTTGGTTGTTTCTGTTTGCGACTGGTGGTAATCTGATAGTACTGCTTTGTTGTGTGACGAGATGATACTTTTCATGTTAGGCGTGCAGGAGTAGCTGAGCTTCAGTGTGTGTTTGTTGAAGATCTTGTGAAGGGGATGTACGTTTGGGAAGCATCTGTCAATGATGTTTAGGAACTTCCTTCCCAGGTTAGTTTTCACGTTAGCATTCCATAGTGGGTTGTACCATACGATTTTCCTTTGGCGATTTCTGTTGCGCTTTGGCTGTGGGTTGTACGTGAGCTTGTGTTTGTAGCCGCTCTCTTCAAGCGCTTTCTGGTACGGCGGAATGGCTTCGTCAAAAACTTTCTGGTCAGATGAGATGCTGGTTAGTCTTTTGTTGATATTTTCTGGGATGTTCTTTAGAAGTGCGGGTGGGTGGTTGCTTTGTCGGTGGACGTAGAGGATTTTATTGTTGGGTTCATGAAGGGTTTGAAAGATCCGCTTGTAAGGTCAAGGGTTACGTCTAGGAAGTTTATGTTTTTCTTGTTTGCTTCGATGGTGATTTTGAGGCCATTTGACTTGAAAATTTCACTAACTTCTTGATTTGTTTTCTCGATTTGCTTAGGTGTTGCTTTGCATACCGCCAGACCATCGTCACGGTAGAGACCAACTTGGCCTTTAAATTTCGGTGTAATTAGGGACAACATGTAGGTGCCGACGAGTTCGCATGTCTCGGCTCCATCATATGAGCCCATCGTCACGTCGAATAAGTTTCTGGTGTTTTTCTTTTCCCATGGCGTGTTCGGGTGATACAACAATGATTTCTTCGCGTGCGTGATGATGTGGCGGTCTTGCGGAGTGATGTGCGTGAATTGGGATGCATAGTCTAGTGCCTTTGTCAGAAGTTGCTCGGAAATGGATGGGTAGAAGTCACATACATCGAACGTTATGAACCAGTGTTGGAATTTGTTGGGAATTGCTTTAAACCAGTCGATGACGTTTGAGGTACTTCTCCATAGATTTGCTTCTGTTACTTTAATTATCTCTTTGTTCATGTTGTCTAAAATGTGCTTGCTGATAATGCCGATCTCTGATTTTGTAGGATTTATGAGTCTGCATGTTGGGTTGTTTGCGAAATCAGGCTTGTAATCTTTTAAAATAAAATACAGAAACTGAAAAGGAAAGAGAACAACAAAAAAACTATATATATATATAGAACATAAAATAAAATGAACGGAGATTGCTTACATTAACATAATACTAATTTACAATATTATTGCTTACAATTCTTATTATTAACTTAATTATTAGTTAATTACCCGTGAGAAGGCTTTGAGAGATAATAATAACATCAAGTTAATCTTTCTATTTTCCATTGTGTTTTTAAATTATTATTTACTATACACTTCCACGGTGCCACTGCAAGCCATGAACATGAAAGAAAAAGTCAGTTCACGCCAGGAATTATTTCAACAGCTATTATATTATTGTACTGCTTCTGCCATCAAGTGTGCTATTGTGTGGTATGATGAGGATGGCTTCATTGAAAGTGATGAGTAGTCTTTTACTATCTTTAAATGATAAAGAAAAGCATTAGACCCTGACAAGGTAAACCCTATTACTGGTTCCATGCAAGGTTTGTGACACCAATCATTATAGAACCAAATGTCCTGCTTCTGGCAAGGGAAGTCCTTAGTGTGGTAAACAGGGACATTTTGCTGTGAAGTACCTGGAAAAGAAGTGTGCTTTGATGGCCTAAACTAACAAAGTAGATCAAACAAACCCTAACATGCAAGGTCTGAATGTCAATCAGAAACCAAATCTGATGATTCTTTTTTTTTTTTCACTTAACAAGTTTAAGTCATGAGCACACAGATGGTACCACTTACATGTACATGTCACAGAGTATATTCAAGCTGGACACTGGAGCAACATGCCGTGCAATGTATTGCACAGATATCTTAAACGCATGACAGAATGGAGATGTCAGGTTGCATCCTGGCCAGGGTAAAAAAAATGTATGATGGTTGTGTGGTTGAGCTGATAGGATCTTATACACCTTTATGCTTGCCAGAGCAGTGGCCTGAAATGTAAGATACTCTTTAAAAACTTGGAGGAAGCACCTTGGTCCATCTTGATGGCTTAAACGCAAGTATTAATCAAGGGTTGATATCTCTAGGACCAGATCATGGATATTCAACCCTATGACCCTCTCTCATCTAATAATCTTTTGAGAGGTTTTGGTGATGTTTCCACTGGTTTGGCCTCTCTTCCAGGAGCTTCCACGGGAATATCACACACTAGACATCGCTGCAGTCAACAAACCTTTTCATCATGTTCTTTGATTACTGCCAGTTCTCCTCAGAGAGAGGCTGTGAAACGATTTATCAAATGAAAGAGTTTATTTTCATAGTCAGAGAAGCCCAGCCAACAGACTGCTTAATTCGTCATTAATAATTTAAGCCCTAATCCTAAAATGTAACTCATAATCCAATTGTCTGCAAATGTCACACATCATAATAAGGTAATATTCAATTTGTTTGACGGTCTTGAATGTTTAAACCTGAAAACCCTCTCTTGTGTGGATATCACCAGAAATGCTGGTTAGAGTGTGGGTCAAACCTGAGGCAATTTCACTAACATGTAATAACTACAGTACAGCATCCTCAACCCACAAATGTTATAGTTCTGTGACTGATGCCTCAAGCATACTATTTGCCATGTTATTTAAAAATTAATAAATATTTATTTTAGTTACTGTATTTTAGAACTCTCAAAAAATCTTTTACGACATTTCATCCAGTAAAATTACTGTAGAAAACTAAAACTATAAATATAATAAATTAACTCTTGATATTTTAGTGCACTTAGTAGAAGAAAGTATATTAAGAGAGGAATATACAAAGAGGACACTATACACAATATTGTATCTGTTGTGTCTTAATGTTGTGGTCCCCTTATTTTACATGAACTTTGTCTTCCGACATCTATCTAGAATATCAGGTTTGTCAGAGCAGTTGCTCCTTGCTTCCCCATTTTGCTGGTATTTTTAACTCTCTTTCGTCATGTTGTGTCTGACATTGGGCTCCCGCACAAGGGACTACAACATCTTGTGAAAGAAGCTTCAAAAGCAGTCAAAGCTATCTTTGCCATAAACCATGGGCTTTTTTACCCTCACATTTATAATCTGGATTGCGTGCCTGCATCAGCTCATCATATCAACCACTTTGACTTGGAGTTTCAGTTTTATTGAAAACACGCAAAATCCAGATAATGTAATACTAGCCACATACACCAACATTCCTCAAGAAGAAGGAATTGACATTGTTTGCCGCTGTTACGATGACCACCATGAGCATAAATTACCTTTCCTGACAAGCGATTTACGGGAACTAATGCGGCTCAAACTTGAAGGAAACTCCTTTAATTTTAATGAGAAACACTTCGTACACACTCACCGCATTGCTATGGGAACTAAAATGGCGGTCGCTTTCTCCTTTATTTCCATGGCGGACTTTAAAAAACGACTGCTAGCAGCTAGCCCAATGAAACCCTTTGTTTGGAAGAGGTTTATTGGTGACATATTTTCTTTGTGGAAGATTCCAATGGAAGTTTCCATTTTTGTTAACTTCGCTAACTCGTTCCACCCTACGATCAAATATACTTGTGAACTGTCATCTGAACGCGCGTTTTTTGTCGATACAGAGGTACTCAAAGGACCTCCCCTTTCAAGTCTCAAAATTCTCGATTCACAAACCCACTTCAAGCCCACTGAAACTTTTCAGTATACACACTTCTCATCCTGCCACCCAGTCAATATAAAAAAGGGTTTTATGAAAGAAGCATTACGTCTTTTAAGAACCAACTCAGTCAAAGATAATTTCAATAAATACATGTACAAATGAGATTTTAAGCAAAGACTCTGCAGGCTATCCCACAGCGCTCGTTCATAAAATCTTGACTATAGTGCAGTTCTCAGACAGAATAGAAGTAGAACAACAGGTATTGGTCAAACTTGTCACAACCAGGTGATGGCGAGCATCTGTTTCTCAATCTGTGCATAATTGAATTCTGTGTCGGTAAGGGCTCGGAAAGCATAACAAAAAGGCTGGCCATCTTGCCCCAATACAGCTCCTAGGCCATAGTGGCTTGCATCACATTGTACGGTTATTGGCTTGCTTACATCATAACAGTGAAGAACAGGTGCCTCCGTCAGGAACTTCTTGATTGTGTTCATTGCAAGGGAGAATTGTGGGAGTGTTGTTTACTTGTCGGTACTGCCAAATCCGGCAACCAGGAAGTCGCCTGCTATCACTTCCACCCCTTCCAGATCCTCCACAAACTTGTACATTGTGCATTGCCACACATCAGGTGCTGAACAAGTACTAAATGGCGTCCTGTTCCATCGCTACCGCCCAAATGGTGTGTTAAACGTGGTTTTGTAACTGGACTCTATGTCAAGACGTTTCTTCCAGAAACCATCTTTGGTATCTACAATGGTGAACTTCTTTGCTTGTGAAAGTCGGGTCACAACTTCCTCCACTTGTGGGCATTTGCTCTCGACGGAAAGCTTTGTTCAAATTGTGAGTGTCATATATGCAACTTGTTGTTTTTGACAACGACCAACGTACTGGAGACCCACTCGGTTGGTTCAGTTACCGGGGTGATGGCGTCACAGGCTACCATCTCATCCAGTTTCTCTTTGATCTGGTTTCATAAAGCCACGTGCACTGTCGCATGGCGAGGTGGATGCTCCACGGGTGGCACTGCATCATCGGTGACTATGTTACTCACCTGGGAGGTCCCCCAAGCCTTAAAAAACATCTTTGTGTTCATCTAAAAGGTCCGTAGTCACTGTCAGCACACCGACATCAGGAGTCGGCTCGAGATCGTTGGAATTTGATGTCATTGTGCTATCACAGTGATTGATTGTGACAAGCCTAAGTTCAATACAGGTGCTGTATGATAAAAAAAAAAAAAAAACTTTATTTAAGTGTCAGGGTAGGTATTTGGCTTACAGAAGCTAATTGGGACACTACTACGTTACAATATATTAAGATTTAAAATGTACAGTTAAGAATACGAATTAAGAATTAATTGGGTACACTAGACTACTTAACAATATATTAAAATTTACAGTGTACAGTTAAAAATGCGATAATTTACTATATTGAAAATTAGGATGAATAAATAAGAATAAATAATTTAAAAACTCTTTCTGAAATTACAAATACAATATAATACGAGAGAGAAATAAAAATTGATATTTAAGTGAGTGGTTAAAGAATTAAGAAGTGCATATAAGACAGTTCGAACACGCATCCTCGATTAGAGCACTGAGGTCTCGCACCACTGACAACAGTGGTGCGAGGTCATCTTCTGTAATGTTGAAAAGCAACACATCTCTTTTACCATATGGGGAGTTCTGTCGACCCCATTGTCTTGTACCGTTCATTTGTTTAAGTCTTTATAAACTTGTGTGAACACCGATTGACTTGTTTCAAATCCACGTCCCCTGTAACTGATCGGTAATCCTTCAGTGAAAGCAGGTTGGATTCTGCACCTGTGTCTAGCTGGAATGTTACCTGACTTTGACTCCTTTGCTTGCCAGCTTCCATGGTGATCAATGCACGCGAGCTTCTCCCAACTTGACTTATACTTAAGACTTCTTCAGTTACTTCTTCTACAGTGTTTACGTGTGGGGTAGTTGATTGGCACTTTGACTGGAAGTGGTTCTTTTGTTCGCATTTTCGGCAGGTTTTGCCCATAAGCAGGGCATTGGCGATTTGCATGATGATAACCATGATCCTTCATCATTCTTGTTTTCTGTTTTAACCTCGCCAACTGTCTCCTCTGTTTAATTGCTGAGTGGTCTGCTCTTCAGCTTTGCATATATCGATTGCTTCAGACAAGGTCAGGTCGCTTTGCTTGTTCTCTCGGAATCCAAGGACCAAACGATCGCGTAAAATCTAAT
>Ga0126337_10003651_pt1 | contig 10136 bp, 7 predicted proteins | sample DipCmetagenome_FD_92527 | JGI IMG/M metagenome (GOLD analysis project Ga0126337, IMG submission 92527) | Coral microbial communities from La Bocana,Puerto Morelos, Mexico - Diploria C A metagenome | ecosystem: Host-associated > Invertebrates > Cnidaria > Coral | place: La Bocana,Puerto Morelos... | reverse complement strand
TTCCATGAAGACAAGCTTTTGGTCCTAGAAAGTATTTTTTATGCTCTTTCCAATGAGATATAGTAGACTATGCTGCTGTAAATATTTGTTGAGATATTAAATAAACAAATTATACTCTTTTTTTGTAATTTGTTGCGTGACAAAAGAGAGTTAACTGACGACTGGCAAAAGGTGATCAATAGTGTATGAACTGCTTTAGAAGTCACATATGCGAGTGAATGAACCGGATCAGAGGTCACAAAATAGTAAAAAGTAAAACTAAACCTGGACTGGACCCCGGACTCGGCCCGGACCCTGGACTGTGGACCCTTCATTCTGGACTCTGGACTCCAGATTTTAAAAAATATATATATATAAATAAAAGAAAAGGAGAAAAAAGATATAACAAATAAAAATAAAAATATAGAAAAGAAATATAAAAGACATAATAGATTTGAATTGAGCACGTTGATACGGCATGGTGTGCATGGCTTGCCATTAATTCGCACAAAATAAGGAAGTAGCTTTCGAGAACTTAGAACATATTAGGCCAAACAAGTGTTTACTGCTGGGCTATACACAACTGTACTAGTACTAGTTCCGTTAACTTTTGACTGTTTCAAAGAGTAGTGAAGCAGGAAATCAGTTCTAATATTCTTTCTTATAATTAAAGAACTGATTTCCTACGTACTTCACTGTTCTCTCAAGAACAGTCAACAGTTTCGGAACTATAGTAAAACCCGAGGGTAGACATATTTTTTGACCTAATATGTTCTAAGCTCTCATAAATGACCAAAACTAATCCCGGCAAGCGTGGAACACCTTGCATGAGAAATAATATGCGCGAAACCTTAGGTAGCAGCCAAAACGCAACACAGATTTATTTGCGTTCACTTACAATTAAATGTAAATAAATCTCACTTGATTTGAAATCATGTGTGTTAGAAAAACACACCAAAAGCCAAAAGCGGTTCTTTATTGACTGGTTACAATTAATTGCCCTAGTTTTCCCCAGGGGGCGCGGGGGGAGAAAACTCCCACATCAAAACGACGGAGGTGCTCGTCAGGATATTAAAAAGAAACCCTAAGGGGCTTAGCTTTCATTTTTTTTTTCACCCCTAACAGGTATTAATTCTAAAACGACACATTTTCTCCTTACATTTTTTTTCGGTTCAATACCCTAAACGAGACGGGCGACAGCTGGATATACTTCGTTCGTAGGCTACCTAAGAAGTACCAAAACCCCATTTTTAACCCCTAAAGGGTACTCGAATACCACAATGCCCAGTTTTGTCTTCACTTTGTAAGATGCTCGTTATGTGATATATGACAAAATTAAATGTTTGGTATTTAGTTATATTTAAAAAGGGGTCAAAAATTAACATGCAAGGTTAGCGTGACCGTTAATAATTGACATTCTTTTGACTAACGAATGAAAAATATGATATCCTTCCTCGGATGATGCCGGCTCGCGCGTGTCGCACGCGTGGGTGCTTCATCAGAGGATCAAAACGCGTGTAAGGCTTTGCACATAAGTGAAATTTTGACTCGACATTTAAATATTTAATATTTCCGCCGCTATTACGGGTCCGGTCTTCGAGCCTAAGCCCAAAAGGATTGCAATTTTTCATAGGATGAGACTTTTTTGCATTTCTTCTACTTCAGCAGTGTTCTATAGATAGATAAATAGATTAGATAGACAACGTGTCAGTGCCATAGAGCCTGCGAGAATCCCACGCTAATTTGGGGCGAGAATAATTTTTATTTTGCTTTAAATTTTAATATGGTTTTCTTATGCAAGAGGTGATCGGGAAATAACTTCAGTTGAGAGCTCGCTCGAGAGGGATTAGTTTAGGAATAAGGGCAGTCTATATGAGAGACTGAATAAGCTCCCCTACCCTCCCCCCCTCCCCATTACAAGCACCACATCATCCTCCCTTGGGGTAATGAAGAGTTAAAGAAAACCACACTACCAACATAACAAGAAAGTCGCCTGAAACAAATCGGCGTTTCGTGAGCAATACATTTGGTTCGAATGTGCCTTTAATTCTCGGTGCATTCTTTGTATTCCTTTTTTTATTCAGTTTCAAGAGAGTTTCCACAATTTGAAACAAACTAAATGACTTCAGAGTATTACGAGATTCGCAGTGCTGATTACTACTATTCCTTCAACCGCATGAGCTGTCATTTCTTAATATCTTTTGTGAACGAGGGTACAACCAGTGTATATTGCCGGAAAATACCGTGATATGACAAGAATCAGACCAGTTTCTTTCATACCTTCCTTTATTGAAATAAAAAGACACATCATGAAACATTTTGTATCGTGCACATATCGTGAGAGAACAAAACTGATTTGGAAACTGTTTTAAATAGAACTGCCCAGAAGTAAATTATGCTAATGAGCAAAGCAAGAACAATGCCTATTATTACTAGTGCTTGTTGCGCATGTCTGCAGTCCCCAAAAGCGAATCTGAAAATAGAAAAAGGACAAAATTACTTGGTTACAATAGAAATCTCAAGTAAAGCAGAAATTGAGTATAAATGAATAATTGACACACTTTTTTGTCAACAAGTTTAACCATCCTTTCGATAAATGAATGCCATGCAAGCGTTTCAGTAGCGTGCAGAGGGGACGATACAGCGGAGCCTTCTGTTCTTTTTGCATACCACAGCTAAGCTAAAAACCTGACCCTCAAAATTTTGTAACCCCTTACGTTAAAGTTTTGTAGCTTCCCCCTTTTCCTTTTCCTAAATACGGCAACCCGCCTTTCTCGTTCAGTTTTGTCCCTCCACCTAGCCACTAGTACGGCTTAAGTACTTAGGCTATGTTTGTAAAATTCCCTGGCGAAGTCGAAACAAAGCGCATTTCGTCGAAGAACAAAATACTCCTCATCCATTGTTTTAAATCATACCAACTGAACGTGATCGTAAAACGGAAAGACAAACCTTTTCACTTTCAGTCGCAAGTTATTCCTCGCAATCAATGACCTTGTCATCAGGCATATCGAGACCAACTGCGGTGCAGTATTTCTTTGCCACTGTAAGCTTCAGTAGCTGAGGTGGCTTCATTTTCTCCATAACTACAAGACCGGACCACTGACATTGTGGCGGTATGGTCTTTTTGCCATCAATGCACTACGACAAAAGGAAACAAAACGTTAAAGGAGTTTAGACATGGCATTTTGGGTTATTTTCACCTATTTAGTAGTATTTCTTCGACTCTATACCGCTAAAAGACACCGCCAAAGGTTGCGCTGTGGACCTTTTGAGGCATGCGCAGTGAACTCCTGAATGGTACGACGAGCAGCCCCGCCTTTTTTTGTATGGCATTCTCCCCTTCCCCCCCCCCCGTCCCCCCCATCCCACCGCCGCCCCCGAACCCCAATGAGGACACTTAACACGGTAGCTGACTGGACACCAAGACATTGACACTGTAGATGGAGTGCTTTTCATTTGTTGAGATTATGCTGAGAGATGAATTAGTGAGCTGCTATTAAACGTTTTAGCACCATTGTGAGAGCGATCCGGCATTCAAACAAACGAAAACAAAACTCGGAAAAGTGTAAATACCTCTTGTTTATTTCCGCTTGGAAACCTATACTTTACTTCAGGTGGAACAGGTCCGGGCATAATTTGAGCTGTAAAATAAAGGAAACTTGATTAGCGTTTAGAGAAAAAAGAGAAAAAATAACGTCATTTAGCCTTGTTGTGAATCATATAACTTATTTCTGGAAATACTGGAATAACATAGGTAAGGCGGCCAGATGGATGAAATTTAGGACGTACGATCAACATGGCGTTCAGGAACGTAAAAACCAGCAGTTCACAGACAGAACAATTTCAACGCAAACTAAGTACTATCTAGACCCTCCTACTTCACCCTTCATCGTTATACTTCTCTTTAATCATTCTTTCATAGCGGTACTAGACCCTCCCACCCACCCATTTACCTTTAACTTCCTCTTTAGACGGACTAAGTGTTTTAATTTTTTAAGGAAGCTAGCCTGTCATAAGTTTCAGGGTAGGCTGTTCCAGATGGATGCACCGCTGTAGTTAAAATTATTTTTCAGATAGGCGTTAGTTCGCGAAGAGGGAACAACTAGTTTGTTTTCGGGGTCTCCTAAAGAGTAGTATGTTCCCATGTAAGCTTTATGGATTTTATTGTGGGTGTGCAGAACTTCCCATCCGAGTTGCGGAAGAAAGTAATTGGCATCACCATCATCAACTCTAACAAGTTAACACGTAGCACGGTTCTGGTGCTTTCGAGGTGCGAGTTTTCTCTCGTATTTATCGGGATGAAAGCTGAGATGTATTAAGAATTTAAGGTGTCTACCGGTAGAGACAATTATGACGAAATCTACTAGGAATTCGAGTAACAAGTGGACAAAAAACCTAGTACCAAGATTATTTACATCGTATCGCAAACTCCTGTACGACTGTGATATATATATATGTTCTCAAAAAAAAAAACTTCTAGCAACACCATACGTCGAGAAAAAAAAATTGCTCGGCGGAGTGACACAGCTGGGCAAGAAGAAAAAGTGCGCCCTGATAAAGCTCTCGAGACGAAACCCTTGATAGTACTAGTACAATGAAACTGATGATGAATTTTACCTGTGTTTTCTCAGTTCCTCTAAACTTCAAATTTATCTTCTCGATGTTGCTTCAGAAAATTAGTTATATCTTTAGAAGTTAAGAAAATGTAAAAAGGAAAGTAAAATACTGGTACTGATTTTCGTCTACGATAAGCTAAAACAAGCGCAATTATCACTCTATCCGGAGCGCAGCGCAGTACTAAAAATTAGTTATTTAGAAACGACTTACCATCATTCAATATGATTCTGTCAAGAAACCACGCAGTATCTCTACACACTTCTGGATCGACTGTACAGAAATGAATATAGCCATGATTATACCCTGAACAAAGCCTGAGCTTGAAGAGGGGGGAGTGGAAAAGGGTGGGGGGTGGGGTGGTTTTAAGCGGCGGAAGATAGATGGTGTGGATGTGGTATATGAATAAGCATAATATACATAATAATATGGGTTTCACCAAAGAGGGGACGAAGAGTATTCTCAAGGCAACCTATCTGTCTCGTTTTTTTTTTTAGATATGCAACGGGCCAGTCTTGCCGTAGCGCGGCTTGTTGGGGAAAAAGTCGCTTGGATTGTCACAAGATTGACTACTTTTAGCTCTCCTAGGAATTGGAAGTCGAGACCTACTTAAAGGCATAAAAGGAAAGGACACAAAAAGACTTGTCAGGGATAATCTGCGGAACAGGGTATAGCCAATTTCCTTGCTAAGTATTTGCTGGCTTTTTAGCCGTTGTTAAGTGATTACGTGAGACGGTTAATACATGATTTATGCAGTTTGACTCAGAAGATGATAAAGATGAAATATAACGACTGTTAATTCTCGTATTCCGATCGCCTATATTGTAGACACGATACAAATACTTGGATCATTGACCTTTATCCCTTTGAATATTTGCTTTCCATTCATCTTTTCTGCGTTTCGCGTGACTGATTTTTTTGTGTGCATCACTGCTGCTTCTTATCGTGGTATATTCATATTTATGCATACACTTAGCCTCGAATTTTTGGCGCGCGTCACAACGGTCGCCAACTTGCCAACATTACCAACTTGACAACTAAAAGGAATATTTCGTTGCTCTTTACATAGTCAAATGCTGAAACGTTTCAAAACTCACCGTCGTATTCTGGAATTATTCCTCTTTCCAGCAACAGAGCTGCTGGATCTCGCTTGTCGTATTCCTGTGGTCGTCCTTTGGAAAAAGATAAACGAATCTTGCAAAACCAACGATGTGAAACGAACTTATTTAAGATGCGATCTATTTGTTTTGCATCTAGGTAAAAACTAGAAATATGAGAGTACTATTCTCTAATAAGTTATCTCTGAGCTTGTTAACAAGAAGGACGCTGAATACAAGTACTGAACAGGGGTATATTTTTGCAAACAAGCAAGCCGTGAAAATAAATCGTCTGCCGTTCGGTTAGTTATTTGCTTAGTGGGGGTATATTGAACACGTAGCGCTATATTGAAATCGGAATAAGCTACCCTTCTACTAATAGAAAGCAATGTTTAGTGGGAAGCCCATGTAAACTACATTTAAAAAATGCTATTAGTAGCTAAAATGGCTCGCCACTTTGTAAATCGAACTGCATGCATGATCAACGAAGATGTCGGTTGTACTTTCAAAGCTCCTAATTGCTAACATTTGGGCAACGCCTTAAAGCTAAAATCTAAAGTCCGACAGACAAGCATTATTATTATTTAGTTTGAACCGGTTATTTTATGAAGTCTTCAATATTCCACAGCTCGAACTGCAATAGAGAAATAGCGGTCTTGCCATAGGTTACGCTCGTATTAAATGTTATGAGTTTCATTATGTACCTGTGCGGAAGAGGCGCGCTTTGGGGGTAATGCTGAAAAGGCAAATTACAAACCTTTGAAGCCTCTAACCGAGAAACCTGAAACACCGGCAATAAGAAGGCAACCAAGCACTATAGCAAGTGAAGTCATCTCGAACTCTGAATTATGCAGCTTTGGACGTTATTGGTAACTTTGCTCTGAGTCGGCCACGTTGAAGATGCTGTGTGATAAATGTTTGATCGCCCAGGAATATAAGTATGTAAACGTTAAAGCTTCCTAAACGCTGATTGGCCGAGTCTTACTCAAAGTTTGCACGAATTTATCGGTTCGGTAAACAATGAATATTGTTTACGTGTCAAAGTCACAGAGCTGATGTTGTTCAGTTTACAAGATTAAAAAGTAAGACATATTTATTTTATGAAATAACATTAAGTGTAATATGATTATAACTTAAGTGTAAAACGTTGCGATAAAAAGGCCAAACTTAACACCATTTGGTTTAAAATTAATGACTTGCCCAACGGCAATATCAAATCAACCGAGTGAATAAAAAAGACTGGTAAGGGCCTAAATTCGTAAGAGACGTGAGCGAAAAGAAAACAATGAAAAATATGCAAAAAAATTACAATAAATATAATGCAATAAAATATTTGCGCGCAAAGTCACAAACTGCGCGAATTGATTCTTTCTGTGGGTATTTAACGCAGGACTCAGTTACTTTATGAATATCATCCCAATTTAAACTATGATAGCCGGTTTTAAGTCTTTCCATTTCGCTGCAATGTTAAAGGAGATCATTAAGCAAACTTCTCCTTCCACGAAATTAACTTTCAGGGTTCAATATTTAAGAGACTTCGAAAGGATTCACTCAAGCGGTTAACACGATAATGTAATCAATTATTATTTGGTAATTAACTTGGACCAACATTATCATAAATTATTATTGTTAGGCAGCAAAGCCGCGGAATCAAGCTTAGTACATGCACGCAAGCGAGAGAAGCGCATTCTGTCACAATTAAATACGAGTGTTTCGTCGTGGTTTCCAAACACGAGGAAAAAGATGAAAGCACGAGACTGCAGGGAGAGTGGATTTACTTTTTATGTTGAAACACGAAAAACGAGTTTTGGTGAGCTTGTCAAACTGCAAGCGCGGATAAGTTAACCAAGAACAAAGGAAAAAAACCGCACGGTTTGCATAAGTAATGCAGGGTATATTATTTGGTATTGTTTTCACAGAAAATAATAAGCGCAGTGTTTGTTGTCAAGAAAATTGGCGGAATGTTTAACAGTTGTCACAAATCCCCGAAGTTCTAGAAAAACAAGTCGCAGGTGCACAAACTGATGCTAATATTGGCATTGGTCTGATTCGATTATTCTAATGAGACCCTGCGTTGTGTGAGAATAATCACACTTTTTGCAAAAGCGAATTAGTTAAGCTGATCGAAGGAAGAGGTAAATGTCGTTTAAAACCGGGGTATCCTAGTCCAGTCAATAAAGAATATGTAAGAATAAGAAGAATTTGAAAGGTGTCGAGGGTGCGGTGACTGTTAATTGATGAACGAATTCGCGAGTACGTTGGTTTATTCAAAAGTCACGATTTCCATGAAAATCCCATTAACCGGCGTAGCAGGCGCAAACCGGGGTAGAGGGGGAGACAGAGAAAGAGCGGGAATCGAAATAGAGGGGGGGAGGGGGGGGGTTGTTCACTCTTCGCTTTTTTTTTATTGTTTTCTCTTCCCCGTCAACGCCTGCAACGCTGGTTAGAAAGTTCAGCTCTTAGATACACCAAAGATGATGCTCTTTTAGTGTAGTTGAGTGCGTTACCAGTGGTACTTTGGCTCATGAAATTTGGTCAAGAGGTCGAGACTGCCCTCCAAAGTACGTTACCTTCCCAGACCCTATACTGACAATTGAAATATAATTGACTACAGGGGTTTTCGGCATTATGTAATCAGTTAGTTAGAGAGTGAAGGGAAGACTTACAACACAGGAAACATCGTATGTAATAAAGTATTCATGTTAACGGCTTTACTTGATCAAAACTGTGCTGCAGAACAGTTTCACTAAAGCCAATCATGTGCGACAGCAACCCGCAATCATAACGCCACTGGAAATGACACGCCGGCATGACTAGTCACCATAAACGGTTCAAGCTATCACGCGCATAAATGATACCCATAACGAACGAGGTAGTCACGTGACGATCCATATACTAGCTGCTAGGGATAGGTTAACGCTTCAAAAAATGCGTCTTAATCTTGAATGGCGTAACACACACCTAAGTCAGTCGCTTGTGTTTTAGGACTCCTTAAAATTTCAGCCCTAACGAAAACTACAAATTCTCCTTGTCGGTCTCCTTTCATTAGCAGAACTTGTTTTATATCTTTGTACAATAAATAAAAATGTCCCTCAATTAATCTTTAGCGATCACTTCCAAAATTAAAATACATTCAGGGTTTGATTGTGTTTTGAAGTTATTGATTCAGGTTTTATCAGCTGCGTTGTTCTTCCAGCCAATACGCTGAGTATGTAACATCATTCTTCAGGAGAAATAATTCGATACTGCTCGTTATCTAAGCTAGGGCTGAAGGTCTGGACACGTCTTTCTATGAAATGAACTTGTTTTGAACAGCTAAACACTTTTTGCCGGAGCGCTCGAGTCCGTCTCCACTGGTGCGTCTTTTTCACCGAGTCGTTCTTCCAGTTTCTCGAATTCCGTTTTGGTTACTTCATCTACCTCATCCTCGACCTGGGTGAAGGAGAAAAAAAAAGGAAAATTCTGATGTTCCTTTGCTTAGACCTTGCAAGTGCTGAAATATAAATTATTATGTTATCGTTCTAACAACTTTCTACTCTTATCACAAGGTCTAACTCTTTGCTTTCATGCAGATACTCGGTTACACGCCAAAGAACTGTTAACTGTATCGAGTCCTTGACAGTCAATGGGTTTACAGTCAAACTGCACGAAGCGAGCTGAACTATCCTTCGTCAAAATCCCTAGCCTCCTACGCAGGCGCAAAATTGTTCCTAGGGTCTCTCTTTTTCCCGCCATCTGGAGCGAGAGACTCTGGAGACGAGGTTGACGCGGACGCTGCTTGATCTCGTTACGCAATATTTCTTCCCTCGCGTTTGTAGGGGAGGAGTGCGTGACGAGCCATACAAACTTCCGGGTTAGGAAATGCACCACTGTTACTTCTCCCTGAGTCTAAACTAAGAACAGTTTTATCTCTTTGGGTCACGGTCGCAAGACGGTTCTTACAAAGAATTGCGTGACGACCCAGTAACAGCTACACTCTTTTTTTTTTTTTTTTATATAAGAACCTTTTTTATAAGAACGTTGAGGCTGACATTTACCGAAATTTTAAGAAAATGCTAAGAACATACCCCAGGCTGAGAGTGAGAAAACGTCTTTATTTTGCCCATTTGGGCTAACTGCTTGTTAAATGAGTCGTATAAAAGGAAATTGAAAACTGCGGTCTAAAAGTACAATAAGCTCAATGCTTAAAAGGAATACCTTAACATTAACAATGTTGTTTCTTATTGCATGATATATACACGATGTAGAACATCTTCTTCTTTTTGTTCAGCCATATTGAAAAGTTGATAAATCTTCTACATGAAAAAGTCTCAGTGAGTAACAGAGAACGATAGTTCATTGTGCAGTTCGTATTTACAACGGTTCCAAAATAACTTCAACACCATCGAAGTCATCAGGTGAAAGAAAGTCTGACGTATCGTCACGGTAGTTGACTTTGTATTCTTT
>Ga0126337_10003643_pt1 | contig 10139 bp, 5 predicted proteins | sample DipCmetagenome_FD_92527 | JGI IMG/M metagenome (GOLD analysis project Ga0126337, IMG submission 92527) | Coral microbial communities from La Bocana,Puerto Morelos, Mexico - Diploria C A metagenome | ecosystem: Host-associated > Invertebrates > Cnidaria > Coral | place: La Bocana,Puerto Morelos... | reverse complement strand
TAGCCGGGCGGAATCGCTCCGTGAGCGGGCAAGATCGAAAATTTCCGCCCGCTCCCGGAACCAATCAGATTGCAGGATTTAGAGAATTCCGCCCGCTCACAAGCCAAGAAAAAAATAAAAAAGAGAACTATTTTTACTTGTCCATTAAGATTCCGTAAGTTCTTAAAGTAAAAAACTTTTTATTTTGGGGTCCTATCGCAACTTTGGAAAATTTAAGGTAGCTCCTGAATCCCCTCCAAGAAGATATTCACATATCGAGAAGCGCTTAAAGCCAATTATCCAAACTATCTATTAGTATAGGTAATCGAATGATTTCGAGTGCAATTTGGAATAAATAAGCACTTGTAAATTTTTCTTGTCTTTGAAAAATTTACGAGTGCTTATTTATTCCAAATTGCACTAGAAAAGTCATTTGATTACTTTCTAATAATAGAGAGCTTTAGATTCGAGTACGAGAACGAATACGAGTACAAGTTTTAACCGCGCGAGATATGGTACTAGTACCTCGTACTCGTGGTCGTGCTGACGAAATTGTAACTTTAGATAATGTAAACAAGTTCATCGATGTTTTAATTAACAATCTCGCCATGTTTAGTAAAAAAGCTATCCTAGAGGCATCCGTCTACCTCCTTGGAGATGAAGAGGTCGACGAAGAAGAATTTCTGGCGATTTATGAAATCGCAACAAAGCGAAGACAACATCCTTACAAGCAGTACGAACGGCTGACAACGAGTTTCCCGCTCCCGTGACAGTGTAACGGAGGCGTATGCATGCGCAGTGTGAGCACGCCAGTAAACTTGTACTCGTATTCGCTCTCGTACTCGAATCTAAAGCTCTCTATTAGTTCATTTATTCGTTTGCGCCCCTCTCGTGACGGATGATAATAATGATCAAATGCGTAAATCTACTTATTCATTCAAAAGAAATTCTTCTGCACACTAGCTGGAAGGTACCATTGACACAAATAAGCCAACCATTTTGTCTCGTAAAAACACGTCCGAAGAAAAATCGAAGTAGCAAAAAGTATCGCCGGTATCGCTGAGGTCATAGGTTCGAATCCCGTTCAGGCCTGAATTTTTTTCAGGCTTAAATTTCACAACTGCTCAAGTTGTGTGTATAACTGCGATGATCAACCTTAACTTCATATCTTTCTCCGCAGTTCAAATATATGATCTTTCATATATTCATTTACAAAACGACCACTTCTGAACATCTTGTTCGACTTCGAAATTCACACCTACGATGACAGTCCCAAAACATCAGCTCTAAATTCCTGGTCGTTTCCAGAACTGCTCCCCTTTTAGTTTGTGATACAAACTGAGATACATTTTGCAAAGCTCGAACTGCGTTTTCCAAACGAATAGTTAAGTTTTCCGTTATTGCGATGTCATTCATTGACGGATGTTGCTCATCATCCGTTCAATAACTCATCTAAATCTGTCAAAAATAAACTCCATTGGCTATTTGTATCATTTTGGTCAGCTTATGTTTATGTCCCCTCACGATCACTGCCGTCCGCCATCTTGCTCAGCAACGAATTTAGTGTCCAGACTCTCTCGATAGAAACGGAGCAGCTCGGTTGTTGACACGATTTTTTTGGCTACCATAACAGAGGGTTGAGCAGAATGACCCGCGCCAAATTCACGCCAAAAAAAGCTTAAATACGTCATTAGCCTAAGTTGGACAATAAATGTCTCAAATTTCACTCCAAAGTGGTCCCAAAATATCGCTCCCTGTGGTTGCCAACATGTTTTGGGACCACTTTTTTGTCGCCAGATCTTCAACTTTGCAGACCTCTATTCGCATCGATTGCTTCAGGACACATGGTTTTCCTTTGTCGTCGAATGGTTCGGCAAATGTGAAACATAGTGAAATAATAATTAGATAGATTTCAGCTTTGTATGTCAACCGCCTGTGGTGCGAGCATTTTCTTATTTGAATTGTTTTTTAAAAAACCTAGAAAGCATTTGTTGCCCTAGTTACGAAATGAACGCGGGCTCCCGGGTTTTAATAACTTGATGTATGCAATGCATGAATATCGAGCAAAATAATAAATTGAGGGAAAAAGAAAGAAAAAACACGTCGGAGAGAAAAAAAGAAAAGAGAAAAAAATATCGTGCGTCTGCCCGCCCGCGTGTTCATGCTTTCCAATACCACCACATAGGTCCGCAAAGCGTACATGTGTCTAGAGCGTTATTCATTATTGTATTGCTGAGTCAGGGCAGTGATTAAGCGTGATTTTAAGAGGTTTAAATAAGGAACAGAAGAAAGAAATTTATTTTTGGAACAAAGCCAAAATATTTTCATCTTTTCTGCTTATACTGATGCATGTACTTCATCATGCAAAATAGTCGTAGCCTCAAAGAAGCCTTCGATTTTCGCTCGCTTCAGCTCGGTTCATGCCACATTCATTTCATACCAATGCTTGCTGGTCTTTTACTTCACAAATATTCTTTGAAAGTACATGTACGTAAAAAAATGGCTAGCACATCTGCATTACAGGTTCCTTGTCTTTAGCCGGGAAAATTTACACAGCATCGGGATCGAATGTGAAAACAAAACAGTTAATTACCTAATGTTATTTTCGTTGTACCGTTGTTTTGCTAAGATTAATGGTTTTCCTTGCACCACTCAGCATGTTATTGCTGCGTGTAGTCTCCCCCCCAATGAGAACCGAAGCTTTAGTCAGAAAAAAATATTACTGCTGAATAACAAGTTTTCTAGCTCTTGTAATCTGTTTCCTCTGGACTTGGGCATTGTGTTTGTGATGATGGGGATTCGTGATACTGAGGTTCGATGTGGATAGGCTCATTATGCCAGGGCTCGTTATATCTGGGTTAACATTTTCTAGCGGCTCATTATTCCCGGATTAGCCATACCGGGGCTCGTTGTATCGGAGCTGGTTGCATCGGGGTTCTGATCCGCACATTTTACTTTGTTATTTTAGAAGTCCTGACAATGATAAACAATTAGACCCGTAGCCCTTAAGGGCGAAGGGTTTAATTGTTTTAGTATCACCCAACTAGTCGGACAGAGAAAGCAATAATAAAGTTAGCAAATGCAAGTTGAAGAATTATTTATTTATTCGTTAGTATCACCCAACTAGTGTACTAATGCAAATACTGCATTTTCATTGGTTACGCTACTAGAGGACTATTATTAATAGTCATCGAGTAGCGAAATTCTTTCGTTTTATTCCCAAATAAATATTTCTTCAACTTGTATTTGCTAACTTTATTATTGCTTTTTTTTAGTTGGGTGATACTAAAACAATTAGACCCTTCGCCCTTAAGGGCCACGGGTCAATAGCCCATTCGGCTTCGCCTCATGGGCTATTGACCCGTAGCTCTTGCGGGCTGCGGGTCTAATTGTTAATTATTCCAGATCTGTAGACTTCGTGATAAAAGGGTCATAACGTCGTTTCATTATGTTGCTGGTGTACCATAGAAATAACTGAACGTTAAGATCGCTATTAAAGGACTAATTTCCGTAATGAACTAATTAACCTTTTCTATAAAAAAAAGTTAATTGACACACAATTGACAATGAGGTGGTGCGTTTGTAGGAATTGAAACTGAGTAATGGGTTCTTTGTTCAGCTATTTCGGTTTATTTAAATGTTTTATGCTGATCATGAATTTTAAACAAATATTTATCCTTCCACATGACTGCATAGTAATTAACTGAAATTAAAGCTTTCTTAATAACGCTAATTGCGATAATCAGCTAACTAATTGTTAAGTTAAACCGCAAATGAACAAGAGTTGATATTTAGAAGTAATTTTGCTGATCGACTTTCCTTCACTCACTGAACTTGAAAGGTAGGTTCGTGAAATGGTGTTAACAATCTTTGGTGGTCAATTTCCTCAATAATCGTGTGAGAATCTCATCACAACAAAATTGTTTTTTTCATTGCTCCTAATATCCAGTTTGTTGCTCTACGCACTTGAAATAAAAGAATCAGTCATCTCTGCTTTGCAGTGGTAAATTCATTGCAAGGTACGTTCAAATTTTTATGCGCTAAATTTTAATTTCATCTGACGCCTGATCATAATGTTGTGAGTTATTTTCCATTATGTTACTGGTGTACCATAGAAATAATTTAACGTTAAGATGGCTATCACGGACTAATTGTCGCAATTAACTAATTAACCTTTTCTGTTGAAAATGCTAATTAACACACAATTGACTATGAAGTAGCGAGTTCGTAAAAATTGAAACTGAGTAATGGTCTCTTTCTTCTGCTAATTTGGCTCTGGGTCATGTCAATTTTATTTTAATGTTAAATGCTGATCATAAAGTTTAACATAAAATTTGTTTTTTCACATGACTTAGGTGGAAAAAAATTCGATTGAGGTGCATATTCTCCATAAAAGTTCAAAACACTGCATAGTAAGTAACTGAAACTAAAGACAGTTAATAACGTTAATTGCCCTAATTAGCTAACTGATTTTTAAGTTAAACCGCAAGTAGTCATTTTGCTCAGTTTCCGTCAGTCATTGAACTTGAAAGGTAGGTTCGTGCAATGGTGTTAACAGTCTTTGTCCTTTTTGGTGGTTAATTTCCTCAGTAATTGTGTGAGAATCTCGTCGCAACAAATTTTTTTTATTACTTCTAACATCCAGATTGTTACAATACGCACTTGAAAATAACAGAATCAGTCATCTCTGCTTTGCTGTGGTAAATTTTGAAAGGTACGTTCAAATTTGTCTCCACTAAAATTCAATTTTATCTAATCTCTGATCATAATCTGTTGTCAATTTTTTTCGCCTAAGCTTAACCCGGCCGTAGCTAGAAAAATTTGACTCAAGCGCGAAATGTGTCAAACAGATAATCTCTGAATCGGAGCGAAAGATTTTCGACGTGACCATAAGAAACAAAACTCACAACAGGTTTTTAGGTTTGCATGTGATAAACCACGACTCCACGCCACGCTTTACCGCTAAGTTCAAATGATACGATGTGCATAAACGGTTAATTTAATACGCTCGAAGGAGAAGTTGCAAGGCTCAACACAACGCTTTTAAAAATACAGGATGGGAGCAAATGCCACACATGTAAAGTTACGTTAAAAAAAAATAAGAAAAGGTTTATGCCCGGAGGTTAAATCTCTCGTCGTTAATTTCTGCGGTAGTTCCGGGTTATTTTCGCGGCCGGACTTTTAATACAATCATGATATTTTTTACCTTCACGAATTTCGAGAAATTACGTGCTTGTGTCTATTAAGAATTCCAGCAGTTTTTACAAAAAATTATAATTGATTTCAGTAGTATTTTTGACTTTACCGGAAAACAAATGTGTATCAGTGATCTATCAGTCGAAATACCCGAATAAAAATGCAAGTACTGGTAGCAATGTTTGTCGATAGATTTCCTATTGAACCTGATGTGGCTGGATTATTATATAATTCTTACATCGGAAGATAACTTTCGCGACAAGAGAAAAAAAAACATTCCACAGAAATATGAAGTTATTTGCCTGGTCCTACAACAATTTTTTGACAATGATTTAATTGTTGATCCAGGTAGTGAAAGCATTCGAAAGACATTAGAAGGTAGGTTCCCTATATTGAGAGCGAAATAGAAAAGGTCGACAAGAATAAATGTTGCCAGCTTCGTACAAAGTGATCCGTGCTTTTAAGACAATGCAGGAGAATATTGAACTCGGTAAATTTATGGTACGCCAAACAGAGTATTTTAAGCTGGTTAGATTGAGCAAAATAAATCAAGTTGGTATGTCGAAGTTGTTCATAAACCTTTATAACGGAATCCGGTGTTTACTCACTCGGCGTCTAAACAAGAAAACATGGTACTCGTTAAAAAGATTGCAGCCAAAACCAATTACCTGCACCTACATGTGTGTTTGGCTCAAAAAGTTTTTTTTGCTTCTGCATCTTGTTTTCGCTTTCTTCTTTATTTGTTATAAATTAGGTGTAATGATATTTCAGCTTGTTATCCTTATTAGCATAATTATCTAAGTTGATACAAAAGGTCGTGGATGTCGCAGCGGATCTGTTTTTTTCTGTATTGGCTGCTGTGCTCTTGAGGTACAGGTAACTTCTTCAGTACTTATTGGTCATTTCTAATTTGTAAATGATATACTGAGCCAGCATCATTTTCTATAAGGATAAAGTTTTTTTTTTGAAATCTTATTTCGGCTTTTATGCTCAGAACGGAAGCGAAACTGAGAAAGTTATTAATCACACATAAGCGTATACTTAACTATCATTCTTTCAATAATTGACGTAACTTCATATTTTATTTGTGATGGTATTCACGGCGACTGGAATCAGTGAAATTCTCCGGCAATTTTCGTTTTCCAGTGTAAATTGGTGATTGGTCTCCACTTTTAAACGATTTGTGAAGTTTTCATTTTATTCCACTGTTAGCTAACAAAATAATCATACATTTTTATACATTTCATATGAATTGCTTTTCAGGTTGAAAAATGAACCTTTTGACTTAGTTAGTTTCGACAAAAAGAAACAGGAGTAATTTTAATTTTTCGGTCAACAAATGAAAATGGAAAAAAAGGGCTCCTACTGTAGAAGACACACTTGACGTAAAACAATAGAAAACAAAAGGACAAAAGAACGAGGAAAACAATAAAAACAATAAGTGAGGCGGTGTTCTGTTGTGACGTAACCCGTGTCTTCTACACCAAGAAGGAGCCGAAAAAGGTACCCTGCTTGCCACAAATTCAAATCGAGATTTAATTATTTTCCTCAAAAATACCACACGGGTTGAAATTAAATAACAATTAGTACTACAATTCTCATAAAGTATGACAAAAAACACTTAGCTCTTATATTCATGCAATTTTCTACATTGATTGTCATTATAATTTCAACCCGTGTGGTATTTCTGAGAAAATGACGTCATTTACCCCAATTCTTAACCAAGACTTGGAACAAGGAAAATTAATGGTGGCCGTAAATGCTCGGAAATTAAGTTCCAAAAAACGTGAGTTCTAATGTGTAATAGATTGAAATTTGGAAGGATCTTTAGAAAAGACTGTGTATATCATAATGGCACTTAAAAAACCCCGACGTTTCTAGGTGGCAAAAGCGCTAAGAGCTCATCTATATATTTTGAATAATTTCGAGCTTTTAAATCCGCGTTGCCCAGCAAATTCCCTGGGACAGTTCGTGATATGTCCTTTCCATATTCAAAATTATTCTTTTTGTAGTTTTATTGGAAACCCTGAACCTCGGATGTTATGGGATATTGTATACAAAGATAATTCCCCTATACTAGTTTTCTGTAACAATGGAACCATTTCGCACGAGAAAAGAAATATTTCCATTACGCTAGAATAATGCGAAAAACGCTCTGTATTTAGAGAAAGACCATTTTCCGTGTGTCTATGTAGAAACACGAGTACAGGTTTGGCAGAACGTAATCAGTCCCCCAGATCTCTTGTGGACGAAGCTGAAGGCGAGATCTCGCCTTCGGCTTCTCCCACAAGAGATCTGGGAACGAGATTAAGCAGAACGAGATATGCTGTGGGAACGCTAACCAGTGGCCAGTGTTTCCTCGTGAACAAGAGTTGAGATCATAGTCTTCTGTTGTGATTTATTCATTTACTTTATTTGTTTCTGATATCCTTTTTATTTACCAGTTGAGCGCAACACCTTTTTAAACCAAGTGTTATAGAGCTAAGTTAAACTATATAGGGTGTGTATACGAAGCTAGAATCCAGTTCGAAAAAACGATAAAAGAGAACCGATGTGGAGATAAATATCTACCACTTTCACCAACTCTGAGGTGAATAATTGTTTTGATATATACCACACAAGAATAACTAGCGGACCAAAGAGTAACTTTACTTTTTTAGAGTAACTTTATTTGAAACGATAAGACATTTCGTTTTTCTTTGGCTGTTCGGAGGTGAATAGTACTTGGCTAATCTCCTCCGAGCTAGCCAATCAGCGCGCGCGAAAAGCATTATTCACTTGATTGGTATATAAATGTACTAATATCATTTAACAAAGAGTGGTAGCATTGATCGGTCAAGTCACTTCAACATCCTTACAGTGACCACAGTTCACAAGCTACGACAGGAGCTCATCATTAGTGATGGGCTCGTAACCCTAAGTCTAACGTCCAACGCCAAATCATTTATCGAGCACTTGCACTTCCAGCGTTTTTATTGAGGGCATTTCTGCATTACCGATATTTCCTTTATTTACAATGATATTCAGATCGTCCAGTTGCTTAGACTTTGAAACATGGCCCCATTTTGTGAACAGTAGAGATTGTATGACAAACAATGACGCATACCGTGGTTAACTTGAGTGAGACCTTTGCAATACTCGGCCTTCCTGTCGTGCAGTCGTCAATATCTGTAAAAGGCATCAGCGGTCGCAGCAACTGGCTTTGTTTTCGATCTTAGATTTCGAGAGCGATTGAAACGGGAAAACGAATTAATTTGGTAAGTATTGTGAAAAAAGAGGAAGTAAATAGCTTGGTTTCCTTTTAAATGTTTCTTTGTGTTCTGCAAAATCATAAGTAAAAGCAGAACCAGACCAAGAGGAAAACAGAAAAACAGCCGCAAAAGAAAGGTACCTTCCTGTGGATTTCGTGAGCTTTCGTGTTTGCTGGTCGTGTGAACTGCGCAGGTGCATCTATAGAGTAGCTTCCGGTAACTTCCGGTGGATTTCCGGTGCCGCTTCTGGCAGATAATGAGGCTACTCTATCAGGAATATTTCTGGTTTTTTTTTTATAACACTAGAAGCATAAAGGAAATGCGGTTTCTCATTAAATAAGCCATTTTTCGACGACCTACGATTTATTCCATAGGCTAAAACATAGCAATGCATTCTGATATGAAACAAAACAAGAGCTAAGAGCCCATGCTCCTGTGTGAAAACATGCCAATTCTAAAAAGCTGACCATTTCGAAATGGAATCAAATCTATGCACAGCGAAATGCTGATTTAAATCAAGTCATCAAGTCAGTGACAAAAAAATGGATAAAGTACTAATAGACCTTTATGTTTTTTGCGTGACGTGCTCACACATGACGTCATTGTACGTAAAATAAAATATGACGAGGTTACATGACAATACATTTTCCTTAACAACGTCTCAAAAGATCAGTAGTGGATCGTTAAAGAGGTACAGCAATAGTAGGATATTAAGCCAAGACCCAAGTAAGCGTCATAAAAAAAAAAAAAAACTTTCAAAAAGTTGGTTTATGCTACTATCAGGGGCCTGGCCACTAATAGAAAGAATGGACCTGGTCCTCTCCCCCTGGGGTATTTTGGCGCACGTGCATTTTGCAGGACAACTGTTTAGTTCAATGCCACATAAATCAGATTTCCGTCTTATTTATAGCTAGCTGCACCTGACCGTCATATACCCACTTGTATCGTTTACATTCAAGGTTCAAACATTCAGTGGCTTAGCAACGATATGGCTGACTATTTGATAGCTGGCGGGACAGGTTATGTGCCTCAAGACGGCATGACGGCCATGCAGTTATTTGGTTGTGGCGAAGGTTTGACTTACAAGTAAGTTGATGAAATGTTCTTTTTGCTGTCTTAGTCCTTCCAAGGGATACAAAGTCTGGCAATGTTTATTATTTTGAAGGTATAGAGCGGGCTTTAACTGCTGTAGTTAAGTCGCTGCTTACAAAAGGAACTCTCGCATGTTTGCCTTCAACAAGAAACCAAAAACGTGGTCGTGGCACGCAAATAAATTTGGCTTTAATAAAGTTTCGTGTATGGAGTCAGCCCCAGGTTTCGACGACAAGGAGCTGACACATCACTTACCTAGTTCTTTTTCGACACATTTACAGTGTCAGATATAAACCTTATAAAAACACAGCTTTGAAATTCGTATTTTTTTTTTGCTAAAAATTCGTGCGTGTTGGTCACGGTCACGGAGGATGCCTTTTGTTTATGTGTCAAAGATCAATCATGCGCACAATATGAAGCGAGTGTTATCACTGAGTTGGCCCCTTCGTTTGCCGCCAAATTAACATAATTACCAATAAACACTATGTAAACAAGCTCGCTTCATCTGTGAATCTTTGGATTTTGAGCAGTAATACCCCCAATCATGAAATGTTCTTCTAACTCTACCTGGTTACTTCATGATCTGTTCTGCAAACAGTAGATACAAGATCAGTTACTGTC
>Ga0126337_10003642_pt1 | contig 10141 bp, 9 predicted proteins | sample DipCmetagenome_FD_92527 | JGI IMG/M metagenome (GOLD analysis project Ga0126337, IMG submission 92527) | Coral microbial communities from La Bocana,Puerto Morelos, Mexico - Diploria C A metagenome | ecosystem: Host-associated > Invertebrates > Cnidaria > Coral | place: La Bocana,Puerto Morelos... | reverse complement strand
GTTCGTTGGAAGGCTATTGAATGTGCATGCACCATGATAATAAAAAGACTTCTTAGCGACATCTAAATGAAATTTTGGAAGTATAATGTCAGTGATTGACGATCTAGTGCATCTGTTAAAAACGACCTCAGCAGTTTAATAGTCGCTAGAACAACATTTCACCAATCAAAAACCTGTTGCTGTTGAAGCGCTTTTAATTGTAGTTAGTTTTATTTATCTAAACGTTGCTAAGAATTTTCCTTTTTACTTTGGAACTGTTTTAGCATATTAAAGATGTTTATATTTCGTGATAAAAGCAGGAGAATTTCTCATCAATTTATGAAAACTCCATAAATTTTCGCCTGACCGCCCCCCCCCCTTTTCTTAACTTTTTTAGGGGCGGCCCCCCCCCCCTTTAAGGCCAATTTTTTTTTCGCGTGCACCCCCAAATCCCATCAGCCCCCCAATCCCTTAAAAAATGAACGGTCCCTTAGTTAATTTCTCGAATTGACCCCATGATGGAATTCTCAAGCATTCAAGAAAAAGTTAATGTAAAACTTCGTATGAATGCTAAAAGCGTACGTTATTGTGTTTAATATGTTACCATGCCATGACGTTTTTTCGGTAAATTAATTTTGCCATTATTGCTCGAGTGTTCTGCGGAAATCATGAGAATGTTTCTGCTAATTTAAATAATTATCCCGGAGAAAAATAAACAGACAGACAGACAAATTTTCCCGCGGGCTACACACCATTTGCTCATGAAAACATTTTGTATTAAAGAAATAAAAAACGCGCCCGAGTGCATTGTTGAGTTGTATAAGCACGGGGGAATTTTTAACGAGAGAATTGCATAGAGAAGCACGAGGCCTTCTCGACTTCTCAACAATGAACGAAGGGCAAGTTTTGTTTTATTTCTTTTATAAAATGTAAACGACCACATTAAAATAAAGACATGTTAAACAAGAAAACGATTGAGAATTTTAATTAATCAAAATCAGTTTTCTCCTTACATGTACGTGCTTTCTTTCTTTTGGCTTAATGCTGAACGAAAAGTAAAGCCGTTCCCTTTGTGGCAAGAAGCAAACGTTTTTTTAAAAAGTCAGAACGGTTCTGAAGAAATTATTGCAGCAAAAGGAATCTTCGAAAGCTGAAGCAGTTCACCAAGTCACCGACTTTTGCTTTGAGGAGGATAAAAATTAATTTGCATGGAACCGATGGTGCAAGAATTGAATTCACATGCCGCCAAGCATTTCGTTTTGGATCGTTGTGGTGGATGATCGGCTGTAATATGCTTTCTTTCGTCATTCTGTCTTTTGAGATGAGCATTGCATTGTAGTTCATCGTGTTTACGTAAATTTATACCTTTGAAAGCGTTTACTGCCCAATTTGTCGAGCTTTTCGTAGATCCACCAAAAGCCGGTTTCTCTCCAGTTCTACAAACCGTTTTTTCTTTGGAACAGGATCCTTATTTTGAGACTCCTTTAACGCTGCTACTTTTTTCGGTGTTCAGGAATTCGAAACCGAGTTGAAACCGTGGAAATTCTTCAGCCATAATGGCGGACGTAGCTGATTCCGGCTCAAATTTTGTCCAGTGCAAAATTTTCCTGACGTAGCTTGCGTCCATATGTTGAGCTATAATGCACGCGCGTGACGTAAGCAGAGTGAACTCAAACTGACCAATCGTAGCGCTCACAATAACTTGAGCATTTTATAAAAACACGTAAAATTTTTAAGACAAAATTAACTCTGTTACCGCTTAAATAATACCATGTAAATTCCTAACTGGGGGCAGAACGCTGCAGGCGACACTTCATTGCTTGACTACCGATGTTACTAACATCTGTTGTATTCTCTGCCCTGTTGTTCAAGTTATAGCTATTTTCAAGACGATTAACACTTACAGAACTTGAATAAGAATTAGACTTGACGTGACGCAAGAGCGCTTCTTTAAACTTAGGTAGTCTCCAAGTGTAAAGAAAAGGATGAATTAGTGGAGAAACATAGAGTAAAATACCTGACACGGCATAGACATACATCAAAGCTTTTAAATTACATGCGCTGCAAGAGAAGACCAAAATCAATGTCACACACCAGGGAAGATAACATATTACGAACACACTAAGAACTAGAAAGACAAGTTTAACAACCTTGCGTTCCCTTTTCTCGAAAACATTAGCTTGCTCGTTAATGACACAGGAGTTAAGTTCTCTTGATGTTCGTCGCATCTCAATAACAATTCTGGTGTTGAGATAAGTTATGCACGAACATAGAATAACAATGTGAACTGCAAACAGTGTTCCTCCGGAGATTATTTTCTCTAGAACAGCAGCGATACATCCTACTACTATGGAATAACCCCAGATGCAAGCGAGAGTGATCTACACTCGATTCTTCGTTACTGTAGTGGTGTACTTCAAAGGTGTCACTGTTGCTAAGAATCGGTCGACTGACAAGGCCAACAGATGCAACATAGAAACAAGTCCTATAAATCCATTGACAGATAGGAGAATCGTGAATGGAAATGGAAACCTCTTTGCCATAAAACTGTCGAGCCAGTAATAAGCAGTCAATGGGGTCTGTAAAGCTCCAACAGCGAAATCAGAAAGCGCAAGACTCGTAAGCAGAATGTAGGACGGTGAACGCAGGTTCTTGTTTGGGTCTTTACAAAAAACGGAAATCACGATTAAATTTCCTAAAATCGTTATCGGTGCGAAGAAGAGAACTGCTACCGCTGCGCTCACCTAGCCGAAATAATAATCGAAACCAAGCTGGAGTCGTACTGCTTCAACCACATCGTGAAAGGTAGCTTGCCAAAGACTCTTTGAACCTGGGAGAATCACCATGTTATTCTCGAACTGAGTTACGTCGGTGTAACTGAAAAGAGAAACGTAATAATTTTGATCAGATTTTACGCGTGACAATGTCACGCTGTCACGGTGGTCTTTCATAAAGAAATTAATTTGAGCTCCACGTTTGAATTCGATTTGAATAATTGCGACATATGCCATGCTTTTGGGCATATATAAATATAACTTTTAATCAGTTACTTGATGCTATTTTACACACATCTTAGTCATAGCCATTTCAATGTTTGCTGTGGCTAAATGCCCGGCAATCAGAAAATTTCATCGAATTTTCACTTAAAGCTTCTTTCAAGCTTCAAGAGTATTAAATGTTTCTTTATCAATATCATTCGACGAATTTACCGAGCTCGTGTATACCATCACATCGCTCAGTATCTGTGATATCAGACTTAATGCCCGGCAGTCAAGCTCGGTAAATTCGTCGAATGTAAAACCAGAATAATTTTTAGGATCGCTTGACATTTCTTAGAAGACATCAAATACTTTTCATAGGTTTCATTGAGGATTTCAGTCGGATTTCGTAGAATATTTCTGACTGCCGGGCATTTAGTCTATTGAGACCTTGACCGGCAGTCTGATATCACAGATACTGAGAGACATTTCTAAAGAAACATCAAATACATTCAATAAGTTTAAATGAGGCTTTCAGTCGGAATTCGTGGAGTGAATATTTACTATTCGGTTTGCGCCGAGATAGTAAGCCCACGCTCGGATATTTCGTGAAAAAAACAAAATAACTTTTAGGATAGCTTGATATTGCTGAGGCTCTTAAGAAACTTTTAGTGAAAATTCGGTGAAATTTTCTGACTGCCGGGCATTTAGCCGCAGCGTTCAATGTTAGCTGTTTATCAATTTACCAAAATTTCGGGTTTATGTACGGTGTAAAACGGTCAATACAGGTGCACTGTGTTGTTCTTTTGTTTCAAGTTATATTGTCTCGGGTGGGATCATTGTTTTTCTTTGTTTTATTCTTTATGACGTAACTGGGGCCGTTTTATACTGAACATGAACCAAATTTCGTCTAAAATTTTGGGACCGAAAGGAACTACAGACTTCTAATTACAGACTGTGAGGGCAAATCGCGCAAAACTTACTCCACACACTAAAATTCTTTCATATGAGTTGGTAACCACACTTTAACAATCGGATCTTCTGGGAAAAAGTATTACAAGGGATTCAGATATGCGTTACGCTACTGAATTAATGGATAACCAGGGCAAAACAGAAAAAAAATGTTTCCACTGCTAGTGTGAAGTCTATCATCAACTTACTCAGTAAGAAATTCTTGATGACAAAGAAAAATACACTGTCGAATTTAAGAAATCACTTGAGTTAAAGGGAACATAGATAGGAAGTTCTGATTTTTCAAGGGAGATTTTGTGATTAGATATTCATAGTCAATAGTCAGTTTCCCAGCCGTCGCATACCTGCATGGACAATCGCGGAGGATAAAGAGGTCGCTGTCAATGCCGATATATTGCTTCCCGCACTGCAAAGTGGCCTGGGAAACCCTGAGAACGAGTAAATAGAAAGTTCTTTACAAGGAAATTATTTCGAGTCGTTACTAGAAAATAAATATACAAAATGGAAAATTTTATCCATGTTTTTACGAAGATTGAATATGAGTGTAACCACAAAACGTCTAACTGGAAAGTTACAACACTTTTTTTCGATTTAATTGTAGTCGTCTTTGCAATGAACGCTCAGTTTTAAACAACTCCTATTTTAATACATTAATCGCTAGCCGTCAGAGTAAAGTAAGATCATCCGATTTTGGTTCATTAACTGAGAATTGCGGAAGTAATTACGGTTGCAGCGCTAACTTTTCACAGCAATCCCGCTGTTTGGCGGGAGCATTTATCACTTGACATCATCTCTAGGACAACGTTTTACGTAGCTGGAAGTGCTACGCCAAAAATTGAAGTGTTAGTTTAAATAACTCAAATGGTTGTTAAAACTTCTGGTTAATGTTTTAGACCAGAAGTTCGAATAATAAAGAGGAACTGTGTGTTGAAATTTCCGGTCATTTTTTGGTCGGGAAAAGTGTTAGTCTCATCGTTCGGACGTACGTCACGCAACGGTTAGGTGGATGTTTCAAGAGGTTTACATCAAGTCACGAAAAAGTTGGCTTTTATCTGTCCACATTGTATAACTGCGCTGGTAACCAGTTTTCAAAAAAAACCTTTCAGCTGTGGGCAGGGATCGTCCTTGAAAGCTGTCAGTCAAAGCTTTTTAAGATCACTTCACTTACCTGGATATTACGGTCGTTAAATTGAATGCCAATATACTGCATTCAGCGTGCCGAGTTTCTGAAGGTCCATGCATATAGTGGATAATCCTTTTTCATAAGTGTAATATTTCCAACTTCCTCAAATTCAGTCTGACATATTTTCTAGGTCATTTTTTAAGTCGATATCATCTTCTAGAATTACTGTTTCTGATACGAGCGTCCGCTTTCTGGGCTCTCTCAAACTCGCAATGCATCTTGGTATATGGTACACACAGTTTGCCTGATCTTTTGTTAGTGGCACTCACAGGCCATTCACATTGTTTTTCTTTTAATCTCTTTTTTTTAGGGCACTTATAGGCCATGTAGATTTTTTATTTCTTTGTGATATATACTTTTTGTTTGTGAATTAAAAAATAATAAAAATGTTATGTTAAAATAATATATAAAATAAAACAATAATAGTAAAAATGATTAGAAAAAAAATGTTTGGTCAGTTTACAGCTTTTTTCAATGGCACTCATGGGCCACCAGCTCAGGCACCTCAGCGAGAAGTATTGGAATAGACAATCTTCGAGGGCCTATGTATGAGTTGTTAGCCGTTTGTTTATCGTCCTTCGTGGAGTCTTTGAAACTAATAATTTTGTCGATGTGCAATGGATACCTAGTGACCATAATAGTATGACTGGTGATTGAAGAAAATTCATTGATTAAGACGACTAAAAGAGCAGCGATACTGTATTTAATGCTCTTGACGAGTTATGGGGTCCTCATTCCTGTGATAGGTTCGCCTGTTCCTACATTGCTACAATATCTCTTGCAGTTTAGTGATTAGATTGGTTGATGCCACAACATCAACAGAGCGCGGTCACTGAGAAAGGAAAAGTATTCAACAGCGCTAAAGCGTTCTGCAGGCAACTGCAATGTCATTGCATGAAATTTAAAACAATCCTCAATTCTCAGAAATCGATGTTTTCTACGGAAATCCATAACTTTCTTATGGCATTATTTTTCTTTCATTCGTGAAGTTTTGTTTTGATGCTATGAAGTTTCGTCATGATGTACATCAGTAACATTGCTATGTGGTGTGGTTTTTCCATAACATGGTGAGGTTCTGTTCTTACGTTGTGTGAAGTTGTCGTTTATGTTACGCGGTTTCATGGTTATGTGTTCTGTTCCCATCGTGATGTGCTGAGCTCTTCGTGTGACGTGGTGCGTTTACGTATTTGTGGTGAGGTACTTTCATTACGTGGTTATCACATGACGAGACATGGACATGCCATGATCTGCAGGCGTGGGGGCTTCATCATACAACGTCATAATCTTGAAGCTGAAATGCTCAATATGGTCTGCTGTGACGTTGAAGTGGAACCAGTCCTACAAGAAATCACTGGGGAGATGCTGCCCAGAGGTGTCAATAAAGCGCCTGATGCTCGCCTGGATATTCATGCATCTGGGTTTGGGATCGACAAAGTTCTGCCTTTTTCGAGTGAGGGTTTGTCACCCCAACGCAGAATCATATAGAGACCTTAGCCCAGAGCAATTATATCGCCAACATGAAAATGGAAAGAAGCACTCATACGCAAAGAGAGTAATGGAAATCGAGCAAGGGACATTTACCCCGCTAGTATTCTCAACTACAGGGAATGGCAGAAGAATGCAGACGATACCACAGTAGACTAGCAGAACTCTTGGCAATAAAGAAAGGGGAAGACTACTCCACGACTATCGCTTGGGTCAGAACCAAAGTCTCTTTTGCAATCTTGAGAGCAGCACTTCTATGCCTTAGAGGTTCGCGTACTATTAAGAGAAGGAACAATCTAGATATGGGTGACGCTGATCTAGATGTAGAGAAAACCGAAGCACGAATTCATTACTTTTTGTTTTTGTTGTTTTCTTTTAATAATAGTCAGACTCAAATTTATTATACACCAGTCAAGGAGCGTTTTCATTTTTTACTTCATTTTTTTTAGAATAATATTGTATAGATAATTTTTTTGGAGATCTTTTAATTATTACAACTCTTTTAATTATTATTATTATTATTGTAGGTCCTTAAAGTCTTGCCAAAAAAAAAACACATGAGCAGTTAAATTAACATAATTTATGACATTATACTGGTAAAAGTTAGGTTCGCCGCTCTCTTCACTTACGATGGATGCTTTTCGCAGTTTGATTCCAGAAGTACTTAAATGTCTCTTTATATTTTGGAAGTCGCCACGCATACAAAATTGGGTTTAAACCCGAGTTAGCGTACGTTAAACTGCCTGAAAAGCCAAATGATATCATAAGTAATGATAAATTCGGATGGCATAGTTGACAAACGTATATCAACATCTGAACAATGAACCACGGCATGTAGCAGATGAGAAATGTACAAATGACAATGCTGATGGCCTTGAAGAGATTTCTTTCTCTTTGAAGGATGACTTGACGATCATTTAATGATTGCGGATTTTTCACCATTCTCTTGGAATATCTGTGAAAGCGGAACATGATATAGATGTACATGATTAACATACTTAAAAGAATGGAAAGAAGCTGTACGTTGTAGACAGCCCCCATTATGGCAAAGTAGTCTCGCAACATGAGAAATGCGCACCCAAATGCCACGAAATAGATCCAGCAAACACAGTTGGCGACAAGCACTCTTTTAGTTGTAACTTTTACTCGATAGTGAAGTGGAGTTGTGACAGCGAAAACTCTGTCCACCGTTAACAAGAGCATATGGCCAAAACTCACGTTGACCGAGACGACGTTGATGGCAAAAATCACAGACAGATCAAAAGGCGATTTTTCTTCGAGGTAAATCACCCAGCCCCAGTAGGCAGTTATAGGACAAACCGCTAAACCAACGAGTAGATCCGCGATGGCCATGGAGGTTAACATCAAGTTGGAAGGCGATGATCGAAGTTTCTTGAGAGGATCTTTCCAAACTGCTAACAAGACTAGTACATTCCCAAACACGATTATCGGTGACATTACTATAGACAGAACAGCACTAATCGCTGAAAGCGGTCTCACATTTTCTAGCCCCAACCATGCTTCTTGTAAAGCTTGTTCGCTTGTCATGTTCCAGAAGCCGAAGTGGCCCACGACGGCTGCCATTTTAGCGGAGCTATCTGTATACCCCCACGTAGAATGCTCAACTTCACTGAGATATTTGGCTCTATTTTTACATATTTCGCCCTCTTTAAAGCTACGAGTGACAATGACAGGAGTTAATGATCTAGAAAATAACTTCAATATCATGACAGATATTGGAAGCTTTGCAGTCGCACGTACGCTTTGTGGTTACTCTGACTTCCAAATTTTCTAATTTAACAATGGGATCATACGTAATCCGAAGCAAGTAATAAGAGTGAAACAAAAGAACATTTTTGATTTAAATGCATTAGCTCTCTTATCGTTTTCTTGGTCACCTCATATAATTGGAACGGGAGATGAGCACCGGCCTATTGAGCCACCAAGCTCAAATGCAGTCTACGTTATTTAATTTACCTGAACGACGTTTTAAATTAAATCCTGTAAGATTAAAGAAAATGTGAAAACGTGATAGGGATGAGTGATTATGAAAGCTCCGTGTATCGACACTAGTTTGCATGAGCGGAAATTATTTTCAAAGAAAACTCCAGGGAAGATAAGAGGCGAGCAAGGGATGTTGGTTGTTGCTTGAAAATACGTCATTGAACTAGTGAGAAGTTATTAAAGTGGAAATATTGGTAGGAAACGAGCGAGTGCCTCAGGAAAAATAGAGATATCAGCAATCGAATTATCGAACAACACCGACTTGCCAACCACAGAGCTATCCTTACGATTCTAGAAAGCTGGCGCCGCCACCTTGAGAACGATCGTCACTCGACAGATACATATAACTGTCGACATCTTGCAAACGCCTTATTCGCGTCTAAAAAGACCTTAAATAGATGAATAGACCTCGAACAGAATCACTTAACTTGGCCAACATTAGACGCATCTTGCAGTGACTTAACACTTTTGAAATGCGTTACAAAAGTACTGCTGTCAATAACCTTAAGGCGAAAAAGACAAATCCGTTCTAACAGACCAGACTTAACACATCAACTGACGTTATTGTGAAATGCACGTTGTCTAGCAGAAGTTCAAAATTTAACTGGTTTATTTTACTTATTAAGTAGTTTATTTGTTTAAATTGCTTTTTAATCTGTAATGTCATATATATTGTATGACTGTCTCTATGAATTTAAATTAAGGGACTTTCTTAATAACCTGTACGATCACCTGTTAAGATACATCATTTATGAAAGTGCAATAAACGCTATTTCAATACAAAGGTTTCTTTGGAGAAAAGTTGAGTTAAGGAAGGATTCTGTTTTTTCTTTTGTACTTTTGTTAACGCGCCGGTACACTAGGCCACCCCCTTGTTATTCTTTTATCGTTGCAATTACTGCTATTAGGGCTCGATAGGAATGAGTTAACAAAATAAGAAAATTAAACCTAAAAAAAATCGTATAGAAAGAGTTTGGAACCAGGAGGCTCGTTTTCTCGGCATCATGGCCGTCGAGACTAGAAAACAGAATACGATCAGCTTTGTCAGGTTGCCCAAGTCAGCACTCACTTATAATCGCGGTCGAGAAAGTTACAGTGACAGTAGGAAGAACACTAAGAAGGCATGTCTTCATTATATTTAAACAGATTGTCAGTGTGTCAGTGATACCGTTGTCGTCTTTATTTTCTAATATCTGCTGCCTGAATGACGTTCGCGGCAACAACTTCTGCACATTTCAAATTGCAACATACATGTATTCAAAAACGTTTCCACGTAGTATCAGTTTCTTAGCATTGAGAAGAGCTTTACTGCCCCCCCCCCCCCGGCATTTTTAACCTTCTAGCACCCGTATCATTTTTGTTTTTAGGTCATTCACGACCGACACTTTCACGGGAAAAACCCAGCGTGCGATTCATGATGGCGGAGAAAGAACACTACAAGTTCGAAGACTTTTTGCACTTGACTGTGACTTCCTTACAAGATTACCTATCTTTAAGAGGTCTTAGTAAATCAGGAAAAAAAGAAGAGCTCGTGGCAAGG
>Ga0126337_10003641_pt1 | contig 10141 bp, 1 predicted proteins | sample DipCmetagenome_FD_92527 | JGI IMG/M metagenome (GOLD analysis project Ga0126337, IMG submission 92527) | Coral microbial communities from La Bocana,Puerto Morelos, Mexico - Diploria C A metagenome | ecosystem: Host-associated > Invertebrates > Cnidaria > Coral | place: La Bocana,Puerto Morelos... | reverse complement strand
GGAAAATAGATGGCAGCACTGTGCTTTTTCGCAGAAAAGTTAGAGAATGGAGGTTGCAGATAAACAACATACCAGCCCCAAAACAATGCAAGAATTTCATGCAAATTTTACCTCACAAGCAAAAAGTCTGAACACATCTTTCATTATCTCACTCGTTTAATCACGGGGCAAACATTAGAAAACAACTCTTCTTCTTCCAACTCGCATGCAAAGTTTAGCCAAAAAAGTCAAACAAGAGCCCAAGTAGCCCTTTTTTTGTCAGCAACCTCAACCAAGCAGCCAACAAGCAGGAATCTGACCGCATTGCATCCTGGGAGCGGGAAAGACTTACCTCCAACTAATTGCATGTTTTTTATAAGTCTCTGACTAGCCTTCAATAATACACTAAAAGTTTTCCAGTCACTTCCATCGTCGATTGAAACTTTCATATTTGCAAATTGAAGCCTACTGAGACAAGGCTCATTTGCTCTATGGCCCATTGTCCATGAACTACAAACTACCAGTAACTGGAATCGAGCATCTGGTCGAAGTTCGTCACATTCACAGTGCCAATAAACAGTTCTTTGGAATTGGCAAGGTTTAAGCTTTCTCAGCCCTTCATGATGAGCTCAGGCACCAGCAAATAAACCAAAACACAGCAATTTGGCTATAGTTTTGCCCATCTTTGAGGTAATGTGGCAAACGATTCTTCCGATCACAGAAAGAATGGAAACGAGCTGACTGCAGTCACGTGAGCAGCTGCCATGTGACAAAATATATGCATGCTGTACCGAATCTCTCATCATGATTTTTTGCCCAGAAAGGAGTGTTTAAAATACCCCCCCCCCCCCTCTCAAGTTTTAAACAAAATATTCAGTTTCTTATATAATTCCTTGACTAGTGAGCAGCCTTAAATTACTCTTTTAAGCGCTAGTTTAAAATCATCATTTAAAAATAGGGTGCGTGTCAATTTACTTCGATGAACACCGTGGTTTGCATGGAATAGAATCTGTGACCAGTCCTTCCGAGTTGAGTTACATGATCTCTCTGTGAATACGTGACAAGGCTTATCCGACTTTTTGGAACAGTTTTCCTGGTTTTTCAAGGTGATTAACACCCACGCGTACACGCTTTGGCCATATTCCTCGCAAGTGGGAAGATGTCAATGTTGGACCTTGGAGACCCAAACATTGACGAAGCGACGTTTTTTAGTTGTTCTAGTAGCCTGGGCTCGAGTTGGGCCCAGTCCGTCGTTGAAGTGGCTAACATTGTAACTTTCTCTACCTTGGAAGTGGTAATAATTCAACACGTTTCTGGGAAACTAGGTCAAAAAAAGATGCGCTTAATAATCTGCGATAGCAATTCGTCTACGGAAAATTAAGGAGCATAAAACAAAAAATACTTATAAGTTTACAGGAACCGAAATAGAGCAACAACCTCTTCATTAACAGGGCTTGGTCGAAAGGGTTTCTTTCAAATGAAAGAAATATATTCATTGAATACAGTTTACCAGAATTGTGACATCAAAACCACATCTAACAGCGTGTAGAATGCATTACAATATTGGAACTTAATGCTTGTTAAATTTTTTTCTGTAAAACCTACTTTTCTGAGGCAGCAATCTCAATTTTAAGGTATGCGTTTTTGGTGTATATTTACCGCATTGTAATGTAATGACCTCTTTTGGACCTGGATTTTTTACAATATTGGGATATTGTAATCTTCGGTACACTGTGGCAAATGACTTAACCCTCCACCCATGTGGCCATATGAATAATTAACTGGTTATTGTTTTTTTTTTTCTCTCTCTCTCTCTCGGGGCAACTGCTATTCTAATAACTTTTTTATTATTATTATTTTCAATATAAAAACAGGTACATTTAGAAATTTCTACAAGCTGATAGTTTAGGATTTGGCTTCCGAGTTTTCCACTCCTCAGTCATTATGTAGTAGACGTAAGTAATGAGGTTGCTTGCCTGTCCTCAGCCTGGCTGTCCTCAGTTAAGGTTCAAGGCACATAGCCTTTCAGAATTCACGATTTAACGCTCCCTAAAAAATGATGTGATTTTCAGTTGCCTATTTGTAATTTCATTAAGATTATTCTTTTGTCTATCGAAATAATCTCTTCAAAAATGAATTGATTGAAAGTGCTTTGATTTCGCTGATGCATGTAACATAGTTTGTTTTTGTTCTTAATCTTTAAATTGTCATTCGTTTTGACTTGGATGTTTTTCCAAATTGAAGTTTCTTTTAGTATTGCTCATCATAAAATATCATAAATGTTCAAAAAAAGAGGAAACCGCAATTTCTTCAATGTTCCACCGAAACCTTTGTTGTTCAAAGATAATTTTCAATTGGTATTCGCTTCTTTGTTTTAAAATGAGACGCTACAGGTTGTAAAGTTCATGTATCTACTGCTGTCGCCAAAATGGTGGTTACCTGGTACGTTTAAAAAAAAGAAAACCCCGAGAAGATTTAGATGTTCAGGCTAAAACCGATATTAGGTGCCGATCTGGGACCTAAGACTAGTTAATATACAGTTGAAGGAATAATTAACTTCTTAAACTGACGTATAACAAGTTCAACGAAAATAGTGCTCGAGGCTGACCACAGCGCCTCTTTTTTCGAGTACGATCCTCAAAAGCCCTTCGCCAAACTGACCCAAGTAAATAATAATAGTCAAAGTAATAAAACCCTTGACTTGTAGGTCATTTGGAACATTCTTAAACCAACAGGAAAAAGATACACGCCGCTGTATTGGGGCGAGAAATAATAGATTACCAGTCACAGTAAAAATACACCAATCATAATGCTGGGAACTTGCTCAATCAATTGTCTACAACAAAGGATTACCAGGACGTGTGCCACGCATTCCCCCATTGATGTTCGTGGAACAATTGAATTCCACGTGCCTTGAATAGAAACCTTAGGAATTTAGCAAGATTACTGAAACTGGTTCAAAGATTAGCGCAGCCTTGACAACAAACTCTGTGGGTTAGATTTTTTCATGTACTACTCGAAAATGGAGGCCACCATTTATGAAGATCAAAGCTTCTTACTAGCGAATAAAAATTCCTACGCACAAGACAATGGAAAATTATGGTTGAACTTAGCGAATGAGTATAAATCGACGGGAAGGAGAGACGAATTCGACATTTCAGATTTGCTGAGATCTCCAGACATTGGAATTTCAACGCCAGATCTCGAGACGATCGTGTGGAGAAACTTCCCCGATAATTGTGGGGTAAAACTACAATCAGTTTCTTCGCCGCTACCACTTTTTGTCCCGCAAGAAGATTATACCACACAGCAAGTTACCGCAGAACAAGAGGTTTTTGCTAGGGGTTTTACTGACGCACTGCAACGATTGCGAGAAGAAAGGGAAGTCTGTCAACTACACGCAATAGAGACGCCGACATCAGACGAATCAAACAAAGTGGCCGTTGATGACTCGAAATGCACTTTTATTTCCTACAGATTTGATTCATCGTATCGCTTACCCTCTTTTCAAGAAACGTTTTCACCTGCTAAATCTACTGGTACGATTAAAACAAAAACAAACCAAGACATAGATAGGACTTATTACGAACGGGAATGTGAACAGCAACTCGAAGGATCGGAGATCTCAGAGTGGTTTAAAGTGGAAACGTTGGAAGAAGGATTCTCTGGGCAACAGCAATGTTCCTACAAAGACTGCCTGTTAAATTCACCCGGAGAAGATTCCGATGATTATTCTACCAATTCGCCATCGCTTCAAAGCCCTTCTTCTGATTTCACAGCTCAAGATTATCACTACGGAGATTTCGAAAGTGATAACAAGGTTCCAGAAGACATGGAGTTTCAAAACAGCGTGCATGGGGAAGACGAGTTTGAGGCGGACGGGGAGTGGAGCCATGACCGTCGCCACACAATTCAAGACACCCCTACACCAAAGCACTGGCTAACCGTTCATACAAAGCTTTATAACATGTCTGTCTTAAAACAAGAAGTGGATACATTAGAGGAACAGACACAGGTAGCCATTATGCCCGAAAACATTGACGTGCAAGGGTTCATCAAAACAGAAAGAAAGCGGCGAAAGAATCGTTTAGCAGCGTGGAAATGTCGTCAAAAGAAGCTTATACGTGAATCAAGGCTGGAGACGACGGTCGAAGAGCTATGCATGGAAAATTCTAGGCTAATGGAAGAGCTGGAGAAATTAAAACGAAAAAGGCAACAGTTGGAACAGACGTTTATTAAACATGTGACAAGTGGATGTGAAGAGGCCCATGTCCAATACACAGAAACATTTAATGGGGACAGTTAAGACTGAAGTTTCACTTTATTCCCTTATATTGGTGAGTATAAGTCCTCCAAATCTACCACCAAACATAGGTTAGTCGACCTTTGCCAAAACGTAGATGTTGCTTTACTTGAAATTGTTGACGGTTGTCTCGCTGTGTTTGCCTTATAAATAACGCAAGATTAAAAGCGTCCCATCTAAAATCGAATTTTCATGAGGCTTATGGTTTACTTATCTTCCCTCTAGTATGTTTTTTTTTTTCACTTCTCGTGAAGTTCAAATGCTGCGGGTTAAAACGTTGGCAAAGTACTGATTCAGACGCGGACATTACGTCAACCAAAACACTTAAGTTTCGAAATCAGTAATTTTTGCAACAGCATATTGGATTTGTAAGCATAGTAATTTGTTTTTGGCCAAGAAGCAATAAGTTCAGCTTGGATACTAAAAAGATTGACACAGTAGGATGACCTGCAATATGTTCTATTTGTTTTTGCGTTTTGAAGTTGCTCATCGTTTTTCAGACTTCATTAAGCCTGGGCCATTGATATTTTGGAGTTTGCAAAATATCTACTCCTTTGGGGAATAGGCTAAATCGATTTCTGCTGTTACCATAAATGATTTAGTTTTGTTTCGGATATAAAATGACTCAAAACGTAGTAGTATGAAATGATTGCGCTTTGAAAAATTAAGCCTAATTTCTAGATCGATGTTTGCATTGTATCTTAATCCTCTTCAACCTTGACCTTCCTTGTTCCATATTTGGTTTGTTTTTAGCATATTTGGTGATTACTTTGGTTTGAGACGTAACAGAATAGTTGTAGATTTTGTGATCACAATGAGCAACAACTTGTTTATGGCAGTCCCAAATCCAAGTTCCAAATTTGATTTGATGCCGAATACATGAGCAGCATGGGAAACGCGGTGGTCTCATGTTTAGTGCGCTCGTCTAAGGATCGAGCGGTCCGGGTTTGAGCCCTGGCCGGGGACATTGTGTTCTGTTCTTGGGCAAGACACTTTACTCTCAGTCTCTCTCCACCCATGTGTATAAAAGGATACTAGCGAACTTAATGCTGGGGATAACCCTGCGATGGACTAGCATTTCATCCAAGAGGGAGTAGAAATACTCCTTGTGGTTTCATGCTACAGAAACCGGGATAAGCACACGCCTGGTGGACCACTTGGCTCGTATGCAGACTTTACCCGCTTTACATGAGTCCCAAGAACTAATCAATCTAAAAAAAAATCACTGCTCAACAGCTTTTATTTCCACCTTAGTCATGAAACACCGGAGACTAATCAAAACACTTTGCATCAGAAACACACTACTACTTACCTTGCGTTTTGAACTCAAGAAGTAGGGGGGCGCAACAGCGCTTTTTGGGAAGCGAGTTTAGCTGTTCACTTTGTTACGCTGAGAATTCAATCCATTTTTCCTGTATATATCAATTGCTTTTTGCTAAACTTTGTGGTTAGAGCTGAGGTAATATGCCATCATTGGTTCGACCTGGCCATATACACTATTACTGATTGTTATACGGTTCGTTCTCGCTCCATCTAAGCTGATGATTTTCTTTATTGTTATCACTTTTCTGAGGGACAAATATTGATATTATGTGACGAATCAGTAGTTGATCTTTTCAGAATGATGTTAACAATATGAAAATTGTAATTACGAGTAGCTGCAATCCAACCTAAGAAAGGTTTTAAAATCTACCCAATACACTTGCTAAGGTGTTAAGAAACTTCTCTTAAAAGTGTTATAACCAGACGATCAAAATTGATCAATGCAACTCATAGTCAGAAATATGACAGGAGGAAGAACTCAGTCCTTTAAACTAACGCAGCAAGCAGCATTAGTTCTGTAACTGTGTGGCCTATTGTTAAGGCAGCTAGATTTATAATTCGGAGATCCCGGGTTTAAATCCTCATCCTTGCCACTGGGTGGATTTGTGTTCGGCGGTCCCCAATTCTACTCCTCCACGCTTTGTTATCAGTCAACTCGTCTACCTCCCACCAGTTGGGATTTTCAATAAGTTTGCAATTCTATTTACAATTTAATTCTCGATTTATTTCTCCCCAATAAGAACAGCAGTGTTAAATACGATGACACTTGAATAAACTTATTATTTGACTTATTATTTATCTATTTAATTACGCATCAAATCAAAGCTTTTCTATTATTTCTAGGTCTTTGCCCACGGATCGCAAAATGACGTCACTCCACGTTCCCCTTGGTCTCAAATACTCGTACCCAGCTCACAGGCTGTCAAGCTCTCTTTACGACGGAAATCAAATGTTCTTCGGTGTCTTTCCTTTGATGTGTTCCTTCTTTTTTTGTTTGTCTGTATTCCCGTTGACAAACTTAAGTTTACTTTGAAACGTGGGCAAGTGAAAGAGAGGAAGGACAAGGACACGGAAGATGGAAAAGAAGATGATAAAACTGACTTTTATCTCTTCGATGTGAAAACAAGAGCAACCGACCACTTGAAAAACAACTTATTTTAGATGACCAATTGTTCGCTAGCATTTCTTGCTCTTCAAGAACTGTGTGCACAAAGATACGAACATCACCAGGTGTCCAGGTAAAAGAGAATTCAAACTCCCAGTGTCTAGAGTTTAGTTTGTTGTCTCGAGCGAAATCGTTGACAATATGTTTAGTTCCAAGGAATTGGAAACCTGAACATTAGCAAAGACTGCTATCTAGGTGAAAATGTGATTGTTTAAGTAAAGGTAAGATTTTACCTCTAAAATCTTAAATAGCTGGCGGGATTCAAAGGTAATTCTAATTGTGGATCAATGCCCAATTGATGGAAAATGTACTTAACTCTTTTTCCTAAATAGGCAACGAAGTACAGTTGATAATCATTGATTGCTCACGGGCGATCATTCAAAGATTGGTTGGTTTCCATGCATGCCAGGGTTGGTTGCCATGCCAACCCAGCTGACCACCGATAAAACATCCCGGGCTCAAAAGCTTGGTATATATTTGAAACAGAACACATTAACGACGAAGGATAAAAAATTTTAATTCCATGATGCCTTTATTTCGGACAAAAACCTTTTTATAATCTATATTTTTTGATAATAAATTTTGTTCCTATTTGCCTTCAACTGGATTGAAAACAAAATTACTCCTTGAAAATTGGTAGGCAAAAATACCATTATTGAGGCTTTTTTGACGAAGGCCTTGTAGATTTTATAATATTAATATTTTGATAGAGATGAAGTTATTAACAGCTTAATGAGAATATTAAGCAATTGTCGAATAACTTAAATATTTTGAAATAAAAGTATATTTTAAAAATATGTCATTGTAAATTGTTATTTTTATCTTCGGTATTTAATTTGCCAACTTCAATTACAAAATTACGTTTTACCATCTTTACAGTCAGTCCGACAGAATTGAGCTATATCAGCTGAGAGCAAGTTCCTGCGAATCGGATTTAAGATACCGTATTAAGCATGGTGCCCAGTAAATACATAGATTTTTGCGCCAGATTAGGACCATACAGAAGTAGTAAATCTTTGCAAGGGCTATTGGAATATCCACAAAGAAAAATGGGAGTTGCAAAGCACTTTTTCGAGAAAATTAGACTTGAGTCTCGACAAAAATGCTGAAGTCAGCATTTTTCTGAAAAGAGAAGGAAAGGATTGTCGTTCACAAATTTCCATAAAATTTGCCTTTACATATACAAAAGCAAACTCATTTGGTTAAGATCTTAAAATAATTGGTAAAAAGTAACAAAACCCTCTTTGATGTGTTTTTAACAACCAGATACTAATCGCATGTTTCGGCTTGTCACTTCCATTTCATCATGATACCATCAAATGTAGCTTGGTAGCGTAGTTTATTACGTCAATTTCAACTCTAGCGCGCGCCATTGCTTGCGTGATGCAGAGCCACCGTGCGCACTAACAATAGTCGACACCGTCCTTAACGAAGTAATAGGCATAACGTATTAAACACAGGCGATGAGTCCTTATAAATAATCATAAAGTGTACAAGTTTCTTAAATTGTATCCATCGGAGGGCAGATGCAGGTGTTACCCAATTAGACAATTTGCTTTAACAGCCAAGACGGAATAAAAGGATGCCATCTTGCCAAGAAAAATAAATGATTTAGTAAACAAAAAAAGGGACCAATTTTCACCTACACCTGAGATTTTTGTGGAAGACCGTGTCACGTGACCTTGTCGACTACGAAAGAAATGGTCCTGGTACGAAATAGATAACTGAAATGGAAAGAGCGTGATAAAATAAGTAAAGTTTCCATTTTTGAGGTCATTGACGTTCTAGTGCCTGATTTTAGGAAAGCTTGATATTTCGAAAATTTGAAATTATTTGCAGTTAGATGGCAAAGATGGCTAGCCAGCAGTGTTTTTTCCGTTACAAGTCTAGTTAATTTGTCAAGCCTGTAGACAATCGTAGTATCTTAAAGTTTAATGTCCGTGGCCTAGAAATTGAAAATCTGACTAACTTGCATCGAGCTCTTTTCATTTCTGGTACATTGCATAACATATTCATGCAGAGGGCTCATTTACGAAACATTTGTGAAGCGGTCGGGAATTAATATGAAATTTCATATGCAAGAAGAAAAAGCCGAAATGTTGTCGTCAGTTTTTATTATCAAATGCCTATCGAAGAAACCAGCGGCTGCTACCTACGTTTCGTGTTGGTGTTTGCCTGGCAAACATCAAAGGGGCAAATAAAGATGCCAAGACTCGGATTTATGTTGGAAGGTCCACGACCGTGCACAATCTTTTGTTTTGAGCTCAATCCATACACTATGCATGAGTTACGTAACCAAAACGTTTCTATTGGTTAGTTCCTCAGTTAGTAGAAACGAACTATGGTGTTTTGTGCACGGTCAAGGCCAAAATGCGAACAAAAACATACAAGAAAGTACTTTGCCAAGTTTCATAACCATTTCTTCCATAGACTATGCCTGAACGAAGCGAGTAGTTATTCTCATACTTGCGCCATGAACGTTATCAGGCCCCGGTTGTTCGAAGGCTGGATAACGGCTATCCACCGAATAAATCGCTATCCGGTGGACAATTGTTAACAAAAACAAACCGCGCTTTCCACTGGATAGTGATTTATCCGGTGGATAGTGTCACCCACCCTTTAAACAACTGGAGCCAGGCCTTTTACGGTATGCGCGCGCACTCTAAGTCCCATCATCATCATCATACTTTATTTACCCTCGGATTTTAGAGTAGCTTTAACAGCTTATGTCTCCGAGCATTTCAGCAACACAACAGCACAAAGAGCAAAGACCAGACGACAACACCGGGAACTTCGTGCCCTACTCTTTACGATGAGTGTGTGGGATTTTAACGTCCCCTGCTGACCATAACAATGAAGATGCAGGAGACGAGGCCTACGGTTTATTGTCCTTACCCGAGAAGACTAGAATATCTAACCATTTGCAGATGTCATTGCAAAGTTAGCATATTCTCCTCAGTTATTTTAAGACCCTGAGTGTTGGTCTGGTCTTTGACTTGAACCCGACACCTCCCGCACGGTAGTCCGACGCTCTACCAACTGAGCTAACTGGTCGGCGGTCGTCGTCGGCGGCAGTTGTTCAATGTATAATGGATGAAGTCCTGGCCAAACGGAGCATGATAGTCGATGATAGTTGCTTCTCTCCTAACTATCATCAACTATCATACGCGTGGCCAAACGGCAAAAGCTATCATCGACTATCATAAAGAATTTGAGCAAGCTCAAAATAAATGTTAGTTAACAACTACTCACTGAAGTGGAGGTAAATATCCACTACTATTCACCGACACTGAGGTGAATAGTTGTTTTAGTATATACTAAAACAGTGAGATAATACAGCCCAAAAAGATTTTTTTAACTCATTTATTCAT
>Ga0126337_10003640_pt1 | contig 10142 bp, 5 predicted proteins | sample DipCmetagenome_FD_92527 | JGI IMG/M metagenome (GOLD analysis project Ga0126337, IMG submission 92527) | Coral microbial communities from La Bocana,Puerto Morelos, Mexico - Diploria C A metagenome | ecosystem: Host-associated > Invertebrates > Cnidaria > Coral | place: La Bocana,Puerto Morelos... | reverse complement strand
TTACCAGAAGACGTAGTCCTTTTCCAAACTTTAATGTCTCTTTATGCCACAGCAACTCGTGATAAAATTCATATAACAAAAATTGAAAATAGAACTTGGAAATTCGTGTAACTTACTTCAAATTGTAGATAAATCGTCTATCGTCTCGTGTCTTCGAAAAACCTTATCAAAAACTGACTTATTACAAAATTTGATCTCATATAAACGAAACTGACGTCATAAATTGTCCGAAAAGAAACTGGTATGTAACTAATTAATTACAGTTCATGACATGCGTAGGATGAGGAGTTGATACTAGCAAATCCTTCCATTGATGTGGAAAATGAGTTACCATAGCCAAGACAAAGATGGAGAACACCTCCATCCAGGCCGCAATGTTCTAAATCTTACAACACAGTCTTTTCATTGTGAGATACGAACAAGGTGCCCGTTGAGGAGAAGCTTCTGCTCAGAATCCTTTTGCTGCAATTGCAAGTTCGCCACCAGTAAATTGCTCAGGTCCACATACTTGCCCGCCACGTTCTGAGTGACAATCTTAGCGGGCACAGACGAAAAACCAGGACCCACAACATACAGCTGATCTAACAGCGATGCCAGCTGACAGAGAGGTGATATTGCAAATTGCCTCGCTCTGTGAGGAGCCTACATTTGTGGCATTAGCGCTAGGAACGAAAGACGACATAGAAGGCGGCACAAATGTTGATACAAAGGACGGCACAACTAGTGAATGGTTTGGCCTACCTTGAACCGCCTGTACATTGAATCCTGTCCCTGAGGCCAACAAACTTTCAGCGGAACTGGCAAGCAAAGGAAGCGAAGCAGGAACACCCACCAAACATGGCAGCATGGAAGTCATAAGAATCACTGCTGAGGAACTTGGCAAAAGCATGACAATTGGAGTAGCACACGAAGATGCTCGTTCCACGGCAAGAGCGGCTTGCACCGTCTGCGAAATCAGTGCCACCAATTCAGGCGAAACTCCACTGGTTGCCGGTCCAGCCGATTGAAGAACAGCTTGGAAAGCTTGACGTGAAAAGGGAACCAAAACGTTCTCACCAGCCGAAGAAGTGGCTTTTTGCAATGAAGCCTCCAGCCCAAGCAGTGGGGTAAAGCAGAGCAGTGTGTTAGCTATTATTCGTCCCATGAGAACCCATCGTAGAAAAATCAAGCAAAGGAAGGAGACAGCTGAGTCGCCAAGCACAGTCAAAATGGCAAAATTGCATGTAAGAATGAGGTGACCTCCAAACCCACGCTGTAAAACCATGTGACCCTCAGCAGACCCAGCATGTCCAGAACAGAGGAAGGCTGCTGACCAGCATTGTTTTGCATTTAACTTAGCTTAAATTACATTTAATTATTATTTAATTATTATGTTAGGTCAACTAATCAAAGAGGTCTTGATGCATCCAGAAAAGAAACTGGATGGGTTATCTAGAGGATCTTGAAAAAAATTTAACTGCAGTAATTGTGCTGCACAGGGACACAAGAATTTGAGAGTTTCACTTGCATGTCAGAATGTAAGACATACGTATTCAAGCCATATTGTTCCCCATCCTATGTGATCAAATCAAATGGAAAGTGGGTTAAACAATGTGAAAATGGGCAAGTACCCATTACCATGCAAGCATTACTTGAACAGACCAATGAAATTACTCATAAGACAAGCTATTGTTTAGACCAATCTAGCTGATGTGTCTACTTGTATACTCAGTTGTCAGTCCTCTTTTTGAAATCAATAGGAACATTGTCATGTTATTTACATGCTTCATTATTCTAAATAAGGTTCCTATATATAATGATGCTTTTCTTCCAGGAGCATCTGTTACTGACATAGTCAATGGTACTTCCAACAATCAGTGTTTTATTGTCTCTGCAGAGAAATGTAAATATGATGGTCATTCTGAATGTGACTTTCAAAGAGTTTATTCCCAATGTAAACAAATTCCTTAAATGGATTCTTTTCCTTTTTTCCTTCCTGCACTTACATAACAAAAATCTCCTTTGATGTTCAGTATCTTCTCATACCATTTTACCATATTACAAAGCTGGTCATTCTCATTTACGCCATGAACATTTCTGTGTCTGGGTTCCTTTACCACTCTAATGTCTGCTAAATATTCCTGGTAAATGTCTATATCACTTTGGCTTGAAAAGACCACAGAACATGGCACCTGCCCTATCTTGCAAAGGTTGATTGCTCAGGATAAATCATAGCTTGTAATAGCCAAGAGCAAGTTTCTCATCGTTCTCTAGTTGATCAGCAACTCTTCACTTTATTCTGTTGCCATTTTTATCTCTTGCGATCATCTACAAAATGCTTAACAACTTTAGAGCAAGAGCTTTCCATGTACAGTTTATGAAGTCCCTTTGTTTGTTTTATTAAACCCTTTGAAAACACAACAACACAACAACAAAACAGAAAAGCAAATGAAGATCTAAAAGACAGTATTGTTTTCACCCAAAGGGGTTGGTAAGAAATGAAAAATACATACAATTGTACCAAAGGTAAATGACAAAGGTGAAAACAATATTAATGTCATGTCCCCATACAACACAGAGACACACTTATTCGTAATCTTTGCATTCATAAAATTGGTTTAAAATTTTGGGTTTACTTTTATTGGATACATTTTTTTCATCACACCTGGTATTTTTGCAATGAATCTTTTTAAATTTCAAATGGACCCGTCTTCCAATGTCTTAAAAAACCCTTTCCTTTCCCTGGGCAAGAACGTTTGCTCTTAGCCACCATCTTAAAGTTTTCTGTGATCTAGCACCCAGGCCACTCAAGATCAACTGCACATGGGCAATGGTTCCTTTTGGCAATGTGCTTACCTGGAGCAAGTATCTTGTCTGAGGGGTCAATTTTTTGGCATGGGTTATATACCAGTAGGCTTCTCCATCTTGCAGATCACATAATTAAGATAATTATTGGTTACTAAAAACCAGTTTTCAAAATAAAACACCTGACTTGATCAAAATGATAAATATAAAAATGTTACTTTGGTTAAGAAAAAACTGTGAAAACTGTTAAAAACCCTACATTTCCTATATTAACATAAGCCTTCTTCAAGGGTAATAAACAAATGTTATGAAGTGACAAGTTTATAAGTACACGTAGTTGCTGGTAAAAAAACAAATATTAGGACTTGTAAGTTGACCTTGTCTTGTTGACAAGCAGAGACGTTGAGAAAGGCTACTTCTCAGTTTGTTTCTCTTTCCACTCTGAATTAGATCGATTGCTCAATGCTGTTGATTCTGATTGATTGCTCAAAGGCCAGACGTAACTTTGGTGCATACATCATCAACATATCATTTCTAAAACCAAGGCTGGAAGAGAGAGGCTGACAAAGGGTGTTTCTCCAGGTTTTCCATTACCTGGTTGGGCATGACAGCTGCCACAGGAGAGCCCATAGCAGAAACGAAGATTTGTTGGTAGAAGTTGTACTTAAAATTTGTTGTTGACAAACAAAAGTCTAAAAGGTCAACAATGTCCTCAACAGGGATAGCAATTCTATCTTTCAAAGTGTCATCTTCAACATTGAAATTAACCAGTTTGTTGTCTTCTTCAAGCGTTACGTGTTTCATCTGATCACAAAAATCTAACCTCTTCTAAACTGTGAAATCTATTGCCAATCACAGGTTTCAGGATCTGGGCCAAGTGCTTTGATAGCATATAACTTGGATTATTGATGAACAAGGCAATGCATTGAAGAGGGTAACCCAGTTTAAGATGGCATGGTTATTTCCAGATTTTGGTATTACTGATCGGTCAAATTCTTTACAATCCCATAGGCCTTGTCTTTTTACCATGCTTTGAAATTCATGTGGATGTTCAAAGGAATCAAAAAAATATATAATTATATGGCCTGTGCAGATTGTATTTCACTTTCTCTAAGTTCATCAAGTGTATCAAAGTACAAGTCTGTAAATTGGTTTAAAAGATTCAACAAAATCACTCTCATTGTCACTTAAATTTAAATTACTGTTATGGATAGCATCTGTCATTTCTTTAAAGGATTCGCTTTTAGGTTTCTTAACAGTGCATGTGAGCCAGCTTGTGGGTCATGACTTTTGTTTTTCTCGCTTTTTGCCTTTTGTGGATACCTTTCAGTAGTTTGTTCTTCTTTGTTGTGCAATGGCTTAAATGCTTGGTCAAATCATCACTGTCAGTGTCACTTAAATTGTGCTTCCACAAATGAATTTGCATCAAGACTTTGTACTGCGTTTTTCTGCTTCATTGTTGGATGCCTTTCTGAGATATATCTTTGCTTATTAGGAGTTCATTCAAGCCACTTAAAGGTTTCTGTTGGAAAATTCAAAAATTAAACAAGACTTACCTGTAAGTTGAAGCTTGATTGTGATTCTATCGATATACAGGATGGAGAGAGATTACATTATATAGCAAGTGCATGTACCAATCAGGTTTTAAAGACTGAATATACATGTTACCCAACAGCAATTAAGTTTGTAAAACCTGAGGCATGCCCAAATTATTTTCTCTTTTTTTCTGCTGTAAGAAATCTAAAATAAAAAGCCAGGAAATGCCAATTTCTGGCATTGTTGCAATACTGACTAGGATTCCTAGAGACTCAAATAGGTTTAAATTAGTAAGAATATTACTTCTGCAGTCTGTAATTCAAGTCTCCTTGTAAATATGAATAATCAATGTACCCAACATTTAAGAAGCCTTGGCTACACAATGTGCTATACACTGGTTTCAACAACAGTTTTGTAAAGTATTTTGTTGCCAATGCTAGACCATTAGGTATGCATGTGCATTGAAACAACCTATTTCTCCAGGAAAACCTTAAATATTTCCTGTACTCAAGTGTAATAAGCATCTGTTAGGTCTATAGAGGCTATATAACATTGTTTCTTCATTAACTGAATAGCACATGTTAAGCTTTCCATTTTAAAATGTTAATACTCTATGGATGCATTCAGTCCTTTTTGATTCAAGATTAATCTATAAGAACCGTTTTTCTTCTTCCTGAGGAAAATGGCAGAGACATACTGATCATAACTAGGGCCAGTCTGATTGAGAACCCCTTTGCCAAGCAATTATTGAATTCCACCATCAACAATCGTTGCCTCTTCAGAATTAATCTAATTGGAGGCTTGGGATATTGTTCATAGACGTTTTCAGTGAGCTCAAGATGATAGTGTTCAACCATGTCAAGAATTTTTTCGCGGTAATACTTATTCCACTTCCCAAGGTTAGTGTGATATTGCTTGGAGGTGTCTTCCCTTTATAAAGCCATAAGCACATTTTTGCCGCAGGAGAACTGTTGGATACCATGGTTGTGAAGGCTAATTCCACAGGACACAAACTCCTTGTGCTCCCTCAGTCATGAACTTGTTCAACATAAAAAATAAGGTTGGACAAATTCAGGCTAAATGCGTCAATGGCAATAACCTCTGGGTCTGGTTTGCAAGACACATAATGTGGAAACTATTGTTTTATATGATAGGCACACAAATCTATATCAGGTTTGAAGTCTTACCTCTCAAGAGCACATATAAGAGATGCTTTGTCAAGGCTCCACTCACATTCTCTTTGGTTTCTTCTGGATTCAAAATCTGCAGTTTGTTTCCCAGGAATACGTACCAGGAACATGTGCAGCATTAACCCAGATCTTGCGATCTATCTCTTAAGTCATAGACTTGCAAGAATCTGAGTGGCTTGTTCCCATGTAATTAACCACATTCACTGCTGTAGTATTGTCACACATTCTGATGTGTGTGTTGCTCTTGTCTTTAGCGAAAGTTTGGAGTCCTAACAAAAAAGTCAACATTTCCAGATAGTTGATGTGGTGCTTAGACTATGAATTGGACCAATTTCCTCACGAGGAGATTCCGCCCCTAACCCATAAGGGAGGCATATGTATAAATGGCGCCTTTGTAATGACAATTTTCGCAAGTAACTTTTGAACGTTCTGACGAATAATTGGATATTCATGTTCTAAAAAGATTGCGTTAGGCAATTTGTGTTGAACAGGGGTGGCAGTACACTCACTAGCTGCCCCCAAGACTTCAGATAAGAGGATTTTGTTATTGTGAGGGTCCTCCAAGTTGGAAAATTAGCAGCCACCTGTCCAGCCTTAAATGTGTTGCATAACGATTGTAAATAATGTTTGTAATTAATATTATAGCAAAGGAGCGTTATATTAGAAAGCTGACCAAGTCGTTAAAAGTATATAGCACTTCTTGAAGGTGTTTTTTAATGCGCCCTCCCTGTTTTCTGACTGCCTGTTGTTCGCTTCTCTTTCCTTCCCTTCTCTTAGTCTTATATTCTCTGGTCGTTGTTTTCAAACTGAGCTTAACGTTTCTTTCTATCCATTCTACCTGTTTCTTTCTAACAGTATCGGCCTGGAGATAGCTAAATCTCTTGAAAGGTTTAAGATGCAATGTAACAAACCAAAAACAAAAATAGTAATAGTAATAATAATAATAATGGTTTAAACTTATACCATCCTGTTTGTATGAAAAATATTCAGTAGCTCCTTACACTAATTATTGAAATAAATTCATAAAATATCAATTCAAATAATAAATGGAATAAATTACAAATATTGCCAATTAAATCTTACTTGTCTTACAAACAAAAAAAAAACACAGAAACAATAAAACAAAGAATAACTTGGCTAAACTTAGAGACGAAGGATTTTTTGATTATTTCTCACAGCCCTTTCCCCGCTCCCTTGACAAAAAAAAGTATTAATGTTTGTATTTTATATTTGTTTTTGTGTGTGTGGAGAAAGGGGGTGGTCAAAAATAAAAGAAATGTAAATTCCACTTTGTTATATAGAGTCAGGTTTTTCTGGCTGACTGCACAAGCAACCCTATAAATCATTGACTACCAGAACCACAGTGACGAATCAACAGTACAGTACTGTTGAGGGATTCGTTAGCTTGGTTTGAGCCAACGGGTGCAAGTTTCTCCACATTCTCTACAAAAAAATTGACAACAGCTGCGAGGTCGCCTTATCACCATGCAAATCCTTACCATGACGGAGTGAGCACGATGTCTTTCTAAGCTTTTCGTCAACTCAACAACAAGATCTGGTTCTATGGCTTTGGACGAACGAACCTTTTTTTGGTTCATTGCTCATTCTTGATGCTGCTTCACAAGTTGCACAGCGTTCGGTTTAACCTATAAAAATGCAACAACGTTTCCTGAACAAAGGCCAATCATTGAACCAACACCAGTACTTATGACAATTATACAACGTAAGATTATAATTTATCTCTGATACTGCAGTTCTAAAGGAAAGCCCTGATAATGTACTGCCTGCAACAACCCATGAAAGGACACAAAAATGTAAGTAATTGCCTAAGAAATCTGATCGAGACTGAATGCATGAGGATGGGGAGCATTTTTTAACATTTATTTTGTATTGTAAATCACTTGTCAATTTTGTTGTGAACACTGTAATGGAATGAAAATTACTGGTTATTGGAAGAGTTTTTGTGTGATATCCAGAATAGTGGTAAGAGTTATCAGGTGAGGCTGAAGGCCGATAACGTTTACTAGGTCCCTGATTATTGTCGATATCACGCAAACTGAATCCGACAATATTGTTTTTTTGTAGATGTTGTAGTTAAAATTTAAATTCAGGTAAAAATAATTTTAACCTTGTTTGATTCTCTATTTCCTTTGTCTTCCAACCCTAATAAGGGTTAAGAGACAAAGGAATTTAATTTTTAACTACAACATAGACATTAACAAATAAAAAAATAATCCTTTCACCTCTCGTGTTATTTACGTGAACTTGACATGATGATCACCCTTGGGAACATACATGTCATGGTTACCAGTGATTTTAAGGCTATTTTTGTAAAATGTCCTGTCAGATGCTCTTAAAGGCCCTTCTTTTGAAAATGCACTGTATAATGTCAGCCAATCATAGATAGTGTATTGAATGTAAAACAATTGACTCCAAAAGTATGCACATGTATATCACACCCAATCACGGACAGTAACGCTGGCACGGATTTGCTCTAAAAAATACTTTCTTTTACATGCGAAACAAGTTGCTTGATTTATAATACATAAAATATAACTCAACATTAAAACTATAAATTAAACAGCTCTCTACATTCTGAGCTCCTCATCAATTAAGCATCTTCAGTTTCAAATCCAGTATATGCTGATGGCTCTGGAAAAGTTTCTCTTATGGCATGATAGCTACATGCAGGCAGAGGTATCCTTCCTCCTTCCAAGTACCCATGAACAAGGCGAGTGAATTCGTGATAAGCAATGTTACGCAGAAATCTGTAACAGAAGACCACAATAAGAATTTTGGGGGGATTTTTATTGGAATATCCCGCGACTCACGACTCAAGCCTAGAAGCTAAAATGTCTGAGACAGCAAAACTAAATTACATCAACAGCATTTAAAGAAACTGCCAGCTGGGAACGAGATTGATACATGTCAAGTTATCTTTATCTGTACTGAGTTTGGGGAATGCGTGTATGTTTTCTCAAGTTCCGCAATCAACCCTATTACGTGATAGGAAGACTTGTAAAATATTCATAAATTTCAGTTGTGTACGTAAAGAACCCGCCAACGGAGAGCCGGGAAAAAATTACAACCCATCAAAGGCTGGATTTCAAGGCAAAATAATCAAACTTTCAATTCTTTTGAAAAGCGAAAGACTAACACAAAGCAGCCTACCTTTTTCGGATCCAGTCTGGCGGTACTTGGTTTTGTTTTATCGGCAGCCAACCGCAAACTCTACCGCTGCAGGCAAACTTGGCTGAATCAGGATGCAAAGTAACACAGTCGGGCTTTTTTCCTACTTCTTCAACAACCATTTCGTCGGATGGGCACTCTACGTACTCGTCAATCTCTGAACAACACTGAAACTCGTTTGGTTCTGTAGATATTGAGAGTTACATGTGCCACATTTGCACCTGCATAGAATCGCATATAAGCTGAAAAAAGGAGAATGACACATAGCAACCGATACAGAGTTGAAGCACACGACAAACACTCACCACGAATTCATAAGTTGTATTCCTTCATAACGGCCCTGAAGCTTCCTTTCAAAGTCGGCCTAGGTTTCTTGCTTCATCACATACTCGGAAACCGACTCTTAACTCGCCATGGGTTTGAACTTGTCTGGGTCTAAGTTGTCGTCTGTTGGCAACGCGGCTGTATTCGAGTTTGTTAATGTTGGAAATCCCGGCACTGCAACTCTATTGGCTCGCGTAGTTTCACTTTCTTTAATCTCAACAGTCACACTTGCCCTCTCACGACGATCCTAACGTCTAATCACAAAACCACAAAAATCGTAAGAAACACCCTTGTCTACGGTAGGCTTTTGTACATTATGCTTTTGTTTCCCCACTTAAATGCTCCACCAAAATGCTCCATTTTTCCCACTAAAATGCTCGGTCTCCCCCAAAAAAGTCACTAAAATGCTCGGATAATGCTTATTATACAAACGGTTTTTTTTAATTAATTTCAAAGTTTTTAACATGGTGTTAGCCGTTAACACTTAAGAAAAACGAACAAGACTAGCGTTTCAAGTTACAACAACAACATACACAAGTTCATAAAAACAGCAAAAAAAAACATAATCCTCGAAATCTTCTTCAAAGGTACAAAAAGTAGCTGACTATCCCTAGAAAGTTATTTGTTGTTGTACTGCAAAATTAGTGACGTTTCTATGTAATCTTGTAGGGCTTGTTCTTGTCGATTGTTGAAGGAATTCTGGAGAAGTGAAAATACCCTTTCAGATGCAGCTGATGATGGTTGCAACAACAGGATCTGCTTACACGCACTTGTCCAACTCGGTATTTCTTCACTATGCCGACTCCACCATCGATTATACTGTGTCTTTGTGCCGGTGGCGGTCAGCCTCGTCAGGAATCGCAGGATTGTGAGCGGACTTATCTGACATGACACATTAACATAAACCCAATGATACACGGTTCAACATCGTTCAACTTTTGTTGATCAACTAATGTTGAACATTGTTGCGACTTGTTGAAACGTTCTTGCAACTTTTTGAATACTCATTCAACTTTTGTTGAGCAACAACAACATTTTGGCGCGAAGTTGAAATGGCGGACGAGGAAATGTTGCTGTCGCTTTGCGCTTCGAGCGTTGTCGCCGTTATCATGAAGCGGC
>Ga0126337_10003639_pt1 | contig 10142 bp, 12 predicted proteins | sample DipCmetagenome_FD_92527 | JGI IMG/M metagenome (GOLD analysis project Ga0126337, IMG submission 92527) | Coral microbial communities from La Bocana,Puerto Morelos, Mexico - Diploria C A metagenome | ecosystem: Host-associated > Invertebrates > Cnidaria > Coral | place: La Bocana,Puerto Morelos... | reverse complement strand
CCAATACTCTTGTTTATTCATATGAAAACCTTTTTTGGGTTTCTTTTGGCTTTGCTCGATCGGTCCCTTCCGTCCGTGCTGTATACATGAAGAACATGAGTGTTTTAATCGCTGTGAAAAGTTTGCTGTATTTTGTTTCTACTTTTGCAGGTATCTCCATGCAATGGTCGCTGATAAAGTAGTCAACCATTTTCAGCTTATCGAGAAAGGTTTTTTCGTTAAAAGGTTCGCCCCTGAGATAAAATCGAATCGCATCAAGGATTTTTTTGTACTCGATTCTGACGAAGTTGGCTTTCTCAGCCTTTTTGTCGTATTTTTTGAAGCTTGCCACAGCTTTAACAACGAGTCCAAAGCCCAAAAAAGAAGCAAACACAACAGGGTTCAAAGTAATGTCCCCGGCAACTACAGAAGTTATGATGGCTTTGCCTGCAACAATGTTGCAAAGCAGATTTTCTTTGAAAGTCGCGGTACAGCTTCTCATAGCCGTAGTGTTTCCTATGGTAGTAGGCATAGAGATTTTTCAACATTTCAATCGTGCCTTTGAAAGAGAGGTATCGATGTGGTTGAAATCAAAAACGTTAAGCGCGGCGGCCATTGTATATTAGTTGCGATATTTTTCTTCCATCAAAAACCTGTACAGAGCAATGAGTTTGTCCCCTTCAGCAAAACCGACTAACTCTACTTGTGAAAAACTGTTTTCTGGAGACTTCAAAACAAATTCATTGAAGGTGAAACTTTTTGGAGCGAAGGTGAATGAGTGTGAATTGTTGTCTTCGAGAACTATTATGTTGCAAGCAACACCAACTCTCACGAATTTCACAATGATAGCCACCCTTTTATCAAAAAAAGCTGTCAGATAATCTTTCGTTTTCAATTTTGGCGCCGTGATTTAATCTGAAAAACGGTTTAACGACAGAAAATTTTAAAGAAAAATCTCTAATCTTGTCAAATTGAAAAACAACACCGTTTTTGAGAATGCCAACGAAACCAAACTCTGCGTCGTCTCGGGTTGAAGACGGGAAAAGACTCAAATTTAAATCGTTCGAGTGTCTCAAACCGTTTTTACCGGAGTATTCGTTGAAAAAGAATCTGGTTGTAGGGGAAAAATCAACCCCCTCCCCTTTCATTTTTGCCCTCAAAAAGAAATGGTTGTTATCTTGGAAGAGGTAGTATGTATCTGGCGTTCGGAAATCGGCAAAAGCTTTGAACAAGTCATTATAAACTTTGTCTCTTACATTTCTTAAACTCTCTTCAAGATATCCAACACTGACAGCCGATTTTTGGTCGTTGTCGTCTACCAACACACCACTCACATGATGATTGTTTATGTCCAAGGCAGTCTGCATCACCATTTCGCCTTTTTCAAGAACATAAAGAGCGTCAAAAACATCTGAGTCCACATCATTTTGTTTACCCTCGATTCCGTAAACAATCAAATGGCCAACACCCTGAGCGGGGCTGTTTTCTGTGCCTTGGCATTCCATGTCAATGTAGATGTCTTCAGGAGGAGTTGTGTCGTACTTATGCAGGTGAACAATGGATCGGCTGTATTTGGGAAACATCTTGGTTGATTGTTGGCCAATATTCGGAGAGGCGGAAACAACGGACACAGACACTTCATCCATGGTCGGCGGGAAAAACTCAATCGCCAAAGTGTACTCACCATCAGGAAGTTTAAACATGTTCGAACCAAGTCGAGATGAATATCTGTTTCGACTCCCCTTTCCCATTCTGAAAAGGTAAGCCTTTTTGTTGACATCGTGGGGCGAATCGGGAAAGTCTTTGATGCCATCAACGATTATGTTGTTTTCGCTTTTCGACTCGTCGACCTCTTCCATGATGTACCGGAAGGCGTCTTTTTTACTTGCCGAGCTGGTGATGTGTGACTCTTTTATCTTTTTGTCAAAACTCTGTGTAAGTGAAAGAAGCAATTTTGCGATTGAAGTGCTTACGTGTCTGACATTGGCGGCTGAATCCAAGTCTGTGGTATCTGTATTCAAGTTGGTAATTTTGTTGCTGTCCACGTTGAGATTTCCGGTCATGGGAACAGACCCATCACGCTGCACAGCTTGTGCACTGGCGTTGTTGATCTGCCCGGTTAACACCCCCTTCTCGCGATTGAAATATCGATAATTGATGGCATCGCCGTCTTGCTCTGTGGTGTCCCCCACATTGATTATTTTATTGTTGTTCATGTCGAGAGAGCCCCCCATCTGTCTTGTCTCGTCCTTTGAAAGCTTATCATTTATTGTGATATCTTGTTTGGCATCCTGCCGATCAACATATTCTTTTGAAACGAGATCTCGATCTTCATAAAGCCCATCATAGTACGGCTCGCCGTTTTTAATGTTGTTACCTTTCAGATCGAAATCGTTCCCAGCGGCGTCTTTTTTCAGAACATTTTCATTCACATATCCCTTGTTGACGCCGGAATAAAAAATCTTTCCTTGTTATTGCAAGAGAATCATCTATTTTGGCGTCAGGCAGGACTTCCAAATTCAGCAACTTTCTTTTTTCTTTGTCAAAGTTTCCATCAGAAGCTAATTTGAAACCAGTGCCAGGATCGCCTGTTGGTCCCTGCGCGCCTTTTGGACCTTGTGGCCCAGGCGGACCCGCGAGTCCCGCAGAGCTGCCACCAAAGAAAAAAAGAGTTTATGTAATCCATTTTATGTATCTTCATCGAAATTTTTTTTCACCGATTTTTGTGGTTTGTCGTAATAAAAGAAAGCGTATTTTTTGTCAGTGGCGCGGTCCAGCAGTCTGTGGTCGACCTCCAGCTCGTCAGCGATTCGCTTGTTTTCCTTCGAAAGAAAACTGAAAACGCAAAAATGGCTGCAGTTTTCGCGCATGTTTCTTGGCACCTTGTAGAAGGTCTGCGTAAGATAGATAACGCTGCAGTTTCTGTGCCGCCCGTTCATGAAATAACTGATTATACGGTTCTGGTTGCTTTCACAAACCAGATTATCAAAGACGGCAATTTTTTGGTTGTCAACGGGGAGTTCTTCGAGTGGAATAATTTCATCTCCAAGCACTTCAATGACCTCACAACCAACATCAGGGTCAATATTTGAGGCAAAGTCTCGCAAAACCCCTGATATTTGTTTTTGGTGAAGGTTTTTGAGAAGAGATATACTTTGTCAAACTCCAGCAGCTTGTAGATCATGTGGAGCAGGATGTTCGTTTTTCCAGAATTGCTCGGCCCGCATATCAGCATCCGGAAAACATCAGCAGGCATGTTGGGGTGGCCTTGCTTGTACCCAGTTGTGGCAGAAAAGTTGGAATCGTAATTTGGAATTTTCATTTCCTTATATATACACACCAAATTGCCATGTCGGTGAAAAGGTGGCGACAACAGGGGAAAGAAAAAGCTGAGCTTGAAGAACAAGTGCAAGAAATTCGTCAAGAATTTAAAATGAACAAAATCAAAAAAGAGTTTGGCCAGATTTCGGGGGAAGAGCTTTTCAAACCAATCACAAAACGGTTGGATAAGGCTGCAAAAGAGCCAGAGCCGGCTGAAGATCCCGGAGGCCCAGTCTACGAAATGGACGAGTTCGACAGACTCAACCCGTTTGATGGTGAGTTCAGGCCAGACGATGAAACACCAACACCAACACCAACACCAACACCATCACCAACACCATCACCACCACCATAACCAACACCACCACTGGCAGAAGAAGAAAGTGATGATGAAGGTGGTGATGAGGTGCAAGAAACAACAACACGAAAAGCGTGGGAGGCGCCGTTGAAACCCAAACCAGAAATGCATGAATCAACTGAATTGGGGACAATCAGACAGCTGCTCACAAAATATGGAAATCATCCCAACTACAGGGTAAAGAGCAAAAAATCAAAGTTTTATGATTATTCTCTTGAAGACCTCAAAAAGAGAGAAGAAGAGATTCTTTGGCGAAGAGGCGAGCTACCAGAGCAAGCGCAAAGCTCTCTAGATGATGCCTCCTGGGAAACAGAAGGCAGCGGTTTAGGAGCACCAGATGCTGACAAACTGATCAATCAGCTGTACGTGAGTCTGGGATCAATCAAAGCCGGCAACACGTCAAAGAAACTTCGAAAACAGGTTGTTGATTTACTTCAGCTGCTCATCAATTGCGGCGTGATAAACGAGTTTCAAAGAAAAAAGATTTTCCATGATTATATATCAACATGAGCTTCAACTTATTGCTTGACTCAAGTCTCGCAAAGCAGCAAAGAAACAAACACAATCAGAAGTCTCACGATTTCACAATCTACTTCAACCCACCGATTGTGGTTGACCGAGAAAAAAAACTACAAAGCGGCGTTGAACAGACTGATCACCATGAGCTACTCTTGGTACAACATTGCGGAAGCTTACGGAAACAACAAAATCAAGTGGCGAAAGAACACAGGAGACTGGCAAACTTTGACGTTTCCTAATGGCATGTACGATTACGACGGCATCAAACATTTCTTGCAGTGCGAGACCGGGCTCATTGACCCGGATGACGAAAACAAGGGGCGCATTTTTGATTTGTACTTCGACTTCACAATCTTCCGGGTTGTGATTTTGATGGCTAAAGATTACGAGCTTTACTTCACTGAAGGTGGGTTTGCCAGTTTGCTTGGATTTGAAAAAAGGATTTTAAAGGATGAAACGAATTTCACTGGAGAAATGATTCCTGACATAACAAGGAGCGTGGACTGGGTTTTCACGGCGGGTGAACGACGTAGAAAACGATGTTTTGTACAGCTTTTCTACTACAAACCTCCAGGTCAGTTACCATTTCAAATAAGAATTGAACCATATTGACTCGAGTGCCATCCTGTGAACAAAACCAGGATCGATTCTGTGAGGGTTTGGGTTACAGACGGGCGAAACAATATCCTTAACCTCAATGAAGTCGACATAGCTTTAAGTCTCATGATAGAAGAAGAATAATTTCATCCCTTATGTATAGAAGATGAATCACCCAAGCGAGTGGGCGAAATTTTTCGACGAACGCGCTGGTCGTTATCGCTACAAGCACAAAGGTTCGGGACTGGTCCGGGACCTCTCATGGCGATTGGAAAAACGTTAAAAAAGGCGCGACAAATGTGGCTAAAAAAGTTGTAAGAAGCTCCGCTGAGAAAGCTGGCAAAAAGCTCTCCGAAGTGGTGGTTGAAAAAGGGTCTAATAGAATACAACGAATACTACAAAAAAGGCGGCCCAAAACACCAACCCCCAGCAAAACACAAGCACCCAGCAAAACACCAGTCCCGGAAGTCTCGTCGCGAGATGCAATGATAAAACTGTCACAAATTTTAGCGAAGGAGCTTTAAAAATTTTTCCCATGAATATACGAAACGATGTTCAGAACCTCCCACTATCTCGAGAAGACAGAATACATCCAGTTCAACCTTGATACTCCGCTCACCTTTCCAGGCAACGGTCAGCACCAGGTAAAAACCGGCAAGAGGTTCTTTGTGAGAGACAGGAACAATGTCTACGACTGGTACAACGCCTATTTCCGCGTTAATTTCAAATTTCAGGCCCTCGCAGACGGTGCAAATGTTGCTGGTGACACACGGTCGGCCCCCATCAACAGTGCTTTTTCCCTGTTGAAAAGCATAACTGTTAAATCTGCTGGTAAAGTTCTTTACGAAGCCGTCGACATCCACAAAGTCATTTTTTATCAAAAACTTGTTGGACTATACTGATGATTATGCAAGAAGTGTGGCGAAAAGCCAGTTTTGGTATCTTGACACCGATGCTACAAATGGGACAGCCGCTGCAACAAACGCCGGAAGCAAATCGCGAGGGGCGCCTTCGCATGGAGGGGCAACAGTTGAAACAATAATCCCCCTCAACCGCTTTTCGTTCTTCGAAGAGTTGTCTGACAGACTTTTGCCTCCATTTCACCTTGAGTTTGAAATTGTGCTGCAAAATGACAACGAAATAATTTTCCAAAATGATGGAACAGGGCGGAGGATTGTTGTCCAGAAGTTTGAATTGTGGGTTCCACAGCTTATGTTGACATCCGAAGGACAGAAAATGTTCAATGAAAACTTTCTGAAGCCAACCCAGTGGACTTACTTGAAAGAAGTGCTTCACCCCAGCCCTAGCCAAAGACATGCGCGCGGCTCCTGGTTGATAAGCGCTGGCGTCAAAAAGCCCAAACACGTGTTCATCTTCTTTCAACAGACTCGAAAACAAAATTCTTTGACACAGAATCCCTACATCTTTGACACCTTTGATATTGATGGGGACGACACAGCAAAACTGTCCTCTTGCCGCCTGCAGTATGGAACCGATTACTTACCCGAGCTGGAATATGATAGCGACTTTAAATTGCGGATCCTCAACGATCTGGTAAACTACCGATACAGAAAAAATGACTACAACTCAGGCACGCAGCTACAAACCTCCAACTTTGGGACAATTTATCCTGTTATTTACTTCGACCTCAGATCAGTTAAAGAAGGTGTAACGGGCGATCCAAAGAGCTTGACTTTGCATTACCGGCTAAATGAAGCAGCCGATGCACAAGATTACACAATCTACGCTGCAGTCCTGAACGAAGAAGAAGTTGTGGTAAAACAAATCGGCAATGAATTGGTCGTTGTCTAAAAAAATTTGTATTTTAATATATGATGGCTACGAACTACCTTCCATTCAAGATTGCACTGATTGACGGGCAAAAGAAAAAAAAGTTCAGAAAGCTTTTGCTGCAAAATCAGCTGTAACACTTCGTGTCAAACCGGAACAAATCGGCCGTGGTGATGAGCTCCTTTTGACTGTCACTCAAATTAACAAAATGAAAAAAACGCCCAGCGACCGAAGGGGTGCCGACCTCAAATTGAGCAAGACACAGATTGAGAAAACAGCACAACGAGGTGGCAGTATTTTCTCTTCTCTGTTTAGTCTGGCTAGGCCTTTGATCAAGCCGGCCGTCAAGGCTTTGGCAAGCGCGGGGCTTAGTTTCGGCGCTGAAAAGGCGCTGAAGAAAATCTTTGGGAACGGCTACGGCCCGAATGAAATAAAGCTCTACAAACTTGTTCAAAGGATGACACCAGACCAGAAAAAGGATTTTGAAAAATTTCTTGTTCGCCGGGGCATGGTTAGCGGTAGTGGGCAGTATGGTGGATTTCTTGGAATGCTGGCGTCTATTGGCGTGCCTATCGCCATTGATTTGATCAGCAAAATGTTTGGAAAAGGGATGCAGGTCAAACCTCCACCGCGGTCAAGACGTTCAACACCCTCTAAAAGGGGCCGTGGCATGCATGTTCGCCCTCCTCCGTTCTTTGGCACTTGGGATGATTTAAACAAAAGATAAAATTCAAAGACGTTCCTCTTTCCAATTTTGACTTAAGGGACTGGTGCAGATTCTTGAATATCCCAATCAAAGGGATATTTTCGCGCAACGAAGAAAAACCTCTTCACCATTCACCCTGCATAATTAACTTGGACGATTTTGGAAGTATTGGCACACACTGGGTTTGTTGTTGGAAAATGGCGATCATGAATATTTTGACTCTTTCGGACTTCCCCCTCCAGATGAATGGGAACAAGAGTTGGAAAAGATGGGCAAAAAAAGTTTTCTTCGTAATGATAACCAGCTTCAATGGTTCAAGAGTGTAAGATGTGGATATTATTGCTTGCTTTTCTTGAACGAAAGAAACCGAGGCACGAGTTTCAAAAACATTCTGAACATGTTTCTTCTGACGTGCGTGAGAATTATTTTTCTTAAGTATATAAGATGGATGTCTACTGTGTGAAAGATGGACGCGTAACCCCCAATGTAAAGGGAACCGAAAAGGTTTTTCAGACTTAAAGCAAGCGAAAAATGCTTTAAGTCAAGCCGGCGTAGTGTGTGGTATTACAAAAAGCCGTTTTCTGCCGGGAAACTGAGTGTGCCCTCTCAAGCAGAGGGCGCTGGGTTACTTAGCAGTGTTGGTGATACTGCGGCTGAATTATTCATAAGCAAAGGTATTCCTTATCTTGCGAAGCAAGGTTTTGAGGCTGGGAGATATTATGCTTCTGAGGCAATGACGAATCCTGCGCTGCAGAAGAAAGCAATAAACTACGGCATGAAGAAAGCTCGGCCTGTGATTGACACGGTCGGGCGCGAGTTGCTTGACCAACTTTCCACAAAAATTAGGCCAAAAGGTAGATATAAGACCAATCGACCTGATTTAGATGGCGCAGGTTTTGATCTTCATTCTGCCATTGGGAAGCTCCCCGCTCTAAAAAGGGGTTGGACTCTTCCTGGGCATACAACCCTCTCGAGCAACAATTAAAATATGACCCAGAGACTGGAGAAATCCTCGGAAATTTATCAACAGCCAACTGGGTCTACTGACGCCGTAGCAATGCAACATGACGTCGATTACAGCAGCTGCGCTTTCCGCAAGAAAAAATATGGTGAAAGTGAGAAAGATTGTAAAAACACTGCTGACCGAAAAATGGTGAAGTCTCTTGATTCAATCCCGTGAGAAAGGAGGCAGTGGGGTCACGCGCTTGCTCGAAACGCGATAAATTCAAAACAAAAACTTGGTTTGGGTTACAAGCAGAGACGGTGAATTTCATATTGAAGAAATGAGAATATTTTGTATTCACCATGGACCACGAACAAACAATGAACGTCGTTGACACGCCAGCTCAAAAAATGTCACGCAACTCGCAGGTTTCGAAACATAATTATTGCTTCGAACGAAGGTTTTTCGCCACATTCCTGAGTGCTTAACTTTTTTTCGAGCGCTCAGGAGTTTTCTCGCTTGAATGTTTTCAGTCTTTTTTCTCATTTTTGGCAGCATCGGGGAAACCCCTTTTTCGCTTTTTATGGTTCTTGTGAACGATTATTTCACGCCTGAGTGGAACAAAGAAGTTCGTGACATTTCACGCCAGGTGGTTGCCGCTTTGTTTAGGCCGATGACAGGTCTATTTGAAGCTGTATACGTCATGGGACGCGGCCGGAAAGGTGTGCTCGATCAAAGCGTTAAAAAAAAAAACATAAAAAAAAAAATAATGTAGGAAGATAGATACTTTCTTATAAATCATGTGGATACTATTAGCAAACCTGTTGATCCAATCGTTTTACCATACGATGTTGTTGAAAAGTTCAAACAGATGGACCCGAAAGCGGTTGCAGATATTCTTCTCAAATAAACAAAACATGGGAAACCCCCTTCTTTTGTTTCACCACATTCCTGAGTGCTTAACTTTTTTTCGAGCGCTCAGGAATTTCTTCGCTTGAATTATTTGAGTCTTTTTTCACCGCTAACACCTGTCGCACTTCACATGGGGAAACCCCTTTTTTTCACCGCCCACGCACGGCTTTCCGCAGTTTTCTTTCCGGTTTCGCATCAGCCACCCGCAGTTGTTTGTTCCACGATGCATTTCTGGCGTTTTTACAGTATCTTAGCGTTTGCGTTTTGTCTAATATTGTTTTGTAAGTAGTAGTAGAAGAGGATGACAAATACTGACTTGAAATAGTAAGCCTCATTTCCCTTTGTTAAGCCTCCCAGCTGCCGCGTCACGCGAGGTGGCGAGCGTGATGTGGCAGCTGGGAGGAAAATGAGGCTTACTATGAAAATCGGTATTTGTCATCCTCTTCCACTACTACTTCGTGAGTTATCTGTACTCTATACACGAAGTGGAACTGGAAAAAAAACCTTATTTGTCATGTTTTTTTGAGCCTATAGCTTGGGATAAATCTATGGAGTCATCAATAAATAAGCAGGTAAGTGGAATCCCGATTTTATAATTCCAAGCAATTTCCCTAAAAAGTCAGTAGACAGGTACCCTCGATATTTCAGACCTATTATTTATTTTCGAAACTGCTTATTTATAGAACCGATTTCCATTCCCAAAACAATAGGGAATTCACTATACTCCACAAACCAATTGTTTTAACGTACAAAGCTGAATTAGTTAGACACTAATAAAGGTGTTACTGTATCCTGCTTCGAAAGGAACAAACGAAGGAAACCCGCACAAGATCAGAAAAGGCCACAACAAACTGATTGTTTGTCTTCAGAAAACAGTGGCTTAGGGAAACGAGCGGACGCAGGTTTTTGCAAAGATCACAGACTTGTAAAAAGAGAATTTAAGAGTAGCGTTCTAGCAAGAGTGTACATCACGGATGTTCTTTAACGGTTCATGTGTAACTTAATTGGCATTTGTG
>Ga0126337_10003638_pt1 | contig 10144 bp, 6 predicted proteins | sample DipCmetagenome_FD_92527 | JGI IMG/M metagenome (GOLD analysis project Ga0126337, IMG submission 92527) | Coral microbial communities from La Bocana,Puerto Morelos, Mexico - Diploria C A metagenome | ecosystem: Host-associated > Invertebrates > Cnidaria > Coral | place: La Bocana,Puerto Morelos... | reverse complement strand
TTGGAAGACATATTTTTCACAGTGGATTCTGACGAGGTTGACAGTGCCGGCATAGATGAGAGTTTCCTCATTATAAATGGTAAATATAAATAATTGTGTCTTCAGTAGTACCAGAGAAGCTTCTTACGAAATCGTTTCAGTTGCGCCCAAAGCTGAACCAGTTTTGAAGACTCAACATAGCAGTGCACAAGCAGTTCCCTATGGGCGAGGGAGACTTCTGCAAACTCCCAAACACTGTCCTGATCTTTCTGTGTGACATAAATAAAATAACAGAATTGTTTAAACCATTTAGATTCTGACGAAGCCGAGAAGAACGGTTCAGCTTCGCAAGCAGTGTCAGAAGAAAGTGTCCACGATAGCGAGGCACTTCCAACTCAAGATAGCGAGGCACCACCCAGTCACGATAGCGAGGCACCACCCAGTCACGATAGCGAGGCACAACCCAGTCACGATAGTGAGGCATCAGGAAAGACAGTTGACAAAGAATTGGAGCAAACGGACGAAACAAATGAGGCAGCCAAGGAAAATGGCGAGACTGCTCTTGACGATATAGACATTGCGATAAATGGCGAGTCAGATGATGCTCCAAGTGAAGATTCTTCACATTTAATGAAGGATTTGCAGTCGGCGTTAAGTAATTCGGAGAGCACCCAGCTACTTATTCAAAACGAAGACGCTAAAACGCCTGATGATGAAACAGAGTCTGATGTGAAAGAAGATGTCGAAAGCGGAAGGACTAGTGAAGTCAAACCTCCCGAGGGCGGCAAAGACCAAGAAGAGGACAGTTCAGACGACACTGAGGAGTCGGACTTTGTCGATGCACAAGCGATAAATGGCATTGAAATGCTACCAAGTAGTGACATTCATGATTCGGATGCGTCTGGTAAAATTGATAGTTCTTCGGAAAAAGAACCCGAAAATCAGGATGGCGATGAAACCACACTTCTCTGTAACGATGCTTTAAAACATTGTTTTGTGGACAACACTGAAAACTCAAACGAAGAAAACTCCGAGGATCCCGAACTTCAGTTCACCACTGATCGTGCAGGCTCGCAAGACGACCTGCTTTCATCTCCCCCTGACACGGGAGCGGACTCGAGTAGTTACGAAACGCCGACGTCTTCCGAAGTTTCTCTGAGTACAACTTCGAAAAATCAATCCAAAGTTGTAACGATACAACCAACTGTCAACGGAGTTTCTTGTCGTAACTCGGTGACCGATGGTGCACCAATTCCTCCAGCAAGGAAAAACAAAAAGAAGGGACTTTCCACGGCTTCATTAGGAGGATGTCTACCTATGGCCTGCGCTGGAAACACGTCGCCCGCCTTAACTTTATCCCGAAACGATTCTGTTTACGGAGGCAGCGTGCGATCCAGGTTAGTTGCTCACTGTATTGATCATTATAGAGACCTCATGGTTAGTGCGCTCGTCTCCGAATCGAGGGGTCTGGGTGCGAGCCCTGGCCGGGGATATTGCATTCTTGATTTCATGGTCAAGACACATTCCATCCAAGGGGGAGTGGAAATACTCCACTTGGCTGGTATGCAGACTTTCCTTTTACTTTAGTAAAGGATTAATCAGACTTTCGTATTCTTTGAATTCGTCCTTTAGGTTTGAAATAGCTAAAAGATCAGTGAAACGCAGTTTGAATTATGCCTGCCAACTCTACAGGTGAGAGTAGAAGGTTCATGATTCATGATTGATGTCTAATTTTGTCATTTACGTGCAGTCAGAAACATGAGAGGTAATTTTCGTATAATCCACAAACCCGACTCCACCCGAACATACTGTCAATCACATCCGTCGGAGAAACGCCTCATTCCCAGGTCCCCCCTCCTAACATCCACGTCGAGGAAAGATCCTACGAATAAGTGTGATTCGGTGTGCACTACGAAGTGCACGTTTGTGAAGGAGGTTTTTCTGAAGTTCTTTTCATTTATCCATGCCCTAGTAGGCCCTAGTATCTCCTTTGTCCATCCTCTTGTAGGCTTTGAGTCTTTATGTCAGCGAGGGACAATTTTCTTTGGTTTATTTTTGTAGTGATCGCCATTTCCAAGGAATTCGTGAGCCATACTTTAGTGCCCAGCCTCCTGAAACCATACAGACGCACTTGATCATATGTGTTCATGGTTTGGATGGTAAGCATCCCTTAACAAAATCGGGGTGGTTTTTTTTAGTCTGATGAGTCGAACTGATTGAGGACAAGAACAGTGTTATAAATTATATTAACCGCTTTTGGATGGAATCATTTTAGACCGTACGCCTGAAACTTTCCCTTCTCATTGTTCAAATTCCTGCATGAATCGAGTATCTGACGTCACAGAGCGATTTTACCGAGTACTTCGCTTTCTTGAAAAATCGACGTTGTTCTACAACAGTACCAATCACCGTTTGAAGGGAATAAAAATATACTCTGATAGGTCCATTAACAAGTTCCTATAAGAGCGGAATAAAGAGAGAGAGCCTGGAAACTAATTAAGGAAATCCGCAAACTTTAACCTCACTACTGATTGGTGTACCTTCTGCGCATGGCGAAAGGTCTCTTTTTGTTGCATGGGAAGAAAAGCTAACATATGTTACGTTAAGGGGAATCTTTGTTTACAATATCATTAGCATAAGCGATTCAGTTTGTGATCGAGCGAGAAAAATGAAGTTGTGAATACTGAACGGTCATTCAACGATTAACTGTCCTAAGGAATATTGGAGCCCAATTTATTGTTTTTCTTTAGACCACGCTGGTTTACAAACTCCAAATTTTACAAACAACGTTTGAGTTCATTAGCGCTTTTGCACCCAGAAATTATGCAGTTTGTTACTGAAAGGCAGTTTCTCTATGGATATTGCACCCAAAGATCCAAACATTTCTGGCTCCAATTATTATGTTTCACAAGCTCTTTAAATCTTTGAAGTCAATTCGTATCTAGCACAATCAATTCTCTGCACACACTTGAAGTCGCAGGTTAATGAGGAAAAGTGTGAGCAGTGAAGTACGCAATGATCGCTCCGGTGATACTCACAAGACAATTGTACAAGTATTATCAAGAGCCATCATTTTGAAATGTGGCGGTTCTTTTTCTGGCAGGTAACAGCGGAGATCTTCGTCTTGTTCGATGTTATTTAGAGATGGGCCTACCTTCCACGAGGATGGACTTTCTGATGTCCGAAATCAACCAGGTGAACAAAATGCACTTAAGAAGGCATTGTTAGGTACAGCTTGGCAAGGCACTTATAAAGGTGTACAATTTAGTCAAGTCGGTCCAAACGGGTAAAGCTCGACCGTTGGGTTAAACTTAGAATTTAATAATTAGATCGACAAGCACATCCTTCCACAGACGAATAGACCGTGTCGGTGGATCGAAATTTAGTCGGACAAACTCAGTTGAGTCAAACATTGACTGTGAACTTAAGCTCGTCTAGTAATTAGCAGGAATGTGTGCAAAGGACTTCTTCAAGTTCACATCGTTTCACTGCGAAAAATGAGCGTTGTATCAACATTTGACTATCAGGATCGGACTAAGCGGTTCCTCGATCAGAACGCGGTTTTCACAACGCTTTAGTTCCTCTTGTGTAATCTTTGATGTTGTCTTTACAGCCTGACACTTTCGTGACATTCGAAGAGATGACGGAGAAGCTTGTTCAGGAAATAACGCATCATATTGAAGCGTACAATCTCTTTCCCACAAAAATCAGGTTTGTTCCTTTCGTCTTTCTATTCTTGGTCGCAGTTAATGTCACACCATGCGCATCTGAAACGTTGCGCGACAATCCAATCAACGGCCATGATGCAGACGCCTTGTTACATACTAACCTTAGTGGGTTACCAACTGAGAAGGATATCCCAAGCGTGACACCCAAGTACTTCCATAGAGACTACATACACAACAAATTAAACCTGGGACAGGTCAGCTCTTGATCTTCAAATTCAAATGATTCATTACGGATGAGGAAGTGGGGTTAAGTAAGATAGTTCTTGAAACTGACTTTGATAAGAAGTTGTACCGCTTTCAGTGAGACCAAAACCCGTTGTCATTTCTTGGAAGCATAGTTAATAGAGGGGCATGGATAGGAATGCCGGTAAACATATCAAAGAAGTATACAAACAGGCTACGATTTATGTTGGAAGGCCCTTGACCCTGCACGTCTTTTGTTTTATGTTCATTGACTATGCATGAATTACATCAACAGTGTTTCTATTGGTTAGTTGTATTAGCACACGTAACCAGATTGAACCCCCAAAATAGCAGACAAAACATACATCAAAGAACTTTGCCAAGTTTCCTAACACTTTCCATCAATGAACTATTTTGGAAGTGATGTCCTTTTCGGTTAATTTGCTTGTAATTTAAGTCGTTTCTCAGCTTATTAGGTATAAAAAGGATGTTTATATCTATCACTCCTTATACCGTGAAAAGGGCAATGCGAAGTTAGTAACAAATGTGTGTGTTTCATGTTTATTACCCTCTTTAATACTCGTTTGTATTTATCTTCACAGTTTTGTCGGCCATTCTCTGGGTAACATAATCATCCGGTCCGCTCTCGGCCACCCTGAGATGAGGCCCTTTCTGGACAAGATCCACACATTCTTGTCCCTGTCGGGTCCTCATTTAGGAATGCTTTATCCGACAAGCTCTCTTGTCAGCACAGGTAAGAATTGTCATCGAACAGAATCATTTTAAATGGGGCTAACGAAAATTTACGCAGAGTTAAATCAAGCCAGTGCCGGCCGCTGGTCTATCTGATGACTGGGGTGTACCGGAAGGAGTTCCAGGGTCAGTAGGATGCGCCGTGGTTTCCTCGCTTGCTCGTTTGGATTTCCGTCCGTCCCTCTCTCCCCTCCCCAGGATTAGCAGCAGCCTGGTGGGCCACTTGGCTCGTATGCACACTTTACCTGTAAACTTCCTTGTCCTTTATTTTTAGGTCTGTGGTTTATGCAGAAATGGAAGAAGTCCGATTCGTTGTTACAATTATCGTTGCACGATCATCCTGACCCGCGGCAGACTTTCATTTATCGACTCAGTCAGTCAGAAGGTAAATGCTATGACCAATTTATTAGTAATCTACTAGTCTGGTTGACTATGTTGTAACAGTGCCTCGTCTGATAAGAGAGGGTGAAGGGTAAAAGAGATATCTGAAGCCGGAAGACACGTAAATTGCGGTCAGAGATCGTTTCATAGTAGAGTCAGATCCTTCCACTCATGAGTAAGAAACACGACATACTCAAGGTTTATATCGATTCGCGGGACGAGTATTTACAAAATACCAAGTTCTTTCACGGAATTCGAACCTACCTCCTCCCCTCCTGTTTGAAAGTATTAAGTTAAAATCTATTCTTTTTTCTTTTTCCTCGGAAATGTTGGTGTTTCGGTGGGATCTATACTCGTACGACTTAAAAAGCAGTTCATCCTTCTGATCGATCCTGAATGAAACTTGTTATATTTATCTAACTATTTGTAAGTGGAACGATATCTGACTTCGAACGATCTGACCGGATCTGATCTCTCAGGAATATGGCCCATGTAGGGGACAACCTCTCTAATCAGCCAAGAGGCGTTACGTTTTTAATTTATTTCTTTTTTCTTTTTTTCAGGTTTACAACATTTCAAGAACATTCTTCTTGTCAGTTCAGTACAGGACCATTACGTGCCATATCACTCAGCCAGGATAGAGACTTGTCGAGCAGCGCTGAAAGAAAACTCCGAGCTCGGTGAGTGAAAAAGAATTGTTCTCGCAAGAAAACTGTTTTGCGGTAGGGAAATAGTCAAGGAAAAATTCTTCAAGGTCAGGGAAAAGTCTGGAAATTGTTTTTTTAGTGAGGGAAAATTGACATTTTGAAGTCAAAAATTGAAATTCTTAATAGTTCTATCGATAATTTTTTATAGTCAATTTATTATTTATTATACACATATATATATTTTTTTCTTTTCATTGTCTCTGAAAAGCCCCCATGGGGAGATGACAATAAATTTGTATTGTATTGTATTGTATAAATTAAAAAAAGTAGGGAATTTTGAAAAGTGAGGTCTGTAGCAACCCGAGCGGTACTAATATCACATCATTTATTCTCTTCACCAGCGGTTGCTTACAGGGAAATGATCGACAACTTACTCAGGCCACTGGAGGACAGGAAAGACATGAACCTCATCCGCTACAGTGTCTATCACAATCTTCCGAGTTCGGCCAATTCGTTCATCGGCAGGGCCGCGCATATAGCCATGTTAGATTCTGAACTTTTTATCGAGAAACTGCTCTTAGTTTCTGCATTAGATTACTTTAGATAGGGATGTGATTTGAAGCAGTCCTGGCACGGGTGCGGTTTTAGGTCAAATTCCTCCTTCCATCCGCCGAATCTCCCCCCGTTTACTCTCTCGTCCAGACATATCACTACCAGAAACTGCGTGTTAGACAAAAAAATACCCACATTGCCTTATTATTCGCGTCCGAGTCGCGCTCCAAACGCATCCGCAGAACGTTTGATTATTAATGGTACAATTATATCGTCGGCTTGCCTGGATGTCGGCGCTTACCGATTCTCGCTATACGTTATTGCAGCTCAGAACTGCTTTTGGTAACGTTTTTAACCGTGTTTGACGAAATGAGACCGCTTTGTTCTCCTTTGTTTGCAAAATAGAAGTTATGTCAAGGGTAAAATGATTTTGTTGTATGGGTGATTACTCCTGGAGCCTTTTAGGATATGTATTGTGCGATAGGTATTGTGCGAAGTACTCGCAGTTTACTAATGAAAGCCATGATTAGGGAAAATTAATATCAGTTTGGAATATTTGTTTGTTTGATTGATTGTTTAGGGAGTATAATTTGTAAAACATAGAATTTCATCAATTTTACGATAACTGAGGGTGCTGGGCTTCCAGTTTTACGATGTCTCGAGTTTTAACGTAGTCTGTGAAGAAAAGCCCTCCGTAGACAAAAAAATGCTGAAAGAAATGCCAACGATACTGGGTTCCTTCTACAACCAAATTTATTGTCCTCCTATTAGGAAACTGTTTAATGCGTTGGGCAATAGTTAGTCAGTCTCTGAGTTAGGGATATGTAGAGGAACATGGGTTTAAATCCCTTAGTCAATGAATGGGTGGACAAGAAATCTGGGCTTCATGAATTATTTGGATATAAACGTCAGGTAGCAATTGTAGTGGAATGTATTTATGAACATATATACAACAAATACGTCTTATTAATGATGAACGGCTGTCAACGGGAAAACTTAATCGTACAGAAGATATGATCTTATATCATAGGTACTTTAACTTATTTGAAGTGGTGGGTTTATCCTGATGTGAATAGTAATTTTTTCATTTTATAATAAAGACAAAAACCGGAATTGCAGTTATCTGTGTGGCAAACTCTTTTAAGGCTGTGAAACAGATACATGGGCTCAGGCTCCGTCCAAACTGAGTTATAGGTGTTTGAAAACGCAGGGTTATCACTATGATTAGGCCTAATGTCCACACTGATCCGTCAGGGAAACCTTCGTGTTCAGGCGTTTAAGTGTGGACAAAATATTCTGAAAACGAAGCATTTTGAAAACGAATAATCATGGCAATTCTTTGCCCGAGTTTTCCTCAAATACGTGTCCAAAATGATCGGTAATTTTTTTTTTTTGAAAAAAATAATTCTCCGATATAATGTGGACGAAAAACATTAATGCGTTTTTAGAGAGAAAACGCCTTTTAAAGGCGCCATCCACTACGTCAAAGGAATTTGAAAACCCAGTTTTGTCCTAACGGTTAGGCCTACCGTCACACTTATCCCGTCATTTTCATCTAACTGTGTTCACTTGACGACAAAAAAACCATTCCAATTGGGTGCTGAGGTAACATGTCTATTTGAAAAATATTTGGTAACACAACACTTGGAAGTTTTATCTGAAGTAAACTTTAATTTCGCGCTGAAGTATAGAGTGTGTGCATTGTCACGTAATAAAAAATAAAATCGAAAACCATTCAGTGGATAAAGTCAAGAAATTGTAATATTATAGACGATAAATAAAGAAGGCAGCTCACCAAGTTTAAGGGGTGTGCGCTGTCCCAAAGTTGAGCTATTCGTCGAAATGTTCCGCGCAACATTATAGAGCCTAGTATTGATAGAGCCGCCATGTTGGAGGACCTCCTTAGTCCTCCAGTATGGCGGCCGAAAAATAGTACTTACTTTGGCTATCGGACGACTGATTATTAGAACCGAACCAAAAACATTTACAAAAACACTTTTCCTAATACCTGAACTCCTAAAATGGCTAAAAATCACGAGATAAGTGTATATTTTTCGACAAAAGCGATCTTGGTTTCATGTCACGCACCGCCGAAACTCCAAAATTCAAAATGCGCTGGTTTCCAAACGAAGGACGCTATTGAGCTAGAAAGTTGCAAACAGATATAAATTTAGTACCTCTTATGCCTGATGAGGATTAAACCTTTAGGGGCTTTTTAGTTTTGGATTTGAGAATTTGATGACGTCACGTGCACACACTATAAAAGTACTCGAAGTTGTTGATGTGATTTCCATCCATCACGAGCGCAGCTGTCAAACAGGCATTCCTCTATCTAAGGATTTGCAAAATGAGGTGATTTAGATGGCAGCTCTGCATCCAATACGTGAAATACGTTGAATGATTCTTAGACAACACTCTACTACACACAAGTACGCCCTTGAAAATTCAAACTTATTGCGCGTCGAAACATGTCATGTTGTCAATCACACCATGACGATTTCAATTGACGCACTTTTACGCGTTCTCAGAATTTACGCATCTTAACCCTTAAACGGAACGCGGAATTTGTCCGAAAAGAAGAGGCTCTTTTCGGTTCTTTACGCAAGAGTTAAAATCCTTAAATTTTAGATTTCATTCTTTGCATAGTAATGGTGCCGTCTGCGGAAATATGCTCGCCAGTGATGATGATATTAACATTACTATTTCTCGTTCCACGCTTGTTGACCATGAGCAAGAGACAAATTCAGAGCTAATGATCATTTTGGCTGGCTACAAGCCAATATGCTTAACCTAGTATACCAAAAAATGAGTCTATGGTCATTGGCCTCACAAGAAACTTCTTGCCACGAGTTATGACGACTATATCAAATTGTATAGTTTGAAAACCAACCAATCAGCAGAGTTGATTTACTGGTCATACTTTGTGTTTACTTTTTTTGAGAGGGGCAGTTTGAGAATTTTTTTCTCGTTCAGCCAGAATTTGTTTTTTTTCGATATTGGCTGCATTGTTTGAATTTCTTTTGCCAATTATTTTCGTCCCCTGTCAGGATTTTCTTACAATGTAAGAGGGACAGGAAAGGAGTAAGGGACATAGCGCCTGTTGGGATAAAATCGTTTGTACCTTCGTCTGCCGTAGTTAGCAATGGAAAAGGATCATTTTAATCAGGGTCGGAGGAATTTACTAAGCCCAATATAGTCCAATTGTATAGTACTTGTATTGTACGAGTTATAAAGACTATGATGGCAGAGACGAACCGCAACTGAATGCACGCTTTATTCAGCATTGCTCCGGTTGACAGATTCAGCTCAAGCCCTTGACCTTCCCAGTGCGCGCGTGTTGTTTTGTAGGTTTAACCTGTTTCAGACTGGGCCATGGGATGGAAACACGGTCTGTTTGACTTCGGACAATAACAGTCTAATTACCTCTTGAGAGCTAGTAGCAACGATAAATATCGCCACGAATAATAATAATGTCAACGCTATTCCGTTGAAAGGTCTTGAAAGAAAATAATTAATCTTAATTTGACCTAAGATATCTATTAAGAGGACCAATGTCGCATACAAATTTACTGAGTTCTTCCTTGACTTAGGTTTTGAAGTGCACGTACGTTTTGTAAAACAAAAATGTTAATACGATTAATTGCCCTTCGAATAAATAGCCCCGGGGCAATTGTTTCTAATTTCAAGCCGCCTTTGGTAAATTTTAGCAAAGTTCAAAGCATAACTTTCTTGAAGTTCTATATTTTTTTCGTAAATTCGCTCTTTTTGACTAAAATCTAAAGAAACGCACGCACAAAGAACATAAATTATTTTTTTCTTGGCTTGTGAGCGGGCGGAATTCTCTAAATCCTGCAATCTGATTGGTTCCGGGAGCGGGCGGAAATTTTCGATCTTGCCCGCTCACGGAGCGATTCCGCCCGG
>Ga0126337_10003637_pt1:2500-10145 | contig 10145 bp, 2 predicted proteins | sample DipCmetagenome_FD_92527 | JGI IMG/M metagenome (GOLD analysis project Ga0126337, IMG submission 92527) | Coral microbial communities from La Bocana,Puerto Morelos, Mexico - Diploria C A metagenome | ecosystem: Host-associated > Invertebrates > Cnidaria > Coral | place: La... | reverse complement strand
TCTCACAGCGCCTCTCTCCAGCTAGGTGTAGAAATGGGTACCGGTGAACATACTGCTGGGGGTAACCTTGCAATGGACTCAGTAGTATCCCATCCAGGGGGGAGTAGAAAGACTCCTACTTAGTCGCTTCATTCTACAGATACCGGGATAAGCTCCGGCCTGATGAGCCACGTGGCTCGTATGCAGATTTTACCTTTACGTACCTACCCAAGAACGGACTGAAATATTGAAATACTTTATTTTGATTGCCACCCATTACATTAACCAGAATGACACGATAGTGGTTTTTGTCAAGCTTATGAGTAAACGACAAGTTGCTTGTTTAAAGGCTATGATATAATAGAGACATTGTAATTGCTACGTTACTCCAAATATCAAGGAAGAATCTCATGTGTAATTCTGGGAGCACTGGTAGGAAACCATTGTTGATTTTCTTTTGTGTTTCAGTGCTGCTTACTGTCTTTTGAATTTAGTTTGTTTTGCTTCGTTTCCTGATTGTAAGTCGCTCCGGATAAATATGAAAGTTTGAAGAGTGAAAGTGTTGAAAAATCACGACATTATAACTGACGAAACGCTAGTGTGTTTCTAGCGTGGGTTTGTAATTTAAATTACTGTTTCTTTTTCTGTTCAGTTCTAAAGTAACGCCGTTACCGGCCAAATATCACGTTCATCATCATCCACTGATGAGTTCTCATGGAGTGTTCTTGACCTTTGCGATCTTGGGAAACAAATACGTTTTTGGGGCGGCAGTTTGATGTCATAGAAGAAGTTCCTTGTACAAACGCACCCTCTACTAAGGGAATATTTCCACTGTGATTGACCATACGACTATTGTACATAAATTTCGATCGAAACGATCTTTCCAAACCTGCTTGTACTGGCCATATATCTATTTAATTGCCAACTACAATTCTAATTGGCTGCCGTTCGAAACGTTTATTCTCCCGTTTTTTTTTCGTTCTTTAATAAATAATATGTTAGATGTAGGTGAAAACATAAAAGGAATCATAAACGGTATGTCGGATTTTTAATAACATAGACTTTTATGATGTCATTTTTCAACAGTTTTGTTAGCCTGAATTTCGAATGGACAGCTGAAATTCAGGTTTAGTTTGGTGAGCTTCGCACTGTTGTTTTAACATATTACCTAATAACGCTCAAGATCTTTTGTCATCTTTTCACAGGACTCTCAACCCCGAAGAACACAGAAAAGTACAAGAAGGAGAACAAGAGGTTAGCCATTATCAAACAAACGGTATCATTCTGGTAGCCAACCTTAAATTAAACAACCAAAACAGGTCTTGATTGTTAAAACTGAACCAATGCTAGATGGTGAGAAAATTGTTTTTCTACTTCAACATGTATGCAGATTTATGGTGTAATAAGTCTGAATTTTGTTTCGCATTCTGTTAACTTGTCTCAACCACAGTCTAACCTTAGACAAGAATAAATATGTAGATTTCGACTCGGTAAACGCCGTGTATATAGTGCACATCAGTACACTGACATTACACGCTGCCTTCTTTGTTGTTCTCGATCCTGTGCACGTACTTTTTTCGTGGAATTGTTATTCATAAACTAAACTAGCCTCATGGCAAGAAAAAACATCGAACATGCCTTCGTGCCGATTAAACAAATGTTAATTTTATATTGTGTAACCGATCCAGCGAAAAACACGCGAAAATTGTTGTTCTAACGAGGCTAGGGACCGAACGTGTTTCAGTATGTCGTTACAAAATACTACATTCGGCATAAACCAACTATATTCAGTTAAAAAAGTTTCCTTGTCTCTTACAAATATAAGAACGAAGATGCAATATAAAAAGTGTTTTAAGCTCTGCATAGCAAAGTGTTGAACTGTTATGCCGCAAAATTTAACAACTAACGCAAAATGTGACAATTTCTTTAACTCGAACTGCAACAACTTTTTTAGCGCAAATGCAAGAACGCAAAATGTAACAACTCTGGTCTTAATATGTATAAGGAAAATTCAGATATATCAGCGTTCTTCTCAAGCTTAACAATGCCTGTTAGTCAAATTACAAAAACCTTGGGGTCATATTTCCAGTTCTTACTTTTCCCTACTTGAATTGAAAAGTTACGTTGCTTTTAAAGAATTGTTCTTGTTTTTCATACCAAGTCTGTGTCTTTCGTCCGTTGTCTAGGGACGGACAGCAACTTAATCTGTGCTAACGCTACACAAACAACAACAAAATACACAACATACCCAAAGGCACAAATAACTACTGACACCTGTCAGTCACAGTTGAAGACGTTAGAAGTAACACGACTTAGGAAAATTGCTTGTCCACTACCTTTGCAATCCCTCCATCTTGAAATGATGATATTGCACAAACCCATTAAGGGGTTTTAAATTGACAACATGCCTTAGATCGCAACACTTGTTTGGAGTAATAAACAAATCATAAAAAAATTGTCTGGGATTAAAAGAAGCGTGTCTAATAGCACGTTTTTGTAACATCTTCTGAACTTCAAGTTCAATTAATTTCTTTTCCTCATCAGAAAAAACAATCCTGAGCCAGATATCGTCAGTTTTCGGTCAGTTTTTATCTTTATTGCGTTGAAGTCTTGTCAATTTTCGTTCTTGCTCAGTTCGAACGCGGACTGTGGTTTTGTCGGCGATTGTCGTAACAGTGTCAAGTAAGTTAATCGGTAGTTGTTTTTGTAGTTCATTGTTGTAGTAGTTGAGTCGCCAACAACAGTTCTTCTCAGAACTACCCTCACCCGGACGATCACACTATACGAACTGCTGATGCTCCTGGGTTCAAACCCTTTACTGTTTTACCTCTACTAGTATCGATAGTAACAAACAGTAGCATGTTAATTTAAGAATCCGAGAAACCATTCTTCACAACGTTTAGACCATCGACGGATAATAGCTAAACTTGTGCTGAAGGTTTTATGACCAAGTTTAGCCAACCGCACACAGTGAATAGAAATGTAGCTTAAGCTCTAATAGTAATAATTTATCGAAAAGGTTGTTTTATTTGGCGTTGTTATATTTCGCGTTAAAGTAGTTGTTACTTTTTGCGTTACACCTGTATAAAGTTTTTACAATGAAATATATGTAATTTGCCGGCAGGGAGGTACGTATAGTGAAAAATCCGAACCGCGTTAAGAACCAATCAGATTGTAGGATTCGTTACCGTGCCCGCTTGAAAAAAAATAAATTGTTATGCGTCTAAAGTTGTTATTATATGGCTTGTGTTTGTAGGCGATATAACGCGCGCTCTGATTGGCTAATTGTCACTGAATTGTAGGGCATTGTTCTCCGGTAATGCCCACGGGCCGATTACGAGCTTGCGCGCGCACTATCGGATGTAAAGTGATCACTTGTGCTGCGCTACCTTTGGCTTTTTTGCTTTGTTTTTCTCTGCCATATAATAAACAACTTAATAACCTCGACCGTTCGGTTATTAAGTAGTTATTACTGTTCGAGTTAATATTACATTTTAAGACAAGCGTTGTTACATTTTGCGGCGTGACATAGCACAAGAGTTCTGTACAGCCGCTATTAAAGAGACAATAGCCTGCAGAACAGGCCCCGGTTGTTTAAAGGCTGGGTAACGCTATCGACCGGATAAATCACTATCCAGTGGATAAGTGTTAACAAAACAAACCACGCTATCCGCTGGATAGTGATTTATCGACTAAACTCTTTTTAAACGTTTTAAGGGGGGAGGTGTTTATAACTTAAGTGAAGGTTATTCAAGACTTTTTCAGCTGCGAAGAGAATGTTGAATTTATCATAGTTTGTTTAGTTGGAGGCCTACTTCTGCGCATGTGTTGATACTGCAGCCGCTGCCTGTGACTGTTGTCGAGGTAACTTGTGAGATCACTGTTAGGATCTCATGTAGAAAAATTTTTAGGAAGTAGGTTTCTTGCTGTTAAAAACATGTAAATGTATGTGTGTATGCTGGATATTGTAATTCCACTCTTGTGTTGTTAAAGTTCATCTGCAACTCCTCACCGTATTAAGTCGACTACTTGATCTTGGTTAAGGGCGCATTCTTTTTGAAGTAGTCCGGCCATTCTCATTCCGGTTTAGGCATAACAGAATATACGGAATATCAATTCCCAAAAGAACGCATATTCTGAGAACGGAATTCTGGTGGCGGAGGAGACCTGAAAACTAGTGTATCTGCGCACGCGCGAGCTCACGTGAGCTGCAAGTTGCAATATGGATGAAGTATTTTCCGTAACTACCAGCTTTTTGGCTGTTTACTTGCTTTTTCGGTTAGCTCCATTTGCTAAAAAACCTTTTAAAGGAAGATGGCGAAAAATTATTTGTGCTGCTGACTGCTTTGCGTAGTGCAGGACGTCGCCGAAAGCTCGCTCGCATACAAGGGTTTGTCGGCGAAGAAACTGTTCGCTTTATTTTGGCCACGCAACTGCAGCTTTTTTGGGACAACTGGAAAGTGAGTCATCCGTTATTAATACCACCGAGGGCAGGGAACTGTCCATAGACGTTGGCGCGAGAGAACTCGCATCAGCTGTAAATAATTCCGACATGTTAGATAGTCCATTCCAATTTTTCGAAGCCTGGCTATCTGGGACGGCCGGCCGCGCACGATTTCCCGCCAAAATTATACCTCCAAAAAAACACACATTCTGCCTATTCCGCGTAAACCGAATTCTGTTATCTGTTCATTCTGCTATTGGGAGCAGAATGAACGGAATAGCATTCTGTTCATTCCGAAAACGGAATATGTTCCAAAAGAACGCAATCACTGTCTATCCCGAGTATTCCTATTCCGGAATAGTCCCAAAAGAACGCGCCCTAAGTTTTACTGACGTCACATGTATCCTAAATTCTTTTTCAAAGGAGCTCAGTTACAATATTTTGAATAATTTAGCCACGTACAAAAATAACCTTTATGTTGAACGGAGCTTGAAAACAATAGATTAATGGAATAGGAAAACACTCCAGAGATACTAACAAGCCATAAAGGAACAAGGATGGTCAGTGATGGAGAAGATTAACACGGATTGTAAACGTCGAACTTAGAAAATTTAGGCTAAACTTATGAAGAAGCGAAACCCAGGACGTAGCTTAAATGGTTATTAGAGTCCCTTGCCCGTGTGTTTTTACATAGTCAATAGAGGAAAATGGTTATGAAACCCGATAAATCCCTTGACAAATTCCTTTCCGTGATCTTGCACAAAACACAATAGTTGTTTACTCCGTACTGAGGAACTTAGCAATAGAAACGTTTTGGTTACGTAATTCATGCATAGTGTATGAGCGGAAAACAAAGGATTGTGTACGGTGGACCTTCCAACATAGATCTTGGCATCTTTGTCTGCTCCTTTGATGTTTGTCAGGCTTCAGAACCATTTCTGTATATTAGCTTTGGTTTTGTGTAATTTTTTATAGAATCGCACAGCTAAAGGTAAAGACGCGGTCTGATTGGTTATCGAAGAGAGGGAATTGCACGTGCAAGCGTGGAATTGCACTTGTGCATGAAGGGATATTGCTGACGTGAGCAAAAATTGTAGCTATCGTGAAAACAAAATGCAACTCCTGCTGGGAAAAAAAACACCTTGGAAATAAACGAATTCTCAGAAAACAAATTTAAATTTTCAGAAAATTTGAGGAAACCACTCGCACTCAAAAGTACGAGAAAACGCATTGACATTGACTTTGAAAGGGTATCCAATGTTTGCGCACTGGAGCGGCTCACAAAAATAGAAAACGTTTGGTTCTGCTCAAGGGGCTTTAGCTATGCGATTCAATATTCTGAAAAACCGATATCGCACTCAATATTCTGAAAAACCGATATCGCACTCATCGCTTCACTCGTCAGCCAGTGAATTTTTTATAATATATGGTTTTGATCGGCCTTTTCCTCCTCATTTGTTAGTTCTTATACAATTTACATGGTCACCTCGTCCAATGTACTGATGTGTGTATCTTTTGCAGGAGTGTTCTTGTGTATCAAAGTATTCTGATAAGCGTCGTTTGCCGGATTTTCTTCGACTACTGTCAGGTATATTTTGTATATTTTGTAATCGTTCTTTTGTTCCTGGCTTGTTAGTTTTTTTGCAATTATTATGGTCATCTCATGCAATGTATTGATGTGTGTATCTTTTACAGGAGTGTTTTTGTCTACTACGGCATTATGATTATCTTCGTCAGGAATATTTTGTGATCGATCTTTTCCTCCTCTTTTGTTCAGTAGTTGTATACAATTTTCATGGTCACTTCGTGTAATGTATTGATGTACGTATCTTTCGCAGATGTGCCGTAGCAAAGATATGATTGTTTGATGATGACGACAATGATGATGATTACGCTTCTCGTTTTACTAAGAAGCACGGCAGGATGGAGTGCATCTTCTTCAGTCCCAGCAAACCGCGCTGTGTCCTGGAAGCTGTCTTGGCATTTTCCTTCAGAGGAGAAATTTTCCATGTGCTTTTTTTAGTCAACCAAGTGAGCTTCAATGGTAATATTACAAGATATAAAGAATGATTGGAAGCTTAACAAAGAGACTTCATTTTGCCGTGCGCCGTCTGTTCAGTTCTAGATGCACAGAAGACCTCCAACGTGTCAGAACAAAACAGTTGACCATGAGACAAAATACTGTAAAGTATATAGTTTTATTGAAGACAAGGTGGCGCACTAACGTGGGCTGATTACATAGACTACAAGCGTGAAACTTACAAAAACCTGTCGTCATCTTATTGTAAGGGCATCAGCACGAGCACCGGAAGTTGAAATCAAGTCGCACCCAGTCTATTTCGCGCTTTCTTGTGTGTTCCGTCTACTTTCAGAGAATTTTATTTTTATGATGCAGGGAAACAAGTAATTAATAATTTTTAGAACAAATTTGTAGAGAGATAAAGCACCACACAATAAACTTCAGAATAAGTGTAACAACTTGAAAACGTTAGGAACACAGTTTACTGGAAACTACGTGAAAATATTCAAACAAATCATTTTTTTGGAGTCGCTCTACGAAGACAGTTATGTCCTCGGCCATTCAGGAAATTTTGACGTCAAACTATTCTAGACATTTAATTTTATAATGTTAAATTATAATACTTGATAGCTACGTAGAATTGTTTATTTTCAACAATAAATATGCTAGTTATATTAAACTAGGGTCTAGGTTCTATGGATTCTTTGTAAGAGTATGCGTGTAACTTAAACCTAATCATAAGCTTGGACAACTTTTGTCCAGATTCACAGAACTAATGTAATATAGATGTTCAAATCAGGCGTGACAATGTAGACTTCGAACCTCCAACGTTGTACAAAATAACATTTTTCAGGACCAAAACTTTTTTTCCTCTATAGAAGATTTTATGGAAACATTCAATTTAGCGCAACGTATGATGATTAGATTATCGATGTACACGTATTGTATTTCTAAAAGCGCATTTGACTTTGTAATGGAAGATTTTGCAAAGGAAAATATAGCGAAGCACAGAACTGAATAATGTACTCGTTAAAAATGTTGAAGGTAGTATAGAAATCTGGATTTCTATGTTTTTTTGAGAAGAACACTAAATGCTGAGGATCTGTCACGGTGGATTCTTTAGGTTTATGTCGAATTTCTTTATTCTGTAGTCTATTACTGTATCTCACTGTGTTATAAGACAGGTGACTTTCCTGATGAAA
>Ga0126337_10003636_pt1 | contig 10149 bp, 4 predicted proteins | sample DipCmetagenome_FD_92527 | JGI IMG/M metagenome (GOLD analysis project Ga0126337, IMG submission 92527) | Coral microbial communities from La Bocana,Puerto Morelos, Mexico - Diploria C A metagenome | ecosystem: Host-associated > Invertebrates > Cnidaria > Coral | place: La Bocana,Puerto Morelos... | reverse complement strand
TCAGAAATGTCACAGACATGCCTGTGATATACAGTTGCTATGCCGCTACTGCTGGCACATCAGCATATAGGAAAAACAACCTTTGGCATGCCTGCAACTTTTAGAATCTCCTTTCACTACAGGAATCTATGTAAAGTTCAGATGGGTTCAACTTTGCAGACATGCCAGTTCATTGTCTCTGCAAGGCATCCAATTCTTATTTCCAATATAATTGAGAATTCTCACTTAGTATACATGCTATCATACTATGAAGACATATTGCATTATGGTAATGCACCCTTCCTCACTTCATATAAAATGAGCTTGATTCATTGGCCAAGCATTCTTTTGCCTTGTGAAGTACTTTTTGTTTTACTTAAACAGTAAGGAAGATATTACATATTTCATTGACTTTACTTAAAGTAGGTGCAAAGATGACCTTACTCCATTAATGGTTAAAATCTTCAGATCATGTTTAGTAATCCTAATCAGTCCGTTTATTTGATATATCACAGACTGCTCCTTAAAATCCTTCTCACAGCACTATGGATTAAAATGGTTCATAACTACACATAGCATCATGTATCAAGCCCCACCTCTTACACAAGTCTACTAACTGGAACAATCAATAAGGTTTTTGATGATTGTAAATCTGATGAAGGTGGACAGAAGCCACCAAAAATTCAGAACAGAAGAAATATCAGATAACCAAATCCTTAGAGAGTCTATCACAAATCGCAACACTGGAAGCATTATTTTCATACCTGTAACTAGATTAAAGACTGAACTATTCTCTATAATTATGTTTTTAAGCATATATAAAAGAAACAATCAATAACATTATTAGAAATGATTGTTTTGCTATAACAAATGATGATCAATTAATCTCAGGCATTTTACTGATAATTATTGATCTCAAGTTATAATGAGTATGCAATTTATTCTTTTTTTCTTGGGAATTTCATGTCGCCATATTTACATTTACAAGAATGCCTGTTTCTTGGAAGCAACATCTCAACCAAATTCATCTCCTTGACAAATTAATTTCAATTTTGCTTCATTTAGCAAACAAAAGTTAAGATGCAGTAAATAATGCAGATTTTAATAAGGCAGTGTGAAAATTCTAATTTGCATAACACACAGAAAGGGTTATGCATGCGCAATATTCACAAGTGTATGGCTCTGTCTTAATTCCCAAAATATTTAACCTTTTTTGACAATTATTCAACTTCAGGTTATGAAATACTTGTTCAAATAATTGCCAAACATCAATTCAAACTGTACTTTCCATTCAATTTTAACTTCAAGACTGTTAGATATTTTGTGAAAAACACTAAGTATACATGCAATGTTCTACGCTGACATACGATGTATCAAGCATTTATCTTCTCAAAATTTAACATGCACATGTGACATAATGTTATAGCATTGATGACAGCTTAAATGATCACTTGATAATACTAAACCTTGTCCTTAAACAACCAAAATATTTTTGGTAATTTTCATGTCTTTGTGCAAAAGTTGGTCAAATTATTTCTATGCTTGTTAAACACAAGAGGATAATTTAATACTACTGTATTTTTGTACTGGATTGACAATAAACGAAAACTGTGTAAAACTAATTAATAACTAGTCATAATGTAGCATGCAAAAAAGTAAGGTTTGTTTGTTCCAAACACTAACTAATCCTCAAATAAATAAAACATTTATAATTTTACTTCCAGTAATCATCGATTAATGATCTACAGTATCTGGATTATCTTGAAATATATCCAACCTTAATTAATATTTCCTTTTTTTCCAATAAATAAAACAGTTCTATTTTGCTTTTCAATCTCTAAGCTACAATGCATCCAATACATTTTGTACATTTTATTAAAATCGTACATGATTACCATTATTTGTCTCCATTTTCCATTCTTTACAATTAAACAACTTCAACTTCCATCTTAAACTGAAAAATAATTGTTCTTTTCTAAGAGTGCCAATGATTACTGACTTAATATTCAATATTAACATATTTGACCCAAACAGTGTCTGATAACCTTGGCCTACAAAATACCGGTAAATTGACAAAACTCAAATGATAGGGCCAAGCCAAGTACAAACATTTTCTCTTTTTGCCCTAAAATACAGTGGCAGCAGAAATATAGAGAGCAAGAAATAATAAGGTTGTTGAAACTTCCCAGAGGAAAGAAAAATTAAAATAAACAAAACCTCGACTTTCACAATAATGTTAGAGACTACACATGGAAAATTGTTGAAATCTTATTTGTGTTCACTGGATTGGCAATGTAAGGCGACGTTGGATTAATTTTTACACACATAGGCATAATAAACAAGTTATTGTTTTCCTCACAAATAACAAGAGCTATAGTTAAATATGGTCCGTCATGTTTCGGGTGAATAACCATCAAAAGAACAGTTGAACAAAACCCCCGAAAATGGCCTGATTTCCATTACAACCACAAAAGGAAGCAGACGTAAAATGACAAGATTGGAGCGCTTCCCTAAACTTGGTCTTCCGTAGAAATTCCCATGATAATTTTCATGTACTTTTCATCTTAACAAAATAAACTCAATGCCGGAGCCGCTACTGGAAGAAATCAGCATGATGCTCAAAAATGAACAACATGAAATCTACCCGGTACATTGCGAACTTGTCAGTGTTCCTTTACAGTGCAGTGATGAAGCATTCTTCTGATACTCACTGGGGAAGATCTGAAGTCACGAATAGCCAAATCTCACGCACAGGAGTAATTCTAAACGCTCAAAGTAAATAAGCCGCGAGTAAACTGATCGCTCAACCAAACCAAGATTACGAACCTATTTTTATGCAAATCCCTGCACAAAATAGTAACGCGCTGAGCGAAAACTGTTTCGTGCAAGATAGAACTTGTCGGTTTGGATTGACATAAAAGCAGATTTACAGTTTCTTTATTTATTTGCTCGCAAAACTCAAGGCTAGGAGCGGAAATCGCAAAATTCTAACTAGCCGTCTGTTGACTTATTGACCCAAATAAGCTGGCAAATAGTAACATAACCGGACTACTTGAAATGCCAGCATGCTGTACGAACGGCAAGCCACCATTAGTAAAGTAACATTGCGTCTTGTAGTGCGAATGTATTGTTATCGCATTTAATCCAAAACAACCCACTCCAAACATTATTCCGAAGAGCTCTAGACACGCAAAACATAGCTGAAGCCACAATAAATATCGGGCTTTTAGAACAGTTGGCGAGGCATTTGTGTGTGTTCGAGAAAATCCGTTCGGATCAGACAGTTTAATTTAGACACTGTTCAGATTATAAATCACTTACTCTGCTTCCCCCTGGACATGAATGGCTAATAAATCATACTTTTCATTCAAACATGAGCTCATACAGCGAAACCGCCGAAAAACAACACGAGATAACATTAAAGTACGCGATGTTTCAATACTCGACTTACCGATACAGTTGTGAACTCGAACGGAAAGAGCCGTCCGGAGAATTATTGTGTTTTTGCGACTACAAAAGAAAACAGGAATTGAGTTAGCAGCAGACTACAACAAAGTAAAACTTCATTACGAGAATGAAACAGTGGGTTTAGAGGTAATTACGGCTTCATAAACATATAAGCTTACAGTCAGATTAAATGTTCTCGAACCTGTCTAAAAACCCTTCCAACAAATCGGCTTGCTCTTCCAGCGAGCTCTCCAGATCTAAATAACATCCATTGTGGGAAAGCTGTAGCGCCACATCATCAATCTGTAGCAGCAAATTCAAACACGTCAATGAAAAAAATTTAGACAGACACTAGTAACGACAAAACAACATTTCAACTGAAGCGAGAGCAACGGTATAAACAACAACATAACACTCACATTGTGCGGAGCATTTAGTAACCGGTGGAGTCCAGCGATTTGTTGAAAAAGCGGTATATTCAAGTGGAATGTGTACGTCGGTGGCCGTGTAGGTTCAGGAAAATTTGTGCTTGCAAAGGGGTCTGTGTCATCTAAATACTGAACTTTACAAGTTAACGCCATTTTGACGGAAGGGTCTGTGGAGCTGCTGCGCGCATGCGCACTCGGGCTTTTGCTTTCATCCCGAGCTCGTTGCGGGGGAGTCCTGTCACGTGACCATAAATCTCGGCGATATGAGAGTGAGCGTGAATGATTCTTGAAATCCCCCATGGTAAGTATACAGCTTGTGCAGTCATAATCCACGCTACTTAAATACGATTCCTTTCGCGTGAAAACGTCTTTCTCACGCTCAAACACGTGAGCTGTCCATCAGATTTCTCCATACTCGAAACTGAAGCTCCTTTCTGCGAGTCGTAAATTGAAATGACAACATGAGCGAAACCCGAGCTGGTCGTCCGGGTTGGCTGTCACGAATTGAGTTGGACATTATTAGGCGAGCCAATTAGTTTTCATTGGTATGTTTTCCGCGGGCCTCTGTAACTGGCTCGGAACTATATCAAAACACTTGTGACGTCATTGATGTCATAACCCGTGTCCTGTACATTTCCGTTCTATCTCTCGTTCACCGACTTCAACAAATCTCTAATCACTGCACTCTGGCCTTACTACACGCGCGCAAATTACACACAAGCCTAAAACAGACATTCAAGCAGATTTATTCGCACATGAAGGTGAAAATTCTGGGATATTTCCAATCCAGAAGACTGGCCGATTAGCCTAATCAAAAAACAACACAGCCCAACTAACACAATGGGTTTTAATCATCAAAAGAATTTCAGGAATGTAGGAAATGTTTGGCTGGGCTCTGTAGCTGACGGCAATCCGACCCATATTCGGTTCAAAAATAACTTCGCGTCCAAAACACAGATAAATATTTTACACAAACTTCCTTCAAGGCTTTTCATGGTAGTTCTTGAAAAATTAACAAAACCGTAAAACATGTTTAAGTTATCCTTGCCTTGTAATTTTTTTAAGAGAAGTCATTCTTCTCTCGCTATTTCAGTCAAAGGGAGCGAGATTGGGAAGATCGCAAATATACCGTTTATTTGTTTATTTGAACGATTGGGTAAAAACTTTAAATACGACACTAAATATCAATTCAGGACAAGATTACGCCTTGAACTTAGTTACCGCAAAAGTTTTGTACTCGTAAAATATGACTTCTGACGCGGGAAAAATGATAAATCGTGGAGAGAATTATTAACCACATTACCTGTGAACACAAGAACTGCCTTAGAGCGATGAAAACACTCTTTATACAAAAATTGCAAAGGAACAAAAAAATAATCGCAAACTTTTGTAATGCTGGGCTCGTTTTGAGAGATTTACTGGTGCAAGCGCGAAAATTTTTTATCAGTTGGCGACCTATGTGTTTGACCCTGTAAACAAGGTTTTTTTATAGACTCCTCTGCTAAATATAGAGGGCATGTCAGCTCAATGAACAGCACTTCAACGATTTACCAGATGAAAAGTCAGGGATGGTTAATGTTTGCTGAATATGGCCACTTAGAAGCCTGTAATCTGTAATAGCGAAATTAAATCACACCCGTTAGATAACGTAAAATTAAGGGTCTCATAACGGACCACTTAAAAATACCTTGGAGGGCAGAGCGTGCGTTTGTAAGACAAAACAATTTTAAAATAACATTTCTTTTGAGTACTCGAGATTTTAGCAGATGGAGAATTTTCGTTTTGAAACCACTTAAACTCGGTGAAACTTGAATTCGGAAAGTATATCTACCGGATCAGGTTAATTATCTAGTCTATAGTACAAAGAAAATGTAGAAAATATGGTTTAAAATATACGAGAGAATGACAGCAATTCAAATAAGTGCTTTTCCAGAATGTTCCGCTTAATCGCTGTAAGTTTTTTCGTTGATGTTATGAATTCTTCGAGCCCCAGACAACCGGAAAATTAACCATAACAGTACCATGGTGAAACTAACCTTCAACGCCGGAGGCTTTTTGCACTCGTCGCAAGCTTTTTGAACGATCTAAGCAACTTTCCGTCCGCTTTTATTTCATTTGGCAGACGTTCTAACCGAAACTCCACTGATGTTGGTCCTGAACTTCGCTTAACAAAAACAACAAAGAAAAAAGAAAAAGTAGGAACTGCAGAAATATAAAGGAATTTGGCAAATCTACAGGTGACAGCACGGAATGCATGAAATGAACTATTTGTGGAAGAAAAAAAAAACTACGAGGTTACAAGGTTAGGCGTCTCTGAGAGTTTGTACGTCTTCGTGTACGTCTTAATCAGTATGAACAGACATGTACAAAATAGATTAATAACGCTTTTGTAAAAGAAACCATCAATAAATATAAATCGAATGGAAAGCGTGTGCCGACTGCACGTGGATGCCGTGAAAAGCGCGGGAAAATTCGCGTGACCAATATCCAAGCACGAGCGTCGTTTATATTAGAAAATCCTCAAAGACAAATTGATAAGCGCGTTGCACGAGCTTTACGAACCAATGAGGACACTCAGCAGAAAATTCATTTATCCGCCACAAAAAGGGAGCTCTTCAAAAACGCTCTTCAAACCGGAGGAATTCTAGTTTGGACTGAAACGATTTTGAAAACGAGCTTCCAAAAATTATGGCATCACGATAATCATCTAATTTACTTGCACGAGTTTCCTTGAAGCACAAATCCAAAATGGCCGCTGATATAAAAATGGCCGGGCATACGTGGTAAGGATTTATTTTCTTCACTTCTCTAGAAAAAATTCTTTCAGGCGATTGAAGAAAAGAAACTTTCAGCTAACAATTAATTGCACCGCTGTGTACACTCTCCGCTACCATGCTCTAAAACTTCGCAAACATCACGCAGCCCATAAACGCGTATTCGTTGAGCTGCAGCGACATTTTCAGAGCTCTCGCATTGTCCTTGTTTGTCCCAATGCATTTCAAATGTTATTCACCAACAACCCATTTGACACCAGGGAAGAATGCGATATTTTACAGGACTGTATCACTAGTGATTGTATCTCGCTCTGTCCGCCGTGAATCCATGGAATATAAACCAATCTCGCTCCAAATTTACAAAGTTCCAAGCGATGTCACAAGTCTACTGTGGGTTTAGGTTTGAATCGCCTCGCTGAGCGTTCACTTGATCTGTACCGGAAATGATTTCCATGAATTGTAAAGACGAATCCCTCAAGCTCAAATGTGAACACGCTGTTTGCTTTGGGAATCACTGAAAAAAAAAACAAGACACTTTTGGTTTAGTTAATTGTCTTCATTGCAATAACAACAACAAATTATTTCGTGCAATAAACAATCACTGCATTTACAGTGACCGCTTTTTCACACTTCAGTAAGTAAACTTAGTTTGATGACCAAATTTTAAAGAACATGCTACGATTCAAGTATTAAGAACTTTATTTGTTTCATATTTGTCGTAACGAGGACATACACATGTATTGGACCACATCATCCTAATACAACTGTTATCTGAGATCAAAGAAGACCAGAGATTACAAAGAACTGCGAACACCAAAGTTGAAAAAATTGGCAAACTGCAAAACTGTCATATAGGTAAGTAAGTGTACTCGCAACTGCAATACTTCCATGATTTTAAAAAAAAAGGTAAAAAATAATTAAAACTTTTTAAGAAAACTTTCAAGTTCAAATCGTTGATCTTAAAAGGCCGTTTAGCCTAAGTCCATAAGATAGACGTTTCTGCAAATGTCTGTTTTTGATTATTTCAAGCCAACATCAATACTGAACTAGGTTATTTTTCAAACTGCAGGCGAAGAAAATGGAGGATTAAGTTTTAAATTTAAAGGTTTTTAATTGAAAAGATGTTCGGTATGTTAACACGACTGATAAAAAACTTATATCTTACTTATCTTGGCATTTGAAACCAAACTGGAAAGATTATCCGACTATCTTAAGACAAATTTCAGCTGGATTACTATACTTCATTACTAGAGTTTACTTATTGAGAGCTCGATGACGAACTTGAAATATTATGGTCCTTGTAAAATCCAGTTCCTTTTTCCTTTTTTACGGAATAAAGAGATGTTTAGTATCAATGCCACTGATTTCTGTAGGATACAAGAGGCAGCGTGAATCCAAAATCAAAGCGATTTAAAACATGTCTCTTGTGCATCAGCTACAGACACTTATTTGTGACTGCACCTTACCTTGAAATTACATCGCTTCAGAATTACCTAATTAACTCGACCTTGCCCTTTTTAAGAAGTTTACATTGTACGTTTGACTTCAAGGCTAAAAATACACCATATTGAATATTTTCAAACGCAAATGACTACACAAATAAGTTTACGAACAAAGACTTTTGTATTTTCAAAAACAGCAGTCCGCACAAATCCTGAAATAATTTTCTTTATAATTTCTTGAGTGCCTGATAAGATTAGAAATATACCTGTTTTCTTTGTAAGCATCAACGTTTAACGTTTGTGACGCGAGGAAAATATTTCATCGTGGGAAAGTATCTGATGTTTGCATCACAACAGCCGGAAATAATCCAGATTTTTACAAACACACGAAGAGAAAAACTATCGCGCTTCACGAACTGACGAATATGAGAACAGTTTCTGAAACCAAGTACAGTTTTATTTGTATTACACGGTCGTGAAAATCGCTATGCTTAATTTCTTGCCGGAAAAACTTTGACAGAAACTACTGACTTACAAGAAACCAACAGCAAACGTTTAAAGCTTGCACGAAAAGTCGCACGAAAATAAAAACGTTCTCGACTTCCTTAATGATGTCGATAACAACCTGGTTGCTCGCTACAGAACACACAAACCAGCATAAACACATGTCAGTCCAAATTCAAAAACCCGTGGGAAACTATTTTGATGACAGTGAAAAAACATTTGTTTTGAAAATTCAGGAAAGTGGTTTGTAACAACAAAACATAACTTAATGAACCATACCTTTCATAACAATTTCTATCTTTTCATTACAACAAATCATGCGGAAGCTCTAGATACGCGTCAAAAAAGAAGTGTCGACGGCTACAAAATATTTTCCAGCGCACTTTTGTACTCAGTTTTATGCCAAACCTATCGTTACAGTCAAATTTCCTGAGCTGTAAAAAGACACGACTCTCAATGTTTTAACAGATTTGAATTTTGTGCATTCTGACGTGTACAAACTTCTTATTTTATTTTACGCGACATCAGAATGCGAAGTGTAAAAATTGCTGTTACAATTTAAATTTGAGTAAATGTTTTATTCCATTCTGAAGAAGTAGCTTATAGACTGAAGAATAAAACAAGATCTCTGAATTTTAAACCTTGGGCCTTCTAAAAATCTTGAAGCGTCCCAAAACAGAATTTTGAGACGAAATATTCTGGGCTATCGACGTGCTGGAATTTCAGATTTTTGATATCACATCTATGGCGGGCGAAAAAAAAAAACTCATACACTTGACTTGTAATCATAAACACTTCAAACACACTCAACACCTCTTTCCTAGCGTCATTGTTTGAAATGACCTCATAATGAAACGGCAAGAGTTCAAAGTATTCAGGAAGTACAAAATGAGCGTGTAATCTTTAAACAATAGAACTAAGCATGTTCGCAAGGCTTGGTGTTCAAACAGCATCAGTATACGTGACAAAGGTTTCCGAGTTGATTGTTTATACACTTAGCTACAATTATTATCTACGTAACTGTGGTTGACTCAAGGAAAGAAGGTAGGTTTGGACGAAATTTTTGAATTCCTCCAATGCCAGCTTCTGAAAGCGTCGACATAGTTTTCTTTAAAAAAAAAACCGTTTGACTGTCCCTATTTTATCCATCGACGCAAAGACCCTCTTTCTTCAAACTTTATCGAAAGACCGCTCTGTCCATAAATTTTAGTTTCTGTTGTTAGGTTTGTCCATACTTTCGAAATAAATGCAAACTGTTTTACTTAAGGTTGCGACTGAAGCTTCCTAGTAAACAAACATTGGGCTAAAGTCAAACAAAATAACATTTTGAAACTTGTTTAGTTCAAAGGAAGTTATTTGAAATTGCGCCGTCGTTTTTGCGAGCAGAATTTGATAGTCTCTATATACTTCAAGATTAATGTCCCTCGGTGTTTCTTTTATTGTATAGTTAAAAAAAAACAGCAATTGCACGTCCCCTGATTTCTGGATCCAATATGGCGACACTCGTATGTCACCTTCACGGTGACATATTATTAGAGTTACAAAACTTTGAATCAAGCTGTTAACTGTGTCAAG
>Ga0126337_10003634_pt1 | contig 10153 bp, 6 predicted proteins | sample DipCmetagenome_FD_92527 | JGI IMG/M metagenome (GOLD analysis project Ga0126337, IMG submission 92527) | Coral microbial communities from La Bocana,Puerto Morelos, Mexico - Diploria C A metagenome | ecosystem: Host-associated > Invertebrates > Cnidaria > Coral | place: La Bocana,Puerto Morelos... | reverse complement strand
GAAATAATAACTTTGAAATTAGGACTGATTGACGGTGATAAAACTATTAAGGAGGACGCCTACGCAAAGATATTGACTAATCAAATCCTGGGTTAAAAAGAAATGTCGCCTACGTATATTAGATGACACTGACGTGAGAACGATCGAGTGCAGTATCACTCATTAAGACGGCTATTACCATAGCAGTACTTCATTATTCTAAGTACCCTTGCTTATTACCTGACTTACCTTCTTACTTATTACCTGAATTACCTTTTAATGAAATGTTATTCGTCTGACACGGTAGAACAATAACCTTGAGTTCACACAAAAAAAGAAAAAAGAAAAATCAGTGGGTTAAGCAATAAATGATAACGAAATAAAATACAATACTCACATACAATACACAACAAGCCAGTAAGGGGAGTCCTTCTTAACCACCAAATGGTAATGAATTTGTTAGTAAGGAAGGTTTCTTACCGTCATTGTTTGAAAACCAGACCTCCTGTGGATAAGATGCTGTAACAGGTTTATTCCACAAAAGGGCCCCGCAAGTCTCAAATCACGGCCATATTTGAACAGTCGTGTGACGAGAATAGAAAAAACCCTAACAGGCTTTTAAACCCGAGAATTTAAATCAGCGCCAATAGAATTATAGCGTCCCTGTGCTTAATACTGCGTATGGGTTTTATGAAAGTCGCATTAACATAAAAGTTCTATAAACAATAGCCTCCATTTGGCGCGAAAATATTCACGGATATTTTCTGTGAATTGTGACCTTAGAGGAACTGGAAATGTCCAAGGACAACAAATATCCCAACATATTTTCGCGTTAAATGGAGGCTACTAGTTGTGTTTATTAACCTTTAAATAATTTTCGCAATACGCGCAGTTTTGAAAATTGGGGAATAGCACTCGTATTACCCAGGGCAATTAGCTTTCCAGTGGTATTTGTTTGTTAGGGTTTGTCATGAAAGTCAGGGTTGTGACCTCTATGGAAAAAGGGCATATTTCAGGTAGAGCCCTGCTTTAATCCCAAACGTGTTCATGTATTTCAGAATACAAACTAGCGATAAAAAACGACGTTTCGATCTTCCTGAGATCATTTTCAAGTTTTAGTAAAGTACAAATTAGAGCGTGAGAATGTCAGCAATAAAATACGTAGATAGAAGCGCTAAAATGTAAGTGTTCAAATAATAAATGCTATAAAAAAAAATTATGTAAATTACTTTGCACGGTTGAATCTGACTGTTTGTTCAAAGCTGGCATAAACACCTTTATAAAGAGCATTTCGTAGATAAGGCAGTCGAATTTACGTTGGCTCTTTCTCAAGTTCTTAAAATCGCGATATATGTCATTTGGGAGGCTGTTCCATGTTGCTTTTTAATGTGATTCCCCATTGAAGACTATCTTTTGTGTCCCTCAACACGCTGATAGAGGTGACGGCGCGTATTCCCGACATAATTTGCATCGCACAAACTACACTTGTAGTAATAAACAACGCGTTGCTGGTTAATGACAGGCGAATTTTTTTCTTTCGGTTTGATCGCGAGTCCCAACTTACGGCTTGTATACACGGGGCGAATATCAATTCCAATTATGCGGCCTAGTTTCAAAAGTTGCCTTCGCGCGGAGTTGGCCGATCTCTAATGTTTGAATGGTAACACTATTCTGACAGTCGCTTCATTTACGTTACTTGCTCGTGTGGAAATTGGATCGCCAGAAACCTTCTTGGTGAGAAAATTACTGATGGTCGATTGAAGCAGTTGGGCTGGGTACTGAAGTCGGGAGAACGTCTTTGTTAGACGACCACATTCCAGGTGGAACGGTTGCCAGGTAGATGACACTTCAAAGGCACGATCCAGCATTGTTTTAAGCAATGACTTCTTGTATCTAACATCGACATGGCTCTTGTAATGTAGTAATAATCCGGTGTCAGTTGGTTTTCTGTACAGGCGACCATTGGATTTCCTGATCTACGTTCCCAGGAAAGTTTACCGTGTTCGCCAAGTTCCATCATGAAGCTCACAGATGGATGGGTCTCATTTAGAGAGGAAGGAAATGCTTCAGCTGGTTCACGGTGTCAGGCATTATGCTCAAAGTGCATCCACATAGCGTTTGTAGAACTCGCATAACTTGCCTTGGTTTTGAAGTCGGTCTTCGATACTGCACATAAATGCGTTGTCCATTAGGGGTCCAAGTAGCAACACCATCGATTTGTTCTTACATACACACTCCCCTCAAACTGGAAAAGCTGGTTTTTGGTGGCAATTCATGTAGTCATGAATATTTTACGTATTTACATTGGTAAAATATTTGCATATGAAAAAATTTAGTTAAGACTTCTGTTAACTTAAAAGACTATACTTACGCTAAAACGAAAATAAAAGTCGTCGATACTTGACTCAGGTTCACGATAGATTACGTACGTCTCATTCTTCAACAGTAAAAAAGGAAAGGGTATAAGCAAATTAAAGTACAAAACATCGTCCATACGATTTTCATTATGCCTCAAGATAACAAGACAAATACATTTTTTTCCTCTATTCATGTCTGATTGATACACAATTATCCCGTTTGCATTCCCAGGCTTAAATTTGATTAAAATTTAGTAAACTTAGCAGTTAGAAAGAAACAGATTGGAGCAGAAAGGCATAAACAGTACAACTCATTACTTGGGTCCTGGTACAATGTACACCTCCCTGGCTCTAGTAAATTTTAAAATTTACTTGCGGGTACAATGGAGATTCCATGGGATTCTTAGCAGATGTTTTAAAGGACAGAGTAGCGAATTTCTGCAGCACCAATATTAATTGGGGCAGCAGAAGTAGAACGTACAAGCAGCAAAATAGTAGCAGTAATAGTAGCAATTGTTAGTAGCAACAGAGGAACAATCACAAAAAAATTGATACCTTTTGTCGACTGATGTATCTCATACCAGAATCCGGTAAATAGTTATTCCAGTAGATGAAGGCATACCCCGTAAATTCCAGAGAGGATTCTTATGCGTAAATGGCCAAAAAGCAAAAACTTAATTAACGCCAAAAGTTGTTATATGCAAAAAAAAATAAACGAAAGATTTAATATTTGTACTGCGGGTCGAGAAACATATGAAGACATGATCGGATCATTGCGTAGAGCACTGCATCGGCCGGTATCCCAGAGGTCATGGGTTCGAATCCCGTTCAGGCCTGAGCTTTTTCAGGCCTTAATTTCACAACTGCTGAAGTTGTGTGAATTTTTGAGATGATCAATCATGACTTCAAAGTTGTCATATAGGTATTAAAACGAGCTACAATGAGAGTTGGTTTGAAAATTTTCCTCCGTCGATGAGTCCAGTCGATTCATTAGCACTTAGGGTTTAGGTAGCCCTCGCTGGCTAACAAATTAAAATTTGCATTTGTTCGTTCTTGAATTAATGTTTGCTACTAGTCTCCGATCATTAGAAAGTAATTTTAACTTACCGTTTATGGGTTTCCATGATATATTATGATACCTCCTGTTTGAATTCTCATATTGCTTGTTATCTTTACTTTCCACAGTTGCGTACTCGTTTTTGGTGGTATTAGTTGCACCTTGTGGACATATTTTGTGTACCATACCATCTGTAATAAGAAATCTAAATATCTCAGAGGCAACATAAAAAAACATCAAAGGGCCCTATGGACTATCTAGTGAACCATGACTTCTCGCCACTGCTTTACCTGTATTACACGATTGTCATATTAAGTAGATATTACTATGACAGTGGAACCTCCATTTAACGAAGACCTCGGTATAACGAGTTATATTCTTCACTACAGTAATAGTAAAATATATAGAAAAGAATATAACGATATAACAAAACCTTGTTATAGCGAGCATATTTTCTAGTCTCTTGGCCCTTTGGTAAATCGAATTTACACTGTATCATGACAACACTTCTCACTGATCAAGAGCCATTTACATTTCGCTTCGCAAAACGTGCAGTAAATTGAAGAAATGCCAAGTAATCGGATACTGACATTTAGAACGACCGAAGCGAAGGTGAAATTCTAACAACTTATCAGATGTCCACGGGCAGCTATATAGCAGATCGTCACTGGTATCAAGTAGTAAGGCTTAAATAAGAAGCGATATTCCTGTTCCACAATACAGACAGAGATTTATCCCTAAACTGGTCAATTTTTCTAGAAGAGTACGAACAGACTACGAAATGGAAACGAAACTAGATAAAGGGTTGTAACAAGTTCGACTTCCTACACTGAAATTAATCACGAGAGAACAACAAAAAATTTCTAAACATTTGGATTCACTAGAAGCTATAGACGGTGTCACCTAAGAGCGTTTTGCAATTACACTGCAACAACAAGGAGAAACAGACGATTGATCAATTTATGAACAACACACGTAAGCTCGCATCACCTTGTGCTTTTGGTACGTAAACGGATGAATTGATAGTGGATGGCAGGCTAGAATAAAAGGCAGACTACTGAGAAAATCTAAACTACCCCTCCTGTCTCGAACTGAGAAACTGCAGAAGTTGATCGACAATTAGCGAGGAACAGACTGGTGCAGAAGTGCACTACTCCAAGCCCGATATAAGGAGCCTGAGAGCAAGACTCGTGCACCACCGGTAAAAAAACAGTGCTTGGCATATTTGTCATATCTTCCTGTATTTTATTTTTAATTTCAAAATACTTTCATAGCACAAGTGCATTACATTACAACCTTGAATGTAGTCTATTTCCAAAATATGCACCTCGCATATTCTTGGGTTTCATGTGACGTCATCATTTTCAAAACCAAAATATATCAATTTTTGCGAAGTTCTAGTTTTATCATATGTAAGACCCTCTAAAAGCTTGACGTCTTGCAACGCTTGAGCCCGATAGGGCTCCTCATTATATAATAGAGTACGTCTGAATTTCCTGGTTCATGCTTTAGCGTGCACTATCGAGTTATGGAGCACGCGGGAAGTTTGGAGAGCACGAAAGAAGCGTAAGAGTTGCCCGAGGCGATAGCCTCGGGCAACTCTAGCTTCTTGAGTGCTCTCCAAACTTCCCACGTGCTCCATAACTCGATAGTGCACAGCGAAAAGCATGAACCAATTGTTTTATAACATAGCCGGTGGAATTGTGCATCAAAACCGACGCGAAAAACGGACAACAATATTGCTTAGGCTATTGCTCACGCTATCAGCGTGCACTATCGGGATTTTGAGCACGCTTACGTATACTGAATTTGATTGCGCGGCTCTGCTAGCTATGTTATAAGATGAGTTATTGTTCAAGTTTTGGCTAACTAAACAGTTCTTGCTCTAGAAGGACTATTAATTTCGATGACAGATGTTTCTGTTACTTTGCGGCCGCCATGTTGGTGCCATCTGCATGGGCACCAACATGGCGTCTCCATACAAAGCTCTATAAATTTGGGTGGAACACCTTTCCGAATAGCGCGCGAATGAATTACCGCACAGATCTAAATCTTGGAGAGGTTGTTTTTATATCAATCATCTTTCATATCCCAGTTTTTAGAATTAGTTTATAGAATGGTTACGATTTTTATTTCTGCTTAGTGGCATGACACTGCAAACCAGCCATACTTACGTAAAGATGCATATTAGGAGAAGGATGACAAAATTAACTGTGATTTAGTATATTTTAGCATATTTCCAACTTGTCTGTCTCAAGAGTTTGAGAGCTGTCAGTGGAATCCTTTTTTATTAGTTCCCGGCTATGAATTCGAACTTTCCAAGGAACGAAATATTTTAAGTCAATGTAGTCGGGGTTTTCAATTGACTTTTGTAAGACGAAAACCAAAATAACTACCTACGCCAATCACAGAATATAAAGACAATCCAGTAAACCAAATGAAAACTCGAAATCAATGGATACAACTGACGCGAAGTGCGGGAAAACATGTGGGAACGAGTCACAAATGGGTTTTGGTTTTATTCCTGATTGGATTACTTGCTTTTCGATACGCAAGGGAACGGTTGCAAAACCTTAATCGTCGTAAGCTGGTCTTTTCGTATGGAGTTGATGGAAAACCAGCTGGAGTTTACCTTCCCTGAATTACAGTTCATTGTTAGACATGACGAGCTTAATTGAGGTTGCAAAAGAGTATATGAAAGATAATATATTTGAACTGCGGAGAAAGATGTATTACGAGTGTATTATTACGAGCTCACAAAGTCACCAGCTCCCAGATGGCTTGATAACTCAATTGGTAGACCACTGCACTGCGGTATTGCAGAGGTCATGGGTTCGAGTTCCCGTCCAGGTCTGGATTATTTTCAGGCTTAAAATTCACAACTGCATAACTATGATGATCAATCAGAAATTCGAAATTAATTTTCCTCAATTCAATCTAGATGTACAGTGTAAGTTTGGCTAGCCTGTAAAGTACGGCGTTAAACCCAGAACTTCGAGTAATTTCAACGTTTAATATATTGAGTTTAACGGATATTCAACGTCCCAGTCCCAAACGCGAGTAAACACCATTCTTGGTATCCTCGGGCATATATTAATATATGATTACACAATTTCCTACCATTTACATTACGCTTCTTTCTCTTGGAAAATGGTCTTAAAAGCTGATTTTCCACTACACTCGAGCCTTTTTCGTAGATTCTCAATCTGTCTGCAATTACAAAGACAAACAGGCACTGATCAGTAAAGAAGCCGCGGTTGACAGCAACGACAGCTTCCACACATTGCCAAAACATAGAGATCTCTTTTCCTGCTTTTGAATTTGTTTCCAAATATAAGCTTTGGAACAATAACAGATTAACTTTTACACTTGCCTTTTTCAACATTAACGAATTTTTGTAAGGTGGCTCTGTCAAAAGACGTCACAGGAAGTTGCAGCCTTTTTTTGGTATTAATTGCATGAGCGATTGTTCAAGGAACATGTTGACAGTCACAAGGTATTTCGTCTCAGGAGACAATGAGTGTCGTAATTCAGTCTTAAAATGATCTTAATTTCATCACGATGTCGGAACCCAAGCTGAAGTTGAGAAATGGCAATGAGATGGGTGTAGAAGTCGTTGAGATGGACTAATCTTTTAAATGATACCAAATTGATCCCAATTGAAAAGTCACGTGAAGAGCCTAAATATGAATAAGTTTAGTTCAGATATTTCAGTGCTTATAGATCTATTTCAGAGGTAACGGCAGGTCACGCGACTTTGCGAACTGGAGGTCAACCAAATGTATAAACATTTCGAAGAGAGAAGCATAGCAAAGGCGAAAGAAGTCTAAAGTCTAGTCTAAAGAAGTTTTCTTGCCAAATCGTTCGAATAGAGAGAAGGATCGAAGCTATTACCGTCTTCCAGCTTTAATAACGCGATCGAACGAGAAAAAGCAAGCGTTGAGCAGGAAACGTCGAGCGACTTGGCTGGCGAGGATACGAAGAGAAGATCTTACTACCGAATCCAGAAGAATTCGTTAGAGTTTGCAGCGACCATTTTACAACCGGTATGAAAAATAATAATTTTCAAAGCTCGGAGAAAACAGAAAAACGTATTCATGCTGTTGTGTACTGACAACACTTACATGAAACATCGATGAACGCATAAAACTTGAATGCGGCGAGAGTCGAAAAGATACTTTAGCCGGTCTTATTTATCGGCCATCCGTTTTCTCCGAGCTTTGAAAATTGTTATTTTTCATACCAGTTGTAAAATGGTCGCTGCAAACTCTCTCGAACTCTTCTGGATTGGTAGTAAGATCTTCTCTTCGTATCCTCGCCAGCCAAGTCGCTAATTCAATTCGGTCGTTTCATTTCGTTGTTTCGAGTTTTAGTACATGTCAAAATCTTCAGCCTTCGAACGACTGAGCCATCCGTTCAGCCGTTCGAACGGCTGAGCCCCGGAGGAGTACTCCCTATAATGGCCCGGGCTATACGGGGAAGCTCCGCCCGAAAGGGTTACCTTTTCAGGCTTCAGGCATATAAAAGGGTCGGGATTTCACAAGTTTAGTTATATGAAAGGGTAGGAAAATCTTCATTCGGGTATTAAAAAGGGCCTTGAATTAAAACATATCAAGCAGACGCAACTTATGACTGTTTCACTTTAATTTATAAGCGCTACGTGAAAGAAAATGACAAGAAGACTTCCTGTTTTAACGATTTATTCCTAAGTATACGAAAGGCAATTTTCACTGATACCTAATAAAATGGAATGCAGTGACGCCGGCCTATCGCCCTTTCAAATATTAAAAAAAAAACCATGCACTTCTAAGGTCTCGCAATACATTTGTCCCCTATTGCACTACTATGCATTAATTTAATTGCTCTAATTTTAATTTTAATGTGAGCAAAATTTAGTATTTAGTGTCTGAACAGCGCAAATTGTACATCAGATTATATAACCTCCTTTTTACCTTCTTTTTTTTTGCTTGTTAGGCACTCTTCAAAACAAGACTGGCGACTTGCTGCCTGCGGAAATGAAATACATGAAACGGGTCTAATTACGATGTTATCTTGAAGGAAGGTATTTAATGAGAGCTTGGCGTTCCCCAGTTTGCTACTGAGTTTTATCGTTCTATATCAGTAGTAAAACAATTATGTATTGTTTCCTCGTTTAATCCCCAGAATTTGCACCTTGAGCAGTGTATTGCTCTTAATATTATTCAATGAAATGAGAATTTTAAAATTAGCTCAACAACAACCCTTAAACCTGTCACATTTGATCACTCAAGTCTGAGCTAAAACGTGGGTTATCGATCGGTTAACCCCAAATTCGTTATCCAACACAGCTGTCCCTTTGTGCTACTATTCAGAGAGGCCTTTATAATTTTATAATTCCAAAAGTGTGGGACAGAAAGCTGACACCGTAAATTTTGTGTCTTATATGCAAATTCAATGACGCGTGCTCGTTTCACTTCATGGCGTTTTCAAATAACATTTCTCACAACGGTTGCACGTAATTTGACTTTTTTTAAACGTCATGCATAAAACGACGATTTTAAATTATGATTTAAGCGAGGAAAGAGCAAACAATGTATTCAGCTCTTCTTGATACCTTGAAAGCTTCCTTTGAATCCATCATGTTGTGATCCATGCGATGGAAGCCACAGTCACGTAAACAACGTGCCTCTAGGACTGCTGGTTGATTGCCAGACTCTTTTAAGTCGACTAGGCGTCGATATTGCGAAGTTCTAAAACTCTGCAAAAAGCCAAGCAGGCAAAGAATAACAGCTACAAACAGCAACATTGTCACCTTTCTCGTGCCTATTCCTTGATTTGAATAAAACTTGCGTGACGTTTTTGTATTGAGGACATAATTTTGATATTGTTTATTCTCAAATTGACATTTAGTACCGCCTATTTGGTTTATTTACGTCGAAGATATAATTACTTAGAGTATTTAGGGTCAGCTCCTGCAGAAGAGATTGGGTATCGCCAGCAGCTTAACGAGATGAATAATCAGAAATGGGAAAGGTTCTCCTTGTTACTCGCCATTACAAATAGCTCATCGGCTGACTCGTAATCACCAACGGCCTGCGGCCTCGTAACACGTGATACTAGACGCATTCTGGATCAATCGACATTATACGCACGGGTGCCTGAGCTCATATCGGATACTACTATCGAGGGCCTCCACCCCCTCCAAAGAATTGCGAAATGTACTGCAATGGTACAAGGCAAATTTTATCCGAGCTAATCCGTAGGAATTTCAAGTCTTAGCGATAGTGCCTCAAAAGTGCGAGAGGGACGTTAAGGACACATGTGTGATCATCAAGAACTCAAACCAACAACAAATGTGAGGATGCTCGGGGTAAACATAGATGATTAACTCATCTTTACTGATCACATAATAATAATTCAAGCCATATTCCACTCTAGGTATGTCAAGTTAACGCTGATCCATGTATATGCCCCCACTAACCACGCTGATGAAGAGGTGACGCTGATGAAAAGGTGAAAGACCATTTCTATGAGAAGCTCCAAGCAGTAGTGGAAAAAACACCGAAGCACGATTTGCTGGTTATCACTGGAGATTTGAACGCAAAAAAAGGTAGGAAGCGATGTAGAAGGGTACGAAAGAGTAATGGGTAAGCATGGAGTTGGAACCAGGAACGACAATGGCGAGAAGCTATGCGATTTTTGTGGCATGAATGACCTGGTGATCACAGGTACGATATTTCCACATAAGGAGATCCATAAACAAACTTGGATATCCCCTGAT
>Ga0126337_10003631_pt1 | contig 10157 bp, 5 predicted proteins | sample DipCmetagenome_FD_92527 | JGI IMG/M metagenome (GOLD analysis project Ga0126337, IMG submission 92527) | Coral microbial communities from La Bocana,Puerto Morelos, Mexico - Diploria C A metagenome | ecosystem: Host-associated > Invertebrates > Cnidaria > Coral | place: La Bocana,Puerto Morelos... | reverse complement strand
TTATTATTATTATTATTATTATTATTATTATTATTATTATTATTATTATTATTATTGTTATTGTTATTATTATTACTATTATTATTATTTGTCTATGTAAACACATAAAACAAGGGGAAAAAGTTTAACTGTAAGCATAGGATATGACAAGGAAACCTAAACAGAAATTTTTCTAGTCCTCACCATTATGGCAATTGAGATAAAACTGGTAGAAATTGTTTAAAACTTTTGTCTAAAGATATATTTAACAATGGAAAAAAACTAAAACCTTTCAGTCTCATCTCTCTTTAGAGTGTCTTATTTACAGTTCTGAGTTTCCAGTGGAAATACAGATGGATTGGCCATAGGTGAACATGCCCAATGGCATATATTTAACCTTAATTGCATGGTTTCTCCCCTACAGGGTGAAGCCCTTGTTCACTTATTAAAGGTTCTATGAAATTTAGTTATTACTCTATGAATGTTATTCTAACCAGTTACATGTGGTCTCCACATTTCTTTTTGAGTAGACTGACCATGTTTCTTTATTTAGTCCCAGCCAAAGAGGTCCCATTTCTCACAGAAAAATCCTTCATGTCCAACCTGATTTCATGCAAGGAGGAAGGAAGTTACAAGAAACTTGTGCACAACATTGGTGTGGTGTTTTCTAGTTCTGAATCACTGAACAAAAGTTTTTTGTTAGACTCAGCTGGAAAACGGGATATGGGAACCAATGTTGACATTGAAGCTGTTCAAAACATGTATTCTGCTCTGTTCAAGACAGGGGATTCTTCAGTGGAGAATTCATTAATTAACTCTTTGGTTGCCTTAGCACCAACTCTGGAGATGGAGCTTCGATACAAAGCACCAAGCAATGACCCTAACTTCTTGAATCAATTTGTGATTATCATGGAAAACACGATGCTACAGAGTCCTGAATATTTAGACCAGGCTTTGCCAAGTTTTCTCAAAGCAGTGGCGTTACTCCCAGTTAAATTCCAAGCAACTTTAGTCCATATCTGGTCACAGTTTTCAAGTAAGGAAATCAGGCGCATGGTTGAAACTCTTCAGCAACTGATTACATACCAGGTGTTAACAGGACCTAGTGCCACAGGGAATGTGCCAGTGCAAGAGGATGAGGCAATTGTGGCTGCAACGAAAACTATGAAAATGCTTTATTATGCTAGTATATTAGGAGGAAATTTTGATCAAACGTTGAACAACAGTCGTGATGGAGCCACGGCGAGCAATGATCATGATGACCCTCTCGTTAAGGAATTGAAAATTGATGTGTTAGATTGCCGCAAGCCATTAGTTAAATGTGAAGAATTTGTCAATGATCCATTAAATGAGCAAATCGAGGTTGACCGTGATTTTACCTATTTTAAGAACGATGCACAGGGCAAGTTTTCTTTCCTAAAGTTCAACTTTATCCTTTCTACTGCTACAAAGAGCACGGGCTTGTTTTACGACAATCGGGTGCGTATGTACAGCGAGAGACGGCTGACATTACTGTACAGTCTTGTGAGAGGCCAGCATGCAACACCATACCTCAGACTCAAAGTTCGACGAGACCACCTAATTGAAGATGCTCTTGTCAATGTAAGTTGTGTGTATCCTGAATTGTCTTTTATATAAAAAAAAAAAATAAAAAAAAAATACTGACTGGAGATGCTGAAAGTAGCATTTCTAAGTGTCCAAATTTTAAATTTTAAATTTCAATAACCACTACTTGAATTTGGAAAGCCCACTGACTGAAGACAAACATGAGCTGTTTAGATTCACTAAGGCTAGTAGTTATCACCTCCCCGTTGTTAACGCACCTACAGTGTAGCAGTTTCACTTTATATCCTATGTATTTGTCTATGTATTGTTTGTGTAACCAGCTTGAGATGACTTCACAAGACAATCCATCAGATCTCAAGAAGCAGCTCTATGTTGAGTTTGAAGGAGAGCAAGGAATTGATGAAGGGGGTGTGTCCAAGGAGTTCTTTCAACTGATTGTGGAGGAAATATTCAACCCTGATTATGGTGAATATAATTCTTGTACAGATAACTCTGTTAGCATGTGCCTCCTAAGTTTCTAAACTCTGTTGTATAACACCCTGGAAGGAAGTGTGTGAGTGAATGGTGTATTTCTGTAAATCTATGGAAATACAGTCAACTCTCATTATAACTTACCGGTACACCCTGGGGACTGTCATTTGTTGTTCTCAATAGTGGGGTGTAATGAAAATGATGCAATTTTTGGTAATTAAGATTAGCAGTTTCCTTTTATTTGTAGGGTACATTGACTTTTGATTCATAATCACATAATGTAGGTCAAAATAGTGAACAAACATTCCAAGACTACAGAATAATTATGTCAATACAATTAAGTTGTAAAAACTTGTTAAAACTTGTACAAAGTTACTATTTAGTACATAGTATATTTATTATAAGTTATTTAATGAAATGATTAATTTAGTCACCTATTTAATTTTAATATTGATGGCGAAAAGCCCTTTTTAGGGATGTTCTATTAAGTGTATGTATGTATGCATGTAGGTTGTCCATTGTATCAAGAGAAGAACATTCACAATGTTAGTTTAGGACTACCTGAAGTGCCCACAATTCCATAATAGCTGGAATTGTTTCCATACATTTCTTTGTAGCTTTGGCTGGGGATGTATCTTCTGTTTGTAATAGTGAGTGTCTGTAAGAGATGGATGTCTGCAAGGTGTGGGTAGACTGTACACAACTGGCTTGAGCTGTTGAAATAATGTAATGATCATAATTAAGGGAATTAAATCCTGTAGTAGTGGGTAATTCTGGTCAGGGATATTCATTTGGTAAATTGCAGACTCAGTGCACTTCACCATTGTACTAGTGTGTTGCGTGTCCCTGTCCCTGGAACGTTTTGGTCAAAGGATTAAGCAGTTTTCCTGGTCTATTTGTCAACGTCTTCCACCATTTTCATTCTCCCAAACTTCCTAGACCTATGTTTCTATAATTCATAATTATAAACATGAATAATATTTTCTGTTTGTTACCTAATGCAACTATGCTTTTAAGTTTTTGTCTCTAGAAAAGAGTATCATTAAGTGGAAACTTTTGATGGAAGATTTCTGTCCGCTTTTTTCCAGGGATGTTTACTTTTGATGAAGCCACTCGTTATTGCTGGTTCAATCTAAACTCATTTGAGACAGACGGGCAGTTCTTTTTGATTGGTCTAGTTCTCGGCCTAGCCATCTACAACAATGTCATTCTAGATGTGCATTTCCCGATGGTTGTGTACAGAAAGTTGTTTGGCAAGAAAGGAACATTTGAGGACCTCAAGGATTCGCATTCTGTAAGTGTTTTTTTTTCTGGGGGAGGGTACTCCCTTATATGGTTTATATAGGTACCGGTATGTGTGGCCCCAAAGGGCATGTTTTTTTAGCCATTGTGGTCATAAATACAGGTACAGTATCGATATTGGCCATTTGGGTCGTAAATAAGGTACTCTGTGTGGTTGTTAGTTTGCACTCTTGTGGTTATGTTTTTTAGAACAAGCTACTTTTCCATCATAATTGATAAGATCATCAAACAAAGTCCTTCATAAATTATGTTTAGGGTAACTGTGCCAGCCGTAACAGTCATAAAAAGGACATCAAATTTTTGGCTCATCGTCAGTGTAAGAACCTGTAACACTCACCTGTGACGTAAAACAAACAAAACAAAGAAGTCAAGTTAATAGATCCTAACCCCAACAATAGCTGCAAAACAAAAGAAACCTCACAGGTTCTTACGCCGAGGTAAACCCAAATTTTTGGTCAGGTCACTAATAGGGTAGAAAAAAATTGCAAATTTTGATTCTAAATCTAGGGTGAGGGTTTTGGGAAGCGGGCTGCAGCCCCACCCAATTTTTCTCAGAGTTTCTATGTTATTCTATGTTTGTCATGTGAACCCTCTGTGTCTCTCCAGAGTCTTGGGAGTGGCCTTCAAGATCTGCTGGATTACGAAGGTGATGTAGAGAATGAGATGATGTGTAACTTCACCATTGGATACACAGATATGTTTGGCTCATCACTTACCAAGCAGCTAAAGGAAAATGGAGCAGAGATCACTGTTACCAATGAAAACAGACAAGTAAGAGATCTTGATTGGGAGGTATTGAAAGGGATTGTCATTATTTTTCTATGGTGGATAGACATGTACATGTATACAAAATGTACAAATGTTACTTTTTCTTTCAAAAATGGTTTAGAAGAAGGGAGGGTTAGGACTTAATGGCAACCATTATAGAAACTCGTTGCCTCCCCCTCCTCCCCCTCGGGGTTGGCGATAGCAAATTGATTTTCTTTTGGAACAGTTGAACATCTTTGTATGGGCAGCTATATACAATGGTAAATACAGACACCTTCCAGTACCTGTGACCTTTACTAACAGTGTTTCCTCCAGACCATGCCATTGCAGGAATCCCATGTTGCAATCAGACATGGCCCCCAGAAAAATGGAAAAAAGGGCCAATTTAGCCCTTTCCTTTTACAAACGTTATCCTATGTCTTGAGGCTTTGGGGTTTTCTTAATTCTTTTTTCATCTTTCCTTTTTCTCCTTTTATGGCAGTTATTTGACCTTCTACTGGGTTAGACTCCAGTTCAACAATTTCTGAGAAAGCATCCTTGAAATGGGCAATTTTTATCATGGAGTAGCTAAGCATAGTTGCAAAACATTTTGCTGCAAGTTTTTTCACTCAAGTTTCTGAGTATTCTTGTGTAAATCTTGGGCTCCATTGAGCCAAGCACTCTGATCTGGGTATCATTAGAAAGGTCTTTTCCTTCTGCAAAACTTGAGTTAAGATGATGCCAATTTGATCAAAGGTGACGATGTCAGAAGTGGAACAAAAGCCAATGCACATTATGGCTGGTTACGGGCAGCATGAGAGTCAATGGGCTAAGGCTTTTCTTAATTTTAAGCCCTATTGGTTAGCCCCATTGATGTCCAAATTAGAAAGGTTTTGACTTTTCATCCATGTTAATGCTGTTTGCCTTGTGCAGCAAGTGAGTAAATCCTGGCAATAATGGACGCTTGTCATTTGTAGGTGAATAATCATTGAAAGTTCATTGTTGGTTCAAAACAGTGAAAATTGCGTTTGTTTTAATTCTCAGGAATTTGTGAACCTGTATGCTGATTTCATCCTGAACAAGTCAGTTGAGAGACAGGTAATGATATGGTGCTGTTCAGTTATTGTTTGCTGGGTTTTAACTTCTTCACAAATTTGTCTGAAAATAATTATTCTTGGAGTAATTATGTACATGAACAAGTACAGCTGTGAAATACCTCTCATTGCTTTCTCTTGATGCTGGTTGTACAGTACTGTTACTTCTTATACAGTTTATATGTGATCAACTAGAAAGGTGCTGCCTTTGTTAGCCTGACTGTAGATGTTTTATTTTGGATGTGAGTCAGGCTAATAAAAGCTTTGATGACCCACTGTTTAAACCTGTGGAACCATAGAATTTTGGAGCGAATAACAAACAAACAAACAAACAAACAAACAGAGAAATAAACCACCATTCCAGCAGTGCTTTCCTGTAATGAATATTTGAATCTGCTGTACCCAGCCTGTCGGTTTTTTTTTAATTTGTAGTAAAGAGCGCCTGTTATTCCCAGGATGGGGAGGAGAAGATGAATGATTAAAATAATTAGGCAAGAAGTGATTGGGTACATCAATCGTTGAGTTGATTGTAAATAGGCTCTTAAAACTTGTTTCAACAGTTCAAAGCATTTAAGCGTGGTTTTGACATGGTGGTGTCTGAGTCTCCTCTCAAATCATTTTTCCGTCCGGATGAGGTGGAGCTGCTGGTGTCTGGCTGCCAGGTATTGTACTTGCATGGAATTACTTAGTGACTAATATTTCGTGATGCTGAGTAGTTAAGATATGTGTAAAGTGTGAAATACTAGTTCAGTGCCAAATGAGTTATACACGTAATTGGAAATTCAGGTTTTGAAAACATTTTTTAGATTGTGAGAAAAATGTTATACCGGTAGTTTTGCCAAGGAACATGGCGACTGACACTTGTCTTGTACCACAGTCAGAAATCCTGGAAGAGGGTAATAGTTTGTGTGATCTACCTTCTCAATCGTTTGTTATGCGTTTGTCTTTCAGGATTTTGATTTTGATGCACTGGAGAAGTCTACTGAATATGACAACGGGCTTACTGAGGGCTCAACATTGATCAAGTACAATATTCTAGTTGTTTTCTTTCTTTTGTTGCTCACAGCTGACCATACCAGAGTTATAAATGTTTGCCTCACTAGTGACCTGTGTTAAAGGCTCGATAACTTCTGTATATCTTATTTTTACACTGCAAGTTCAATTGTCATGAGCCCAGGACAGATAAAAAAATCTGAGTCCTCGAGCGCAGCAGTTGATCCCAGAGCCAGACACATGTCAGATGCTCTAATCTCAAGATCATAGAAATTGTCTTGTGACAAGTCAGGCCACTTATGGCATCAATGTGTTGTATCTTTGTGTCCTAGCCTTTTGCGAAACACCAAGCCATACAATCGGAGCACACATAGAATCATACTTTTATTATTTGAGTTAATCTCACGAAAAACTTGATATTTGTTTATTTTTAATGTCTCCAATTGGCACAACAGGGCTAAAATATTAGACAGTTTAAGTTACTGTATTGAACATACATGATGTGCTTGCAGGTGGTTTTGGGAAGTTGTTCACAGCTTCTCTCTGGAGCAGAAGAAACAGCTACTGATGTTCACGACGGGAAGTGACAGAATTCCAGTTGGAGGATTCTCAAAGCTTCGTCTCATCATTGCCAAGAACGGTCCTGATTCAGACAGGTACATTACATGTCTAGCATATTTCTTATTCAACTTTCTGTTGGTGAAGGGAACTACAGATAAACATGACTGTTCGTGTTTACCGTGAGGCTGTTACGGACAGACCTCCCAACGTTTTGAGCATCTGTACAGCTCTTTGAGGGACAACCAATCGGAGGCAAGATGTGGTTGTCAGACACTTCTTTCGGTAGTGAACATAGATGACCGTTGATGCTCTCTACATGCACATCAGGGTTTGCTACAATACTCTGTCAATGCAGATGCCTTCACTTGCAGTTGTAACATGGAAACCTATCTAAGTTTGACATGGTTGACTGTCTGATCCCAGCCAAATTATACTGGTTTTATCTGTAACTATACTCTCTTTAATGAGAACAGTTCTCAGATGTTAACATCCAGTTAGTCCCGTGATTGTCCTGCTCTAAGAGATAGCCGTGTATACAAAAGAAAGTCATTGTATGGAGGGATTTAATCAACTTGGGTTTGCACTGCGCTGCAATGAACTCGTTGTAATTGTCGTGTTTACCTTGCAGGCTTCCGACCGCGCACACGTGTTTTAATGTCCTACTACTCCCGGAATACTCGAGCAGAGGAAAGCTGAAAGAAAGGCTTCTGAAAGCCATCACACATGCCAAGGGTTTTGGTTTACTGTAGAGGACACAAAAGAACGGGACTCCTTCTAGTAACACAGTACAGACTAAAACGTAAAGGGCAAAGTTAAACGTGTTTCTAATGGCTTAAGATTCTTAACTGTGGAATAAGGTCTAGCTATGAAGTAATTTCGAGTGGTAAATCATGAAACATCCTACTAGTGACAGGAATATCTATGCACAACTGACAAGGCTGTAGACTACAACATGACTGATCAAGTAACAGGTGGGATATTTCATCATGGTATACCGCACGAGAGTACAGTGCACAACTGTTTTATCGCTGGCCTATGTTACATTTGCTATCAGTAATTGAGGATTTAAATGATTTTAGGTCTTCTTTTTGCCTTCACTCTCCATGGAAATGGTGGAAAACTGTAATCAGTTGATGTCTAAAGAAGTGATTTGATTGCGCAATTGTTTATATGCCATTCTTAAATAACACAAAAGTTTTGTTAAAAGAAGAAACAAGGTACAGTCGAACTGGTGGCCTGCACACATCTTTAAGAAATGGTTGACTGAGTGTCCACGTCTGTTTAATGTGACTGCTAGAAATATCATGCTTGGTGTTTTATCAAATGGTTAGGGATCTTCTTATTTCTCGTCTTTTTCACAAAGAGGAGGAGGAAGTGTAAGAGTACAACTTGTCAAGTTAGTCATTCTGCCAGAACAACACTGTTGTAATAGCAGAGTTAACTCTGCGCCAGCAATTACTAGGAAAGTCTCACTAGGAAAGTCACGGAATTGTAAGGTTTCGCTTCAGGGTTTTGGAAAACTCCTTGAAAATTATTTTTTCCACCTACCTCTAAAAAATTCCTTAAATGTTACAGTCATTAAAAAACAAAGACACTAGTCATTTCCCTTTTCGCAAACACTTCATAGTCAGCTGCTCGAATAGCAACTCTCTTTTAAATATTTACACTGCAAACTCTCTACGTTGTGGGTCATTAAGATTTTTCTATTTGTACCCTGAAGAAATCGTGGTATTCCATTATTAGTGACCTCCTACGCAGACCTCCTTTGAGATCGTCACGCAATTCCCCTCAACGAGGAGTGCGTGACAAGCCACAACGTCTGTGTGGAAAGCTAATAGATATTGGCCAACTTTTCCATAAAGAAGACTTTTTCTTGATGAAGTGTTTTTTACCCACTTTGAGCTCCAGTTATCGGTATCAGCTATGTAATCGAGTGGACGAGGTCACGAATGCACGCGAATTCCCGTCCTCGCGCGTCACGTATCCTCGTAGGAGGTGATTTCCGCGCGCGTTCTCCTGCCTGTTTTCTCGACCAGTCCTGAGATAAAATGAAAAAATATTTCGTGGTTGACGATTTTCTTTCTCGTCAACCAGTTTACTGAACATCAACGATATTATCAGACGGAATTTCTTATTGATCGGCGTAGAGAGTTGTTGGGTGTCTAATGTCATTAGTCTTGTAGGGTATTTAGGGTAGTGTTTAAAAATTAACAACAGTTCGCTTTGGTTCTTTTAAAAACAAAAGTGTTGACATGTTTTACCTGACATGTTGATCAATTGCTTTTTCTCTTAGTTGTAGATATGAAGGTAATTTTTTTCAGTTAACAAGGTAAGAAAAGAGCTGTATTTTTGAAAATTAAGTGGACATTAAATCTGTCAATACTGGTGTGCTTTTTGTGTGTTTTGTCTGTTCGCTGTCCTTGCAAATATCGGTCTTGTTTTTCCATTTCGTTCGCAGTGAGCTGGACTGTCTTCAATTTGCTGCCCGTGTTCGTGTACATGAGGTGTATTCTCATGACAAATGATGATTTGTGATAATTTTGTAACCAACACGAAATTTTGTAATAATTTTAAATAAGCTCTTATATTTCTTTAAATCATTTCTCGCCTTGTTTAGTCAAATCGAGAATGCTTCGCCCATTACAAACACATTTCTTTCTTTTTCAACAAATATTCTTTGTCCTTGTATGTATACATCTGGGGCCTCCTAGGGTGCCTCCTCGGGTTTTAGCCCAGGCCAAAGCCCTGCGGGGGCAAAAAGCGTGTCGCCACATTATCTCTCTATCACTAGAAATATCGTTCACTATAGCTGCCCTTTTGATATCCTGTTTATTGGATGCGTATTGAATACAAAGATTGTGTATACAACTGCTGAGAAATTAACGTTTGAAGCCTTTTATTGACCTTCAAATGCTGCAAGATGCTGCTAGAAGATGGCGAAGCTTCGAAGGCAACGAAACAAACGCGAATTCGTAGATGCAAGACCTTCAAGTGCTGCAAGATGCTGCTAGAAGACGAAGGTGACCAAACGCGACCTCATGTTGCAAGTACCCGACACCACCGTGCGCGCTTGCTAAAATATTACCCGAGACGACCGTGCGCGCCTAGTTTCGTCAAATCGAGAATGCTTCGCCCATTGCAAACACAATTCTTACTTTTCCAACAAATATTCTTTGTCCTTGTATGTACACCCGGGGACTCCTAGGGTGCCTCCTCGGGTTTTGGCCTCTGGGCCAAAACCCTGCGGGGGCAATAAGGCAAATGAAGAAGCCAAAGCCGTGTATTACACTGATAAAACACTCTAGACATTTGAAACACCCATTAACAATTGGTTCATGCTTTAGCGTGCACTATCGAGTTATGGAGCACGTGGGAAGTTTGGAGAGCACGTAAGAAGCGTAAGAGTTGCCCGAGGCGATAGCCGAGGGCAACTCTAGCTTCTTG
>Ga0126337_10003630_pt1 | contig 10159 bp, 6 predicted proteins | sample DipCmetagenome_FD_92527 | JGI IMG/M metagenome (GOLD analysis project Ga0126337, IMG submission 92527) | Coral microbial communities from La Bocana,Puerto Morelos, Mexico - Diploria C A metagenome | ecosystem: Host-associated > Invertebrates > Cnidaria > Coral | place: La Bocana,Puerto Morelos... | reverse complement strand
CATGAAGCAAGAGTCTGATTTGTCACGACTACGAGTATTAATTATACAATGCAATTGGATTAACTGCTAGCTTAAAATTATCCATAAGCCTAGTTAATTATAAACAATTATTTGATTGGGTTTTTGTGATATCCAGAATAATCAAGGTTGAGGTAGGGGTTTTGCCAAAGCCGAAGGCTGAGGCTGATAACCCTTACCTCGACCTTGATATTTATTCTGCATATCACAAAAACCAAAACTAATAAATATGGGTTATTGACCAAGCGAGAGATATTGGCTTTTTCTATCAGAACCGCCAAAAATGCAGCCACCGCAAAAACTACTCTGGGAAGGTCCCTTCCTTTACCAGCCATTAATATTGCTACCTGGCCTAAAATAGTATCACCTAGACATGAACTTTGCTTTTAAAATACCTGGAACCTGTCCAGATTTCCCTTTGGCGGGAACATAAACAACATGGCCGTTCTTCTCAACCAACGAAAAATCAATTTCGTCTTTTCTTGCGACGTATATTTTAAAGTCTTTCATCGTGAGTGTGTTGCTGAATACCCTTGAAGGTTTTTTCACTCTTTCAACTTAAACGAGCTCATATTTTGCTAATATTGAGTGAACGTCGACGGATCATAACATACACGAGATTGCTGCCATGTCAACTGGGCTACGAGGGGGAGTGGGAGGGGGAGCTCTTTACTTCGACTCAAAAGTTTTTGAAACAGGTTTCTTTATTCGACCAAGTTTGTTTTTAAAGTTTTTTTAGGTTATTTTTTAAGTGTAGATTGTTCTATTTCGGATAAAAAAGTTAGCTGAAACATCAATAACAATTCAGGGCACCGAAACTTTCTACATTCCCCCCCCCCTCCCCCGATCTCTCACCGAGATCGGGGAAGGGTTGTATATATAAGCAGAAGCATATTACCTTCTGATATAAGTTTTAGTGATTTCTTTCTTCGGTTGGATAGGCTACGTACGAAGAAATGTTTAACTAATATTTGTTTGTGAGTAGTTGTTGTTATGTTTCTAGTCTTTAATTCTCATTTCCGCCATCGTTGGACAAAAGCCGGAAAAAGTCTCCAGATCCCCGAAATACACATTTGGCGAAAAATAAAAGTATTGGAGTCCTTTTTCCATCCTACCGTGATTCAATTTCCATTTGAAAGATATGTCTGCTAGTGAGTTACCCTGGCGTTTTCGGAAGCAAAAATTGTGATAAGAACTGCTTGTTAAATTATCTCCTCCATTGACAACTTCGCCTCCGTAGCTCAGGGGTTAGAGCACTGGTCTTGTAAACCAGGGGTCGAGAGTTCAAATCTCTCCGGGGGCTTCGTTCTGTTTTTTCTTTCGTCTTTTTGCACTGAGTTATAAAACTAAGCAGTCCTTAGAATGTCTTAAGGTGTCTTTTAATATTTCTTTCTTTTTCATTTGGTTTCGGTTGTGCTAGATTACTTCCGACTTATCACGAGCACACGTTACAGTATGGTGGTAAATTTCACAATGGGAATACCTTGAAAAAACTGAATCAGAACTGAATTGTTTCCTTAAGTCTTGTTCTCACTGGTTGGAATACATGTATGTTTGAAGGGCAGATCTGGTGGGGTTTTGTTACCTGTTATGAAAAGGGAGAGGCTAAAACCTCAAAACAAGATACCCAGGGATCTTTCACCTCCCCTAACCCCCCATCCCCGTTCTGACTCCCAAGTCTTCTTGATTCCTAAAAGTGGCACTGGACTAATAAGAAAGTTAACTTGACTAGCCCGGGTTGTTCAAAAGATGGGTAACGCTATCCACCGGATAAATCAAAATCAGTGGTTTGTTTTGATAACATTTATCCACTGGATAGCTTAAGGTCGTAATACTAGCAACATAGATAAATATTGAAGAAAACGGACAACTATTTTCAAAGACATGTTTCGGCATGCTTATGCCATCTTCAGTTTAATAGTGAATAACAAGTACGTGATACAGTTACTGGATAGCATTATCCAGCCTTCGAACAAGGGGCCAGGGGTGCACTGGAGCTATTCTCAAGAAATCCTGAATTACAAGTAAAGAGACACAACTGAAAAATTAAATTTATTGATCACCTCAAATTGATTAAAGCTACGAAGTGCAATCTTCAAAGTGTTGTTTATCACGTAAAGATACCTTATCATTAAGGAACTTTTGAATATAAATGGATTAAAAATGCTTATGTATGTGAGTATCTCTGAAATAAAGACATAGCTGTGGTTTTATTTATAATTATAACATTAATAAGTAACTTTCAGCTGTTTGTCTATCAATAAAGTTATCTACACAACCGTGAACCTGAATATTAAAAAATGTTTCTCCACTGGGAAGAAAACTATAAAACTCCTCTTGGTACCCAATGTACAGTTATGTTGTGCTAAACAGTCAATGTCCTTTATTTCCACAGAATGGGCCCCAGAAATAGAGAAAAGGAAGGTCTGCTGCAGAATATCGAATGCAAGGGTAACACTTTTAGGTGCTACCATTCTCAAATTTTTATTCAATGCAAGCACTCCAAATTTGAAGGCCTTTTTTCCAAGCAATGTTTGGACAATGTTTGTAATTTCAACAACATATCAAAATTTACTTAATTAGGGCTTAGAGAAAATAAAAGACATTAGAGAACATGTATGTTGTTTCCCTGCTATTAATCAGTCTACAAGTTTTCAAAAGAAATTATTTCAGCAAATTATCCCAGCATTTTCTTTCAAAGTATTTCAGCTAAAACAAAGGAATACAATAATCATTCAATATAGGAGATGATGCAGAGAATGCTTTTAAGTTTTAGAAATCTCGTTTTTACACATGTATGAGAAATGAAAATTCAAATAATTAACATAGTTATCATGACAAAACTGATTTAATGTGGCATAAATGTACATACAAATATTTACAATAGATGTTAAAACTCTGTTTTGTCCCCAGTCGCTTGTACAATAGTAAAAATATAATAATTAACTAGAAATGAGGGGCACAGGGAATCATGGGGGGACTGTTCCAATGTATTCACATACATGTAAAGAAAAAACAAATCGGACACTTTGTAAAATAACTGTGCACATTTGAACTATTTAATAAAGTAAAAACAGTCAAATTGCCAAATGCTACAATAAGCTACCAGCTAATAAAGCAATAAGTTATCTGCTGAAGAAGTAAACAGCAATTTCTTTTTCAGCAATAGTCTTATGAATTATTCAGTAATTTGAGGACCAAAGTACTGTCTGGATATCTTAAGCCACCTAACCTAAACTTTTTAATATTAACTTTAGGGGGCCAATGACCATGTCTGGTGAAATAAACTTTAAAAACTACACTATACAAAATAAGAACCTAAAATACTGGGCTAAAAACGATGTACAATTACTGTACTAGAACTAAGGGAAGCATGTTAACATACTGAATCAAAATTTTGTCCTTTGGAAATTGAAATGTCTCCAAATGGCTTTTTCTGATGAACGTTGATGCTAGATTCCTTGCTGAGCAATAAACAACTGTAGAATTTGTAAGCCACTTGTTTCCGACTGCTCTTGTGCACTAAGCTACCAAAACTAACAGAGTCTTTTTTCTGGAACTCTCTCTTGAGGGTGTGCAGAAGCTGTTGAGTGCGTTTTGTCCACCGTCTGTTTTCAAACTGTTCACTTGTTTCAGAGCTTTGCTGCTCTTCGTTTGTTTGGGAGGCTGCTAATTCTTGTTCTAGTTCATTGTCCTCAAGCTCATCTCTGTTTGGATAAATATCCTCCACACCACCAGCTAAGAATGGCTCTTCCTCTTCCACTGGCCGTTCATTATCTTCAAGAGCAGGATGAACAGGTTCCTCTGGTAAGCCAGTTTCATTGGCATCTATGTTTGCAAAAGATACTGAAGACCGTTTACTGACTTCATAAATTCCCGACACATCCTCTTCATCTCTTGCTATTTCCGGCTCATCAACGTCCATTTTTTCCTCTGACTCTGTGGTATCGGACTCTCCATTTACTTCCTTTGTAAGATTTTGAATAAAAGCATCCACAACTGGCGATGCAAAGAACTCTGTTCCTGGTAGAACAAAAAGCTTCTCTGCTGTTGATGAAATTTTGAGTTTCATCCTGCACTTTGTAGGTGGAGCAAGTGTGGCGGGCTTGACAATATCAGTTGTGTCAGCAAGTTGAGACTTAATGGCTTCTGTGGCTAAAATTTTTTCATCATCAACAATGAGTTTCCTCTTTCTGCGGCTACGCTTTTCTCTTTGAACAACTTCCACAGGCTCAAGAACAAATGCCTCTGCTTCATTGTGTAACAGGGTTGTTTCATTTGCAGTCTCATTTACACCTGTTTGGATAAAAAAGTAATCACTGATTAAACTAAAATTTTCATACTGAATAACACTTCCATTCAAGGCAAGTAAAGCCTGGGTGCTTCCCATTCAACCAAAAAATTTTAATTTAATTTTTTTCCAAAATAAGATAATACTTGTGAAGTGATGCAGAATTCTAGCAAATCAATGCAAAATTCTGTACAATGTATGTAAGAATCAGGCAGGAAAAACCCAGATCAAGTAAATTTTGCTCTTGGGCAAGTGAAAACGGAAGTGGTGGCACGGTGGTCAAGTGAAATTAGCCTCAGTAGCCTTTTGATTAGTTGTAGCTGATAACACATTAACATTGCATGCCTAATGACCAAGTACTGTAATATTTTATTGAAATGTATTTGCCAGCCCACAGGGTAACTGGATTTCGCTGTTTTTTTTAATGTCATCATTTTCTACCCTATTAGAATCTAGTTGGCACACTGGACTACAATTACAACAAATGTAGAGGACTATAGAAAACATATACCAACAAAACCATACCCTCATCCTGAGCAGGTTCAGCATCAGCACTCTCCTTGTGTTCATCCAAGTTAGTATCTACCGGCTCTAAGGTAACATCTGCTGCAGCAACAGTGGTTGGCAAGTCATCAAAACCAGGTACCAGTGCATCACCACCACCAAGTTCATCTCCAAACCCATCAGCAAGAAAATCCACACCCTCCCCACCGAATCCATCATCTCTGAGTGGTTCATCGAGGGCAATGTCTAGAGCAAATGCAAGTCAAGAAATTTGCAGTTAATAAAGTGTAGTACAGTATTGAGTGAAATGGCAAATAATTGACTGCAGATAATGCTTCCAGGCAAACATTGTACTCTTCAGTGACACATTTTTTGAAGAACATGTATTATAGAATTGTATTACATTATACTGTACATATTCATGTACAAGTTGAGATGGTATAACTAAATATGGAGCTTACAACAACAGCAACCCCAGGGATGCCTGGTAAAACACTTACAGCACCCTCCAAAAGGAGATAAACACAAAGCATAAATACCTAGTCTGCTTTTCTCTAAAGTTGAGTCGCTGATCCCCTTTGGTTCTCCACCTTCAATTAAGCTTAATTTGGAAACATCGTTTGACTGGTTAAGTGGTTCCTCAACAGAAGGCTCGTGCCTGAAAATTTCTGGTTCTAATTCCCCTTCAAACAGGATGTCTCCAAAACCATCATCTCCAATAAAGTTGTTTGTTATAATATCTTCCTTCATGGTGATTTCCTCGATACGGCCCTGGTTTAGAGTGAACTGGGCATGAATTTCAACCTCACTGAGACAGAAATGAAAAGCAATACACAGTAAGCTGGTGAATAACAAGTTACAAAACATCAATTACTAATTCTACTTGATTTGCCAACATGTACATGTAAACTTCAATTGATGCCATATATAAAACTTCCATTCAGGTTAACTAGGACTTTCTCAGTTTTCTTTTTTGATTTTGTGCTTCACTCAGGCCTACAGTAAGAATTTGTTACATTCATAGATATTTTGCTCCATCCTAAAACATATATGCACAAAAAGAAATTACATTGGTCATACTACTGTGCAATTTTTTTTTTTGACAGATGCAGTGGGTATACAGTAAGACAGTGACAACTATGTTTCTTGTTTGTTTCATTTTTCCAGGTGGGAACGCACATATTTTAAGTTATCAAGACAAATATTTCATTTACAATAGCTATTGAAGAAACACAACAAATAAAGTACATCTACATATTGTTACATTTTTAAAGGGGGGTCTAGATTTTGGCCAATACAAAAAATAGCTTAATGTTGCTTACTTAAGTTCAGGTAACGTCATATCAAGGTCTGTAAAGACCTCTGGCATAGTGACAGCAGCAAATGCAAGCTCTCTTCCCTCTTCAGGTAAATCAACCACTCCAGGTCGAAAGGCCATTTTGATTTTTACAAAAGCCTCTGTGCAATCTGCCAAAAGATACTTAGTTTTCCTGGAATATATCCTTACAACTCCAAGGAGGAGGTGTCCTGATGTTCTCAGGGCAAGCTTGACTTTAGGTGAGATAATGCTTTCAACTGACGATGGGAGATCTGTTTCAGAGACAAGCGCCTTGCTGAGTTTACGTTCCCAGTGAGCAGCCAGCCACACCCTGGCCAATGGGGCTTTCTTAGCCAAGATAAATTGATGGTAGAACATGGTGTTGGTTGCAGGGTGCTACAAGCTATACTCTGTCTGAAAGAAAAGAATAACACATAAATTAAATGAAGTACAACATCTAAAATCATGAAACAGTTTTAAGTGTCTTCAACACATTAATTTAAGCAAAAAGTATCTTCATAATCCACATGCTTTTTTTCTATTATTTGTGTAGGTACACTGTACTCATTAACATTAACCAGTTATTTATATTCAAATTTACATCTCTTGTAATATTTGCACTGAAGAAAGCAGAAGTTTCCCCTGAAACAAGGCTGCTAAATTGGAGATTGCTGCTTTATATCTAGAACAAGACGTTGAAACAACTAATAACCGTGCTTTGTAAATTCCTGTTTGCACTCATAAAAAAGTTACACAATATCTCACCACTTCTGTGGAAAATCAGTCATATTCCAGAGAAGTCACTGACGTATTACTTTCCAGTGAGTCACACAATCCGAAGTTTACTCCATCATGGCTAAATTTAGAACTGTTGTAGTTTTTTCGATAATATTTAATAATATTAAATGCTGCAAGCTTAGGTAAGTTTTTGTTTATCTCAGCAAATATTTAATTTTCCTTCAAATCTCTGAGCTCTCTTCCATGAAACAGCCAAAGAATTCACTTGAATAGCCCACACAAGAAATACTCACAAAATTGCAGATAAATTAGTGACAGTTGCTTCTGGCAAAAAAACTTGCACTTATTTGTCAAGTGGCATAAGTCAAAGCTACAACATCAGCATATTCCATAAAACTACAAAAAAATATCTATTTTATACACGATTAAGTAAAAAAGATCCATAACATTTTCCGTACATTAATATTTTTGATTTCTCTTCTTGTTGAACATTTAAGCTTAAATATCTTGTGATCAATCAAAAATTCACAGCGATTATCTGGAATAGTTCATAATGACCAAAATTTCAGAAGCAATAAGCTTTTCTTTCCAATTCAAATGTAAATAGGTCTTGAGAAATATCTTCTCCTGTGCTTTATTGCTTCTGGGAAGGTCCTGAAACCTTTTTTGGAGGAGTTTCAACTCAGAATTCAAACTGCCAGTTTAGAGCAGATTTGTTGTCTTGGTTGTCACGTATGTACATTAAAACTCCGGCAGCATGGCCTGCAGGAACCTCCAAGAATAAGCAAAGCATACATCGAGACAACAGCCAACCCATAACACTTTTTTACTGTATCATAAACCACTATGGTTTCTTGCTTAAATTTCACATTTATTCAAGCTCATTGACATTTAACTCATAACCTGTGTTGCAACGTATCTTAAGTTTAAAAGTGGAAAATATTTCAAACACAAAATGATACTGAAATCTTATGACTTGAATATTCATAACACATGGTTTCTACTGGTCACTAATCAGGATGATTTTGTGAGCAGTTTGGACTTTCAGCACCTCTGCCTGTATAACCCTCTCAACGATGCAAAGCAACCATTTTGTTTCAGTTTCAAGTATATTCCCAGAAAATGTTTGTACCTTTTTTTATTTTGACATTTACACAAAACTTGAGAAAACATAATTCTATACACAAGCCCAAACATGCATGTAGATATAAACATCAAATTTGATTGCTGAATAAAGTGACTGCAAATCATATGTTTAATCAGTTGCTGGATTATCAAATGAAGTTGCCTCTGGTTAAGGAGAAATCAATAAAGATTGAAGTTGAACATTTGATAATCAAAAACAGTTGTTCTTATCTAATCTTACTTCCAAGGAACAAGAAAACTACGACGAACAAGAGTCACACACTTTATATATGTTAAGCATAAATATTGCGCGGGCTATTTCGGTAACCGTTTCAAGATGTAAAAAAAACTGAAAGAATCATTATTATTAACAAAACATTTATTCTCGAATTACTAAAGGAATTAAAAAATAACGCCGTTTTAACAAATTCACCACCATTCACACAAGCAAACAAGTTCGGGTCATAAACAGGAAAATTGACGTTGAAGCGGTACATTTCAAATCCAGCCTTTGTCACGAAAATAAAGCTGGTTTTGACCTCAGTGTGGCGTCCAACACTTTCTTTTGTGGGCAACCGTGGAAATTTTCAAGAACACGATTAAAATCTTAGGGTTGCAGCACCGAGTAACATTTTTATCCCTCGAGGCACCCAAACAAGCACTGGCCGAAATTTTAGCGACAAGTTGAAGATTAATTCTAGCCTGAACAACAGCTTTGCAATTTCGGCGCAAACATGCTTCAACAGACGACTTATAGCGAAAAAACGTTGCACACCCTAATTCGAAGTAAAATGGTAAGGATTAAACACTAAAAATCGATTTTCTGTATTTGTCAACAGCACATGAAGCGAAGAAAACGACGCCAAGCGAACCAAACTAGTATTGTGTTACTTTGTTGTAGGCGCGGAAATTTGGAACACTGATAGAGCTACTAAAACTAAAAATACACCGAATGGGAACTTCTCAGCGGATGCCATGGGCATAATTGCTTATTACTTACCTTTCTAAGTCCAAAATAAATTGTAAAAACAACCATAAAATTGCCTTTTTCGCCCTTATTATAATTCAAGATGGCAGCCAACATTCGAACGATCAACGAATTCCCGCCGAAATTTGCACATCACGTGACTTTTTGCACGGCTACCAAGGACCTCTCGTCGTCGTGGTGACGCGTTCCAGGCTTCCCATTTTTGCCGCCTAAAATGTTGCCGCGTGCATGCACCATCGTGCATGTACCGAGGTTTAGGCTTGTCCGCATTTTATTTAGACTATTTACTCTAACTTCTTGGTTCTTTCGAAAGATTTTTACTTCATAGTCCACAAGACATCAGCGACATCACGTCTTTTAAGAAGGTTTTAGAAAGAACCTCTTGAATCGTCTCCCATATTGGAAAAGTCGATTTGTCAGTTTTTATGCGTCTGTCGAATTTCGTCATAACATTGTCAATCTTCAATAAGACTACAGACGCATTAAAAAAACGATTGAGATATACAACATTCTCTATCCTTGTGTAAGTCACCTTGACCACGAGACATCCTATCTCCTGTGGGTGCGAGGCTCTGTGACGGAAGAGTACTGGGGACTAGAGGGATTCCTTTGAGCCCCTTTTTTCTACTTACAAGGTCTTCTTCTTCTGCTTCTTCTACTTTCTCCTCTTGTTCTCGCCCAAAATTGTCGCGCGGCCGAAATGCGGCTCCACTGCATCGCTTTTACGGGATTGCTTGCAATGCAAGCTATCAGAAAAAGCCATGGGAACGAGGTTGATCGCGCTAGCCCGTTTGATGATATCTGAGCAGGATTTCTCCCGCAGTTTTTGGAAATGTTAAAAAAGGAGATATGCCTGTACATTTCGAAATCAACAGCGATACTTCTTCTCTTCCAGTTCTTATTTTATACGGCGTTTGAAGTGCTTTATTTCAAATTCTCTTTTAATATTTTTTTAGTATTTATTAATTGTATCCCCAAATTAGTATGGGATTTTCCCAGGCTATGTGGCATTGACACGTTAATAAAGTTTTTCGTTTACTTTACTTACTTACGCTTTGTCATGTGTGGGGTTAATATTGCAGAACACACTTTGTAGCGATCAAATTACGTATTGGGTAAACTCAGGGGTAAAAAGTGCCTTCCTTTCTACAACATCAACCATTTTATTTTGCTTCAT
>Ga0126337_10003628_pt1 | contig 10159 bp, 5 predicted proteins | sample DipCmetagenome_FD_92527 | JGI IMG/M metagenome (GOLD analysis project Ga0126337, IMG submission 92527) | Coral microbial communities from La Bocana,Puerto Morelos, Mexico - Diploria C A metagenome | ecosystem: Host-associated > Invertebrates > Cnidaria > Coral | place: La Bocana,Puerto Morelos... | reverse complement strand
AGAGAAGGAAAGAGGAAGGGAAAAGACGGAGAGTGAAAGAGGACAAGAAAAAAAAAATGATATATGCACACTTCCACCAATGACTGTACCACTGATTGGTAGTCTATTAGACAGTAAAACAACTAAACCTTGATGAAGTGGTTTTTGCTCAACCTCAAGTCTATATGCCGAGAAAGATTTACAACAATGATATCCCCTGCCAGACATTTATCCCACCAAGCACCACAAAAACACTTCTAACAAACAACAAAATACTCTAAACATACCCCAAACCATGTTTACCTACATGTACTCAAGCTATAACAGGCATTTTGTTGTTGTTACAGCATGCAAGTATATTAAACATGAAAAGCTATACTACTGAACCCTGTTTTAAAGCTGATAAGGTTCTTGGCTCTATTGCCTGCCTATTTTGTCCTTGCATACAATGCATACAATGTTAGAGAAGCAACACAGCAGGTAAATCACTAACATGGTCATTAACCCACAAAGAACTCTGCACTCTAAGAATCAATAGAATTTAAAAATTGCAAACTCACCACAATCATAATTACATATATTTTTTTAGTATTTAAACCAGCTGCACTGAGAAATCTAATTTTGTGAATAAATTTACTGACGGCAGAGCAAAAGCATTGCAAGTATTTACATTGCTTAAAATTGTCAAGAATTGTTATTTCCCAGTTTGGGAAGAGGATGGAAAAGGCAGAAAGAGGGAGAAGAGAATAGAATTTGACCATTATAGTGGGGCATGGATTAAGCTAAGAAAACACTAAGCCAGCTCATGAACAAGCCTAAATTACTTTTCTGGCTTTGGTAGATCTAAAGTTTAGCCAGGCCTTTGTGTTCCTGTAAAATTTAAGCTGCACTTACAATGCAGGATCTCTTTCAGTTGGTGAAATAAGCTGGCAGCTGGTCCCTATATCCTTGGGGTCGGACCGCTTTATGAGTACAGGTGGTTTGTTAAGTGTATGTTAATATACCCTGGAGTCCAGAGGTTATTCAGTTCTTTTTCCCGGGGGACCTACCTAAGGAACAAGAACAAGAGGGCTCCACGTCCTCTCTCTAAATTCGCTCTTCAATCCGTTGCAGAACAAAAGCCAGGAATATTTGATTAGCTACAGCAGTTTACATGGCAAGAAAACAAGTATGATAAGCAACCAAAAAGAGAAAGCAGTTCAAATTACTGGGACGGAAGCACAATGATAATGAAAGACTTACACTCTATTTTATTTTTTTACAAATTTGAGTTCCTAAAACGCACTTTGTCTCCCAACTAGCCGACACCTTTGAGCAATACTGCGGTTCTGACAACTATTATTATTGAAATGTATATTCTTCTACTGCTACTCTAGAAACCACTTCTTTTCTTGCATTGTTTTAATGACCTTTGGTCATTCATAGCCCGTCAATAATTATGCTTTCAATAAATTCCTATCATCGCTGAATTTAGTCTATACAGATAAAAGAAGCAAATCACCCCAGGACTCCAGATTCATGTAGTTTATATACAGTTTAAACTTGGAACTTATCACTAATCTTCATCCTCACGAGTTCCAGCCAGAGGTTCTTCCATGGGTGGCAGAGGTACACGCGACAATGATGGGGTAACCGATCCAGGAGCAACAACGTCGCCCCCACCTGATTTAGAGGTGGGTTTCTTGTACTTCAGAATGCCAAAATAACGAAGCAAGGCAAAAATAGGAATGAAGAGCACTGACAGACAAATGAGCATAGCGATCACAGCATATCCCCATCCAGGATAACTCTTGCTCACTGTCTTGGACTAAAAAGGCAAAATAAAACATGTTGGGATAACTTCTTTTCTTTGCAAAATGTTTAGAGCTATTGGTGGTTTATATCAGTGCTATGTGCAAAGTACTTTAGTGCTTCCATGAACAACAGCATCAGAAACCACCAAATAGTATTGTGATGAATTGAATTAAAGCCCTCCTATCTTATAAGTGCTCCCACCCCCTGGTTGAGTGTCATTTTTTTTCACTGCTTTTTTGTTGTTTTGTCATTGAAGTTATTGTACCACATTCTGTTGTATATAATTTTATGTTAAAAAGAAACAAGCTACATGTAATAATCCCCCCTTGAGCTGCACAGTTAGCACTAAAACAAATCATTACATATATTACATGACCAAGGAAATTTGTTGACTTACATTTTCCATATCCCATGCAGAGTAGCTCATGGGGTTGATGGCCAGATTGATAATACTGGCAATGGTAATTATTACAATGAGTGCTGGTGAGATGTAACGCCAACAAATCCTCCAGTACATATGCGGCCGGAAGCCAAGCATATACTGAATGTCATCTTCAAACCTGTGTGTTTTTAAAATAAATGTACTTGAACCCTGCCATTTCAATTTCCCAGGGAAATAGTGGGAGCTCAAAATAACTGATATAGTAAATGACAGAAGGACAGATCCAAGGAAAATAGTTTTGAGTTCCAAATAAAAGGGAGTTTGAATTAGGGGGATCTAACAGTAATAATATATCAAAATCAAAGAGAACTTCCATGACATATGCTTATGGATTTTGAGATCAAAACTGAATTTTCTCAGAGTACTCAGGTTACACATTTTTCCAAAAGTCACGACTCTTCAAATGTGCATTTGACTTGGACAAAGAAATGCATCCTAGGAGCCAGTGATTTCATGTGTCTAAAGCGCTACCAGTAATACATTGTATGATGGCCTGATTTTGATATCAAGAGAAGGACAAAATTTTTATTTCTCAGGAGAGGGAATACCAAATCTGAATTTGACACTAAAACAATAATATCAAGGTGTCCTCACCTCTCAGTTGTGTAAATGTAACTCACACCAACGAGTTCAAAGAAGCCAATGAACAATAGAGGCAGAGTGGCACAGTAGTTGTCAAACATCTGCAGCCAGTACTGTCCAGAATGTTGACAGAACAGGAAACCAATAAAGTAACAGAACCCACAGATACAAGCTAAAAAAAAAAGAAAAAAACACCCATTATTTACACTTTCACCAGCTTTGTCTGCATGCATGAAGTCAAAAGGGGGATAAATATAATATTATAAATGTAAAGATTGAATGCCTCCAAAATAGTAGTGTTTTCAAAAATGACATAGGTGTTGCTGTTTTCAGTGGAGTTCTGAGTTAATTTTTATTTTGCCTTGAGTTTGTCTTTTTTCTTCCCCTTCTCTCCTAATCCCATTTTGCTACTGTTATTTAGGGGCCATGGCCTGAGGTTCAGGGATTGCCACCCATGGGATTGTTTAACTGTGAAGGGACCAACTGATCACAGTGGAGCCCCTATCTCTTCAGACTTTCTGAGTTCCAATCTTCCATACAACATGATGATGTAATTGTTAAGGCCTCATTCCCTCCTGGTCCTCCTCATACAATTTTTCTACTGTTATTTTAGCTTATAAGGATTTCCAGCCATGGGAGTGTTTCACTGTCAGGGGCTGGTTATCACAGTGGAGGCCCCAGGACATCCCAGATGCCCATCTTCCACACAACTTGATGCACTTGTTAATGCTTCATACAAAATTATACACTCACCGGTCATGGCTTCTTTTCTCCAAGGAAAGATCTTCAAATCATAAAAGGGTGTGATAACACCTTCCAGAGTTCCAAACATACTGCCAAGACCAAGGGTCAGCAACATGCAGAAGAACAGCACAGACCAGAGAGGTGATGCAGGCATCTTCACGATGGCCTCAGTAAAGGCAATAAATGTCAGGCCTGGACCTTGAGCAGACTAGGAAAGAAGAATTGTACATGTCAATTTATATGAACAGTCACATGAAAGGAATGGGAGGTAGTTTCTGTATCATTATTTCGTAAAAATTGCTAGCTCTGACTGTTAACCTTGGCCGGGTTGTTCGAAAGACGGTTAATGCTAACCCAGGATTAAAAGTTAACCGGAGTATCAATTTGCTTGTATAAAAATGTTTTTCACTTCTTATGCTTTGTGTAGCTTGAGGTTGTACAAACTCAAGGCTGAAGGACAAACAATATAAACTGAAAACCTCACCAGAAACATACAAAAGTCAAATTAAAATTCTCGCTAATCCTAGGTTAGCTTAATCATGCTTTGAACAACCCGGCCCTGAATAATTTGTGAATGTAGTGTGAACAGATCTGCCCATGGATGACATAAAATACTGAAAGACAGAGTTGCTTGCTAGTGGACTGATTGAATGATTGAAATATTTTGTTGTTGTTCAAATAAATGAACAAAGAAAAGAATGATTACCAGAATGAAGGAGTGAAAAATTGAAGGAGAAGTGCATTGATGGATAAATGGAAAGCTCAGCCTGATTGAATGAAAGAACCAAGAAAAACCCAACAAGTTACTAAAAAACAATCAATCAAAGGAAGGGAAAGAATATACAAATGAAAAAAAGAAGAAAAAACAGAGCAAATGAATAAGCTGTTAGCAAAGAAATTAATTAAACAAAGTGTTCTTTTGCACATGTATGATTATTAGAGAAGGAAACTTACAGATAAAACAAATTAAGCATACCTCCGATAGCCAGTATGTCAAGTCATGGCAGTTCTTAGCAACCAAATCAGTGACTGTTCCATTGATGTCTGTGCTGTTGAAGCGTCCATAAAACTCCTGACACTCATGCAATGACCGAGTGGCCTAAAATATCACACATAACATCAACATCATCTCGCCAAGTACACTACTAGAAAATAAAGATTGCTTCTGAATTAAGCCAAAAGCAGTGGTCTGTAAGTACCAACAAGTAACAATAGATCACATGATATGAAGTGGATATAGGAGTATTGTACCCCTCTGGAAGGATGATACCACGCCTGAATAATGATAATTTTTGTCATCTGCTACAGCCCCTGGTACAAAGCTTTCGCAGGTTTTCCCAAACATGTGGACTGCTAGCAGCTATTGATATCCTTGAGTTGAAAGGCACTTCGTAAGTTAGGTGCTGTAGCCAATACACAACTCTAGTCTGCTAGATGTAGAGTGCATCTAACTAACCATTATACCACTGAATCTCCAAGTTAAAAGTAAATTCTAGGTGTCTGGAAAACCCGAATAGCGAATAGTCGTGAATGGCAAATCGCAAACAGCAAATACATGTAGTCGCGAATAGCGAACAGCGAATAGTCACGAATAGCGAATAGTACAAATAGTAGCGAATAGTCGTCAGTAGTCACTGCTTTAGCTAGTTCAGCACTGATCTGGATTTGTTGAAATTGATCACATGGAGCAATAGTGTTTATCCGCAGATGCTGATGGATGGAACAAGCTGGAGGAATTGCATTTTGCAGATATATTGTTTCCAGGGCAAGTAGTCATTTGAATTTCATCATCTATGCAGTTGTTACAGTATAGTTTGTAGCTGTAATTATAATTTTGGACAAAAAAATTGTTTCAATTATTATAATAAGCTATCTTCGATTCATTTTAGTTAGTGTTCGAGTTGAGTGCAGTATTTTGATCGCTGGATTTCTCATGCATATTTTATTTGAGTTGTGTTTTCCTATTCCGCAAGGTGTTACAGCTACTATTCGTCACTTTTGGCGACTATTGCTGACTATTTGTGACTATTCACAGTATTTGTACTATTCGCTATTCGCTATTCGGGTTTTCCAGACACCCGTAAATTTTCTATACCAGCCAAGTGGCCGATCAGAGTGGAGCTTATCCCGCATTCCATGGCATGAAGTAACTAAGAGTACTTCCACTCCCCCCTGGATGGCATGCTAGTCTATAGATATGACTCCTTTAAAATCAACAAGTAATTTTCTCTCCAGGAAAGGACTAAGCCAAGCAACATGAAGTTTACGTCTGGTTTTATTAAAACATACCTTAAACCCAAGGATACTGAAAATAACAATACTGGCGAAAACCGATGTTCCACAGTTGATCAGCGAGACCATGATGGCATCCCTATGGCAGTTGTTGTGCACAGGGTTGTAACTGGACATAGCAATCAGCCCTCCAAAGGCCACACTCAGGGAGAAGAAAATCTGAGTGGCAGCCTCCAGCCAAACTTGTGGATTAATGAGCTTGTCGAACTGTAAAAAAAACAACAAAAACAACAAAACCAGCATTAGAGGTTAAAACTGTAGGCAATATATACTAATTTATGGTAAACAATTTTCAATTTTCACCTATTTCCACTGATCACTGCTAATTTTGTGTCGCATTGGGGTCAAATGTTACAGGAAGCCAGCACTATCATGACACAACTTCAAAAGTCGAAAATCTATTCTGCCATAAATTGTGTTTTGGAATAATTGCACTTGTGTATGAGCAAAGGTACCCAATCATAATTTGAGCACTACACTGTACTTTGACCAAATAAGTAGCAATTTATTATAGTGGCCCAAATAATGAATGTATCTTTAGACCACTATATCCTGTGGTAAAACCATATCTGATCATTGAATGCCACAATTAAAAAAAATTCCAGTTTCAAATCCCGCCGGCAATTCCTCTCAAAGCCAATGGATAATACAATCTTCCAATACCATGTCCATGGTACACATGACTACTTCATTTGAATAATACCCTTATACCCCTTATACACCCAATGAAAAACCTAACCTGAGGTTTAAACATGTGAGCAATTCCGGCTCCAGCACCTTCCAGGCTAACACCACGGCCAAAGAAGATGGTCAAAACGATATATGGAAATGTAGCAGTAAAATAAACTGCCTGAAATATTAAAAAATAGAAGACAGTAAAGTTAAAGTGTGCTCTCACCAAAGGGTTATCATAATGTACAATAAAAAAAACGTAAGTACCCAAGTTCAGTGTAATAAAGATGGTATGTAAAGCAGGGAAAGTACAGTATCACGACTAAGAAATTAACTTATACATAATGTTCAGAAAAAAATATATTTGTCTACCAAAATACATTTAACACAACGTTAAAGATGGCATTTTGAATATAAAAGACAGTAGAACCCCAGCATCTGGAACTCAGATAACTCAAATTCTAGTTTATGGGACTCACCACAGATGCCATCCCATTAGCTTTTCTTGTCACGTAATTGGTAAAAACACTCATAATCACTGACTACACAGGGTCCGAAATTTACTTACTGTTGACCAGTTGTGAATTTCTGGTCGCCAGTGCAAAATTTTTAGTCACATTGGCGACCAGGAAAGCGCAATTTTGGACCCTTCTACAGCAATTTGATTTTAAATTAATGCCACCAACTGTTCACATGTCTGACAGCCTCATGAGACATACCAGATGCGGTGCCTTTATCTATCACAAAGACCACAACAGGGCTACAGTGCATATTTCTGATGACAAGTTTTATTTGCATGGTACTGTATACTGAAGTGCCTAACTATTGGGGTATCAATTACTAACATGGCAAGTTGGATATTCAATCGACCCCGATAACTCAAACCCCTGCAAACTCGAACTGTTTTTCGTTTTCCTTCAGAGTTCAAGTTATCAGGGTTCTACTAATAGACATAACAATTTATTAATATGCTCCATTTAGCAAACTATAAATCACTAATTTCTAGATCAATAGTTATGCGAGAATAACAGAAAAGTAATGATCATAATTTACTTAACAGCTTATGTACCTTTCCAGCTGACTGAACTCCTCTCATCATGCACAAGAACACAACAATCCAAGCAACCAGCAGCACCAGGACAAGATGCCAGACAAGTCCACCACTCTCATCAATGCTTGGAGTCACATCAAGAGCTTTGCGATACCAGTAGTACTGTGTCCTACCAGCGTCCTGACACTCGTCAAGGAAGGTACCATTATTCAATCGGGGACAGCTAGAATAGGGCAGAGGGTCTTGGAATGATGCAAACAAGTAGTAAAAGCACCAAGCAATGATCATGTTGTAGTACATTCCCACCAGCAGACACACAACAACGCAGGCATAACCGACTCCTCCAAGGTAGGGGTGAATGGCATTCCACACTCCCACTGATCCTTGTCGCAGACTCTGACCAATTGCAAGCTCAAGGAAAAAGAGGGGGATGCCAAGAAAAAACAGACTGAGGAAGTATGGAATCAAAAATGCACCTGCAAGTAAACGAGAAAAGAGTTCTTTTCATTTAAAGCATGATTTTATAAGGGAGTCCAGAGACACTAAAATGTTTATAAATTTGTTATTGTGGCAACTACTAGTTTGACAGTTTAAGTCAAACAACTACAAAGTTACGGTCTTTCAGAATAAAGTGCTTGGAGAAGGACAATAAAGCCTAACTCCTCAACAAATAAAGCTTTCATAGTAAAAAGGACATTACATTTACTTCATAATATGTGCATCAAAGTGCAAAAATAATAGACAAAATTAATAGTTGGAATTTATGCATAGTTTATAAATAAGCATTTCCTAACCATTTTTATAATTCAGATAAACAAAATTATATGTTGTTTTTTTTTTCATTAACAGTTACAGCAGCGAGAGGGCACTATATGACAGAGTGTCAGACACAGACAGACACCATCAGACAGCAACTTTGAATCAATAATTATCATTAGCTAGCTTGTATTTACATTCACAAAATCTGCCAGCAGATGACATGTGTATGTTGTCAAAGTGCATTGCTAAACAAAAGACTCTGTTGGTGACAAACCCCACCGCACTGACACGTTTGACCCAGAGTTTGCAGAGTATAAATCGCTCAGTCTACAAAAATAAATTCAATCAGCAACCTGCAATGCATCACTGTAGATCAGAAATAGTGGCAACATTGAAGGGGACTATAATCATTTATCTTATGACATGGGAAAGTAGTAATCTAACAGTGCATTTCTTTAAGAAAATCCAAGATTGGTTTCTAAAATCCAAAAATGGATTTGCATTTCTTTACATAACAAATCAATCCAAGATCACTTGGGACATGGTGCACCAAAAGAACCGAAGAATCCACTCAGGGCAATCATTCTCCAGATCATGATCCAAGTAATCTTAGATTAATCTGTTTGGTAGAGAAATGTAAAATTTGTTTTTGGATTTTAGAATCCAATATTGGATTTTGTTAAAGAAATGCATTCTAAGTATTCTGTTCCTGCAACAAATTTTAGATCTAAGCAAATTATATAAAAGTACAAAGATGCTCAACCTGGTTGTATCACCTTAGAGTAGGGAGACAAAAACAAAAAATGCAAACTGAATTATATGTAACTTTTACATGACTAATCTTTTAAAAAAGAGAATTACTTGCATTATGTAAAAGAGGCTCCATAAATCACATTCTTTCACAGCTGGATATCTCATACTCAAAATATAGATAACAATTTTAACTTATATTGTCAATAATGAACAAAAAGCAAAAATGATTAGCTTGGACAAAATTATTTGTTACAAACTCTACTCTTTTTCTTGGCTTGGCAACAAGAGTTAGCTCAGTTTTTCAGATACGCTTTTCAAATAAGGAGAAACCTAAAAATCACTCTTTGAAGGCAATGTTTATGTGTTTTAAAATACAATAATTTTCACAATAGATTAGACGATTGAATAAACATGACTCGTTACTGATGATTACATTGTCTAATCACTTGTTGTGAAAGTTGAATACGTTGTGCAATAACTTGAATATCAGAACACCCCTGCACATGGAAATCACACAAGCCTCACTGCGTGACAAATACAAATTAAGCTGAACAATAGCGTTCTTTGATCGGATTGAAGTACCCCGATACAAATCCAACAAAAGAGAAGGTAGTCAGTTTTTTCCAAACTCATTGCACTGTCATTGCTACATGTATTTCGTAAGAGTGTGCAGAAAAAAATGTAAACACAACGACAGGCAATAACAGCGACCACTACCAAAGGAATTCGAGCATGAAATATAATTAAACAAACCCACAACCAAACGGTCCAAAGTGATAAGCTTATAACGAACCACGCAACTTTCAGAGACGAAAGTCAATAAGCTCTGTGTCTCTCTTACAATATTCCTGAGAATCGACTGAGAAAGGAATTATCATTCACAAATTTAACTTAACTCAATTTATTTAAATAAATACGAAAATCATTTGCAATACAAACGGGAGCATACGTGTCGGGCGCATGTATGATTCTAAAGAAAACAAACCTCCTTTTTGTCCTTTCACCTTCAAAACACGAAAGTAGCATTAACGATTATTTGAAAAGAAGGAATACGATCCCGAAATCTCGGCATCTCGAACTTGCTTCTCATT
>Ga0126337_10003627_pt1 | contig 10160 bp, 4 predicted proteins | sample DipCmetagenome_FD_92527 | JGI IMG/M metagenome (GOLD analysis project Ga0126337, IMG submission 92527) | Coral microbial communities from La Bocana,Puerto Morelos, Mexico - Diploria C A metagenome | ecosystem: Host-associated > Invertebrates > Cnidaria > Coral | place: La Bocana,Puerto Morelos... | reverse complement strand
TCTTTGAGACAATAAAAGTGGAATTCAGTGTTCAAAGTACCCAGACCGAAGATACTCCACTGGCCTATGAGAACAGGGAGAGTCAAACCACGCCCGATCATGAACTTCTTCTCTCTTTTTCAAGGATCTGTCAGACGACTGAGTTAGAGCCCGTTACTACTTATGAGAACCGAGAAAGTCAGACACTACCTGATGGAGAGATGTTCCTCATAACATCAAAGGAAAGCCAAACGATGCCATATCACCTGTATGGCCTGCCTTCTGAGCTTCCAAATGATCGTTATGAAGATATGTGCTTATCCAACATTGCCAATGCCGAAGTGTATTCCGAGACATCGACTTCAGCTCAGATGTCGTCCCGTCGTCGTCCTGCTACTTATGGGAAGAGCCCTGAGACAACTGAAAAATGTTTTTTTGAGTTCCAGACAAAATTAATTCAGACTAACGTTGAATTAGACCCCACGCCAGCAGTTTCTTCTTTGGCAGTAGACGTCTCGGAGAAAGGTTGCCAAACAGTGTTGTGCAGTTGTGGCAGTTGTGCTGATGAAAACAATTTTGCAAGCCTCTCCAGTGATGCTCAGAAAGGGTACTTATTTGTTTTGTATAAGTGCAGTTTGCAGACCAAGAGACCTAAGCGTTTAATATTTTTACTGCTGCAGAAGTAGTTGGGTATCAGCTTCCACAATGTTTGAAAAGTACATTTTTTTCTTTTCCTCCGCGTATTCTGATAGTGTCTTTGAAAATTAGAAACCTCGAATGTGTTTCTTCTCGACTGCTATAAAATTTTTCACAATTTCACTGACTTCAGTTGATCAAAGTTTGCATTTTCCTTGGGCTTTGTTATATTCTCTCCCGAATTACTGGATCAAGTCCTATCCACTAATTGTGTGGTGTTTGTGGTTGGCTTGGCACTAGCACCTGAGCCAAGGAACAAATGTAATCCTCAGACAAGAATAGAGCTTCAGTAACTGAGAATAATATTCTCTTTTCAGAGCGGCCATGCGAGTATCAGAGGGCATGCAAAAGGAACAAGCTAGTCTCATCAAGCAGCTGGATATGCTCAGGTAACATAGGGCTGCGTAGATCGAGTAACCCTCTTGAAATCTCACAACTCCAACACACCTCGATTACATTGAGACTTCATTTTGGGTCCACCATATGATAATCAGTGACTGCTCTTTTTGATTAAAGGGATATGAATCAAAAGCTTAGAGATGACAAGGACGCTATTGAGGCTGCCCATGAAGCGGTAAGTTTCTGGATTGGTTTACACTAGGCTAAACGTCTATCATGATCAGGTGTTAACCAAATTTTCATAAAGAGTTAATGCATTTTTTATCACACAATTTAAGGTTTTTGTTATTTGGGAAGCAATAAGATATAAGGGGGATATATCACGCATCACTAGGACATGCTAGGCTGGACAATGTCACTCCAGTTTGGAGACCCCTTATATTTCCTTGTGGTGAAATAAGATACAAAATACCCTTTGACAAAAAGGAAAACATATTATATTTCCACGATTAGTTATCCTATTATATTACCAAAAAAATATTTCGTAATAAGTATTTCGTAGTATCCAACTTGACAAATAGATTCCATGTTGCTGTGCGTCCGTTCAGTAACAGATCAGAGCTGAAGTCAAAATGTGGTTACGAACCAATCAAAATGCGAGAGTAATTCATCATATTATATAAAAGTAATTTGGACAGTTCGTGTGCCTATAACTAAAGGGTAATCAGACCCCAACCTAGTCCAATTTGGAAGCAATTGGATGAGAAGAATTCCTCTGACTGCTAAATACAACTCAGCCTGCGGACTTGTCCACTGGCAGTCTTCAGAATTGTTCTCATCCATTTGTATTTCAAAATGTGTTTGCGCGTACTCCTGTATGCAAACTACGTGCCAGTTATGCAACGCTTTCCAGTGGTATACCATGGAATATCACACGGGGCACTCGTGTTTTCTCGGTATACAAGTGAGTCTTTGGGCGAGAGTGTATACCAAGAAAACACAAGTGACAAATGGGATATTCCTTGGTATACCATGAGAGAGCGTTGCATAACTAATTTATTTCATGCCAGAGAAAATATACCAATTTCCATATATTAAAATTCAGCCTGAAGCAATAGACCTCTGTACGAGGCTCGGAGTTTGTGGGGTTTATTCCCCAGAGCCCCAGAGCCTCATGCTGAGATCTACTGTGTTAGGCTGAATTTTAATATATCAAAATTGGCCTAAACAGTGGCCAAGAAAATCAATGCATGGCGCATAATTAGAGGTTGGATGTAATACCGTCGAATATACATCAGCTTTAGTGTATTCTGATTGGCTGTATTTTCTATGTCATGGAATTAAAAAGCTGTACAATATTGTACACAGAGGACGAAAAGGTACGGGATAGTTACTGTCAAATCAGTTACACATTTCGCTATTTACGCATTTCACACATTCATCTCCATTCAGCATAACTCACACACTCTTCTATTTGGCTCAACTTATTTCCCCTTTTTGACACAATTCCTGAGAAAAACGCTAATATTGCAACTAATTTACAAGCATATTGATGTAAAGCGGACACGTTTCGTTTGGGAGAGTTAATTCACTTTCCCGTAAAAAAAAAATATGCGAACGTTGTCCGCCTTGAGTGATTTTTTATTAATGTAATAATATTAATTAATAACAATTTCAATCTAACTGACTGACTTGTTTTTGCCAATGCTTACTGCGCATGTACTGGATCTTCCTTGGGATTTGCCACAGATGTTAATGGCTGTACGTATTTGTTTATTCTCTGTTTTGTTTATTTGTTTATTTTCTTTTTGCTTACTTCTTTTCCTCTAGCTTTCTATACATTTAACATTTATCTTTAAGGCTCTCGTCGCCTCGTAAGTTATGTGATATTCAGATGGAAGAAGAAGGAATCATTGAATTTAACTTCAAATTTATTTAGTAGACGTCTTCTCTTGAAAATAACACCAGTACCTATATACAAAGTCAATTTTGTGGATTTTTCGTAAACAGCCTTTTATGAATACCCGAACGTTAATTGCTAAACCTTGCTTAACCAATAACAGGCGTGAAGCAAAAACGAGCTTCTTAACCGAGCATAATTCAAAATAAAGCTAACTTTTGAAGCTGTAAAGACTGGTTTCCTCTGATCACTGCAATCAAATCGGTCGCTAAAAAAAAGTACAGCGATCCTTATGACTACCACTACAATCGTCTAGATAGACTGAAGTCTGTCTCAGTGATCGTTACCATGGCAGCGCGGTTTTCAGCTAATCTCAACGATAGCTGAACTTTGTTTGGAGCCATCGTAACATTCCTATGGAAACCAGTCTTAAGTTTTAGAACATTAATTAAAAAGAGTATTTATGATGCATAACCTAACTTAATGCACTATTGAATGTGATTTAAACTTTTGGCAAGTAAACTTTATTTGATAATTCTATGAAACTAAATATTAACAATTTGTCCTTCTAAGAGTTCCGTTCACACTGGAAAGGGGTTTAACGTTAAATTTGTATAAACATCCCTCAATAAGTGCAACTGATTTGATCTCGTATGAATAACGTTGGCGTGTTTTCACGGTAGCGCGGTAATAGCACTTTCTGTATACGACCGTACGAACGAGCGAACAAGCCACCAACCGACAACAAGACCGAGCGTCCGACCTAACACCAACAACAAGACCTAACCACCGAGCCACTAACCGACCGTACGGCCGAACGACCGAGCCAAGAACCGATTGCTCGACCGAACGACTGAGCAACCCAATGACCACACGACCAAACAACCGACTGATCTACCAGGGTTTCAATTCCGCAAAAACCTTTTCATTTTTCTTGCAGTATTTTTGTCTACTCGATAACAGTCGTCCCAAACTTTCATGACTCATGACTAGTTGTTTACTCGTATGCTCGGGAACCCTGTGAACATTGCCAGTTTCAAAAGCGAATAAGTGAATTCAATTTTAAGTTACCCAGCCGTTAAATTTAATCTCTTGCTTAAGTTACTTTTACTTAATTTCTAAGATGAAGTGCAGACCTATAAAACGAGGCACAAAATAAAGTGACATTTTGTCTAATAAACACTGCTTATTAAACAGAAAAAGGAAAGAGGACACAGTCTCAGCGATGAGATTGAAGAAGCTGAGGTAAGAAATGATCTTAAGTCGCTTTAATCGCTTTTAAACCTTTTTTAAAACTAATTATACGTTGACTCCGTTGCTTACACATTCGCCATGACCATTAAAACGAACAAAAAAGCAACAGTAAAAACCTAAACAAATATCAGTGGTCATCTAACGCTGGTATTTACAAATGCATAAACGTAAGCTTGAGCGACATGCGCAGACGTAGTGAGATGTTGATAAAAAGCGCTGCCCATTCTCGTCCCCAGAGCCTCCGGGTTTTGTTGGTCAGTGGGTAGCACTGGGGACGAGAACGCTAAATTTCTTTCAAAAGGTGCCAACTAACAGTATTTTATTGCATTTGTGCATGTTGCTTATGCTCATGATGTTTATGCGCTTACAATCTCGCTTCCAAAGCTCGATTTCCAGTATTGATTGGTCAATTATCCGATTCACGGATTTCCGGTCGTTCCAGCTTCATGCTAATTGGCTGACAATGAGAATGAGTTTGACGGCGCATGTTCAAGAAATATTGGCCAAGTCCGAGTTCTTGGTGCTGACCAAAGGAAAACCGGGCTCTCGGGACGGGATTGATTGACTAAAAACTTCCCTTTCTAATGAAAGTTCTTCTCAATCTAAAAGCATTATCACGTTTTTAAAGCAAGAATGAACATTTAAAATGTTTTGTGTTGAAAACGAAATACCAACCTAATGCTATCAATTGTTAATTTTAATGTAGTAAAAATTCAAAGCTATAAATTGCGTGAAATGTTTTAAACTCGCTCCATAAAATAACTTACTTGCGGCTAAAATATCTAATACCATATATTTGGGGAGGAATATATGAATATATGGATAATATATCACAGTCAACTTTCCACGGTCCCTAAGTAACCTCCATCGATCACCGAGTGCAAACCCGCGGTCAGATCCAACGTCCAAATATTCAATATTCCATTGTCATTATATTATCTGACTTTTAAAGCCGTTAAAATATTTATGTGACCTTTATAACTGACAGAGTACTCTTTTTTCGTACATTTTGAATCCTCTCTTCTCTTCTAGAATCTTTCGTTCATGTTTTTCCTCTTCGTACGTGATCTTACATGATAAAGAACCAGTTTGTTTCTACACCAGCAGCAGGTTATCTGTGAATAGCTTACTAGCTCAGTAACTCACTGCGTTCTTTTATACGTTCGCATATCTGTAGAAGAAGACCAAAGTGTCGCGCCAGGGTTCGCAAATGTCCAAGTATGTGAAAAAGAGACGCGCCCCTCCCGCCGAGGAGACCTGGGGCAACCAAGGGCCAGTGGAGTCTTTCAGCGGTGAGGAAGTGGACGGTCCTAACAACACAAGGTTTGTATTGCATATGGATGACTCTTCTTTGTGGAAATGGCAAGAATACTGGCGGGGAGGGAAAGTAGTTTGAGGAACGAGAGGAGGTCCTTACTTTTTCAGTTGGTAGAGCGCCAGACTGCTGTGCGGGAGGTCGAGGGTTTGAGCCCCCAGACCGGACCAACACTCAGTTTCTTAAAATAATGAAGGAGAATTTGCTGCTTTTGTAATTACATCTGCAAATGGCTACGCGTTCAAAACTGTAGGCTCCTTCTCCTGCATCTTCAGCGTTACATGGTTAGCAGGGGACGTTGAACAGCCGACACACTTATCGAAAAGAGTAGGGCACTGTGTTCCGGTGTTGTGGTCCAACCTTGTCTCGCGGGTTGGTGCTTACCTTATTGCTCATTAACTTTGAAATTACTATGACTTTGTCTTTGCTTTCGAAAGACAACTTAATTACAGCGTTATATTACCTCAGGCTTAGAAATATAAAGTGCAGTGGTAACTGTTATAGGCCAATTTTGAGTTACCTTGTGTTTCTGTTTCAAAAGGAGTCTTCGTGCAAAACCTTTCCTTTGGAAATGAACTGGCAGGTGGAAGACAGTATCATATGGATGGTTTCGCGCGAAGACTAGCTTTGACTCAGAAGCAAAAGCCAACTCGGAAATGGCCTTCTCCGTGATAACCATTTTAATGTAACCTTTCTAAAAGAGCTCACTTTTTATAACACACTCTTAATGTAACAATAATTAAGCCCATTATATCATACTACATTAAACTACATTAAATCACTATATTGCAAATAAATTACATTAAACCATGTTATATTGGTTTTACAGTTTTACTTTGAAGAGCTAACTGATAAAGTTAAATTTTATGGTCCATTTCTGCATGCCTGTTAAACGTGCTTTAAACCTGTTTTTCAAGTGACGGTACGCAATCAAGAAGGCGGATCTCTAAACGGCGTGACATGAAGAAACAGGGCTCTGTTATGTATTCGTATTTGTCAAACAGTAGTCAAGGGTAAGTAATAAAGCGATACAAATTCAATTTCTCCTTACGAAATCAACGCATTGTGAAAGAAAAAGACCACGAGAATAATCAACTAATCAATAGGATATTTATTGTCTTGATGTACTGCCAATTTCTCATAACTTACATTAAAAGAATTGTTTGACAATTAGTTAAGAGAATTGAATTGTTTTAAATCAGCTTAACAACAGTATTGAAGGTATTCGTATTTACTTTCAATTGGTTTTGTATTACCAAGCACGCTGCGCTTTTTGCTTAAAACTTCGCGCCACTTTGTTATCCAATCAAAAGTAAAAACAAAACCAATCGTGATTCGCTGGCACACGTTTTCGTTTTCCCGCCGTTCGCGTCAGCTACATGAACTAGCTTCGCGTTATTTGGGATTGTCTGTGTAATTTGTGACTGGCCAGAGCGATCGAATATTCGTTTTACAGTACTCAATTAAAAACCGCTCTAAAACGGCAGGATATAATTTTAAAAGACATAAAATCAAAAAAATTGTACATAAATATATATTTGTAAGCTGGTTAACTGTATGCCAAAATCCCGGATCTAAAATTATGCATCTATAACTTAAGGCTCATTCGCAACTACACGAAACTGTGCGCTCTAACAATCTAAACTATGAACTTTTAAAGTCTAAAAAATTGAAATGGGTTTGTTTTAGAGTGAACACCGTGGTTCAAATAACTCTATCCCTCTAAAAAAGGAGTGAAAATTCTTATCTCATTTCGCTTTAGAAATCCGTATTTCCTTTGTTTTCACCCTTAGATCTGTTACCTTGCACGACTCTATACAAGAAGAAGCCGAGTTTGATGGCGATCCAACACTGGAGATCATTTCGGACGCGAAATTAAAGGAACTCGAACAACCTGCTTGGGCCAAAAAAATAATGTCTTGTGTGCAGCCTAAAGGTTTGCTTTTGGTTGATTTGCTACAGATTGTTCTTAATTAACCTGAAGAGCTATCTAAATTCTACGACACTTTCTTTAGCAGTAGGTTTTTTGTTTTAGAAATTGCAAAGAAAGACGAGGTGGAAGAAGAGGAAGAGGAAGACCAGATCGGGACAAGCGATGAGGAACTTGAGGAAGATGTTTTTAGGAAAAGAAAAGCTGAATTGACATCTCACGCAGGTAGGTTGCCTTGCCGAATGAACAGCAACGTTTTCCTCTTTAAGGGGGCTGGTCATGAAATCCAGTGCCCTTGGATTAAAGCCCGAGTAGCTGCACCGCCAACAAGTACAGGATAAAACACAGAACCACGTGAAAATACTGTTCAATAGCTTTCGTTTAAATGGTCTCGCACTACAGTTTCCAATCTACAGAATCACCTTGTTCGGCATAAATAACAGTACCGCATGAAAGTACTGCTATTAGTGCTTAATCGCTTTCACCTGAATAATTTTATGGAGGGTTATCAACAAACTGCCCTGCACTTGCAAATCTTCATGGCACCAAGAAAGACGCCAAGCAAACGATTTAACGATTAGTACGATAGCAAATGGTGTGGGAGGCGCGGTGGCTCGACTGCGGATCGAGCGGTCCGGGTTCAAGCCATTGTGTTGTGTTCATGGGCAAGGCACTTTATTCTCACAGTGCCTCTCTCCACCCAGGTGTATAAATGGATACCGGAAATTAAATGCTGGGGGTAACCCTGCGATGGACTAGCACCCCATCCAAGAAGGAGTAGAAATACCCCTAGTCGTTCCATACCACTTGGCTCATATGCAGGCTTTTACAGTAGCTTTTCACGTGTCTTATCCTTCTTAGTTCTTTCCCGTAGCCATCTTCTGCAAACCTCTGCCTCGTGTCGAAAACGCAAATGTCAGAACCTTGAAAAAGTTCTGAGACCAAAAGTCGTACTTAACATATTTACACAATTGCTAAATAAGAATTTTAATTTGGCGTTGTTCTTGGGATCGCCGTCGTCATTGCTTAAGTTCTCTGCTAGGTCCCTAACCTCGTGTGAATATGACTGACTACTTTAACGAGTTAAACGCACTTTTTGTTCCAGCGCGGGGCAGATTAAAAGTAGGAGATAACGAATCCGACGTGTCGTATTCTGAAGGGTTGAGCGGAGAGACTGGGAGTGAAACAGATGACAGACCGAACTCACCTCGCGCGGCGCCTGTTGGCAAAGACAACGAAATGTGTCGCACAGTATCAGTAAGTTGATTTCAATTTAAAAGCATTATACCCTTTTTAAATTATACAACCATATTGTTCTTAATTTTGTTTCGGACAATCCGTGGGAGGCCGCACTCACGCAGCGCCGTGGAAATTTGAAAACAGAATGTTACACTCTAAAACGCATCAAATGTTGTACGTCTACAACACGCGGAGAAATGTAAAAACACAACAATCACGGGTCATTTTGGAATTGTGTTTGAGGAAATCACGAACAGGGAAATCACGTGGTTATTATGACGTCATCGTTTTCGAAAAACTCTGTTTTTAAACGTTTTCTATCCACACTAAAACGAACAGCCGGCGTTTTCAAATTCCCCCGGTTTAAAGAGCGTTTTCATAATAAAGTTCCGATTTTCGTGACGGTTTAATGTGGACGGTAGGCCAAACCGTAGAATTATATCCTTGTTTTCAAATTTCCCAAGAGTAGTGTGTGCATCGCATAAATCCCAAAGGGGTGTAGAGAAAATCTGTATGATTTACGTGAACTAGTGTGTAGCTAAAACGTCTTTTAAATGGTCGTCTAAATTTAGAAACACGCTTATTAAAGACGAAAAGTCATAGCAATCACCAGTCACTAAACTGCAGCAGTATGTTAGCGCTAACTAACTTCGTTATGAAACGCAACAAATTCAATTACTTTTCTCCAATCGGACCACCTCTCCCTGAGTCTCGTTCCTTTTTTAACATCAGCTTCTTCATTTTCTAACAATTGCAAGTGGCAAGGACTGCGTAGGACTAGAAATTGTTTTTTTTTCCCAAGTTTTTTTTCACCCGAATGCCTTATTTATGCTCCCTACTTTCTTGTCATCAACAGCAGGACATGAGTGAAGCAGGTGTGTCCACCATCAGTGAACCCACCACGCCAGAGAGGGTATTTAAAGTTGTATTTGTCGGCGACTCGGGTGTCGGAAAGTCCAGTTTTATTCATCGCTTTTGCCATGACGCATGGAAACCCTCATTCACTGCGACAATAGGTAATACGTTTTTTCTAAACAATAGTGAGTAAAATATTGATTTTTTTTTTCTTTTATCTGAACGAGCGAAAGTCTATTCAGCACAAATTTCTCAGAACTAAAGGCAAAAAGGCGTAGCTATGGAGTGTTTTCACTCACGTGACTAGCGGCAATGCACATTGATTGGAGAGAACAAATTAAAAGTGTTTAAATTGGAAGAGAGTTTGAACCCCGCAAGATTGGTTTGGGACATGGCCATCGACAGCATGGCTGCTGCTTCATCGTTTTGTGACACCAATATATTTTAAGGAAAACGACCACTTTTTTTAGTTTGAAAGACATGTTTCGACAGAACTTCTGTCATCTTCAGTTGAAAGGTGGTAGTGGCGTGATCACGCCACTACCACCTTTCAACTTAAGATAAAGGAGGCTATCCATATTCAAAAAGAACTACCTTGCCTCAATCAACAATTATACCATGTCAATCTAAAATTATCCTTTTAATTTACACCT
>Ga0126337_10003626_pt1 | contig 10161 bp, 6 predicted proteins | sample DipCmetagenome_FD_92527 | JGI IMG/M metagenome (GOLD analysis project Ga0126337, IMG submission 92527) | Coral microbial communities from La Bocana,Puerto Morelos, Mexico - Diploria C A metagenome | ecosystem: Host-associated > Invertebrates > Cnidaria > Coral | place: La Bocana,Puerto Morelos... | reverse complement strand
GCCGATTGCTCAATAATTGGGTTTTATTTACTCCTGATCCCATAAAATTGATCCGTTCAGTTGATCACTCATATTGCGAAAGTAGAAGCTGAGGACTTGTAGACTTTAAACATAAACATGACCCGGAACAGAGTAAAACTCAAAATATATTGCTAGTATTATGACCTTATGGAAACATTATACACGACTTGGCAAGCATTGTGAGACAAATGATAATACACTTTATAACCTACCGATTAATTTTTGAGCAATTTTATTGGCTATTTTGAGTCATGTGGTACAAAATCGGAGAAAGGGTATCACGCAATACCCCCCATCTGAAGTGACATTTGTCATCCGATTTTTGAATCACAATTAGGGAACGGAAACATTCAGTGTTCAGTGTTTTCTTTATTTAATTTCCATGGAAAACAAACAAACTCATTTAATAGAATCTAGTGAGGGTCAAATAAAGGAACTTGTTGCAAATGCTGTTCTGGAAAACACAAAAAATCGACAAAATACGCAGTTAATGAATTTGAAGGTGAGTAATTAAAAGTTATGAGTGGACATTCAGCAGCAGTTCAGTCTTCGAACTTAAATTGAGTCATTTTAGGCGGTCACAACTGTGGTAATAAAATAGAATAACAACAAAGTATTTACTTACTCTAAAAAAACCGTGCTTGTCCAACTTTTAGCATGGAGGAAAGAGAGGAATGTTGCAAACGCACGCTTGAAAGTATGGAGCCTGCAGAATTGTCCGCAATGTTAAAACACTTCTACATGGAAGCCAGAAAACCATACAGTCGCAGCATGATGAAAGCAATTTGTTCTGGTCTTGACAGACTTTTGTCCAGTTCACCTTAAAGAAAGCCATTTTCCGTAATTTGATGCATCCATAAAGCTCTCGATGCATCTCTAAAAGATCTCGCGCGACAGGGGTTGATCTCCACTACAAAGCACAAGGGTCCAGTATCCAAAGAAGACCTTGAAGCCCTTTATGCTGCCAACCAACTCGGCCTGGATACTCCGGAAAGTCTCGTCAATACAGCCTGGTTCTACACAGTTCTATACTTTGGTAAAAGAGCATGTCAAAACCAATGGGCTATTAAACCGGGAGACTTGCAACTGAAAACAACAACTGACGGCCATAAGTACTTCATCCTGAATGAAAGAGCAACAAAGAATCATCCTGGTGGTACCAACGACAACGAAGATGAAACTCAGTCTGTAATGATGGCATGGCCTGGAAACCCCCGTTGTCCTGTGATCTGTCTGGAGAAGTATTTGGGGAAAAGAGAACCACAGTACGATGCTCTGTAGCAGAAAGCCAAAAAGCACAACACAAGTTCATTCTCCTCTACTGGGGATATCTGGTTCTGCAACATACCTTTGGGAAAACACAATCTTGAAAATCTGCTCACGGATATGTGCAAGAAAGCTTGGCTGGTCTGGCACAAGTTTATACTCCTCATTGCATAAGAGCCACGTCGGTTACTGTTCTGAAAGCTGCAGGTTTGGAAAACTGCCGAGTGAAAAGTGTAATGGGCCATGCAAGTGACAAGTCCATCGGGTCTTAAAGTACACGACCATTCATTGAGCAGTAGTTCGAGTCATCCGCAATAGTCAGCCGATTTCTAACGCAGCAGAACTCTGTTCAGCCTGTCCTGACAGCGGTTCCACCTCAAGCTACTTCATTATTTTCAGCCACCTCCTCGTCTGCCATTCATCAGCAACAAACTAGGCAAGTTCACCAGTCTACTTTCAATCTTAATCCTTCAACTGCTCCAATCTTTTCGCATTCTGTCTTTCATGGCTGTAACTTCTTTTTCAGCCCACAAAGAGACAATTGAAATGATTTGAATTTTTCACCAAGACTGTATAAACGTTTTCTAACCGTGTTTTCGAACAGCACTGTTGTAAAATTATTTCTTCAAGCGCCAAGTTTTCGAGTTTTTGATGGAGGGGGTGTTGTAACAGCATATTTGACATGACAGTCTGTCAAGTTTTTATCCAACCGCAATCAGATTGCCACGACCGCCACTTGCCTTTTTTAGGTGGCCACGAGATGTGAAAATTAATGGGAGGGTTATAAAATAAATAAACCCCTTTCTGGCTTGCTGGTATGTCAGAGTATAATGCCCTTGGCGGATAGATTGTCCTTAATATTTCACATTTGCCCTTGAAGCTTCGCTTCTCGGCCAAATGTTTATTTTTCGGACAATCTACCTGCTGCAGGCATTATCCTTCGACATACCAGCCGCCTGAATGGGTTTATTTACTAACTATTACTAATGGAAGAACGGAGAGCCTACCTGTGTTGTAATTAACAAAGATTTTCAAGATCAAATGACACAACCACACTACGCGGATCTGACATGGCTGGATGACTCATTAATGAAACTGAGAAGAAACTGGAAGAAATACCAGCAGCTGATTTGGACAAGCTTCAAGAGGGGCAGTAGGACAGATCAAGCCATGCATAGATAACAGCATGGCAGAAGAGACAACACCAGCAACCAAGCTGTTGTAAGTTGAGCGAGGGTTCATCATCGTGAAAAAGGACAAAAACAAAAGCACATTTGTCATCAGAAATACAGCGATGAGTGTTTCGGTGATAAAAGTTGTGTTATTGTGCGAGCGCTGTTTCAGTTATGTTGCGCGCGCTTCTTTAAAATTAATGGTTGACTCACACTTGCGTGTGAACGATTGTGTGTAAACTCACTCAAGTAGCGTTATATACCGTTTTTAATTCAGTTGATCACAAAACTTTGTGCTAACCAGTTATTGCTAACCATGAACAGCCGAAATCAGTACAACAGTTAACGCCGCACAGAGGCAACATAAAAAGTGGGTTGTATACAGTTTATCATGATTTTTGTTAGTTTTCTACAAGTTGTATACGTTCAAGTTATGTTGTTAGCTACCGCTAACATAGTTTATTTATTTTGTATGTAGATCGAATTGTAATCATTAAATAAGATTGTTGAACCTCTGTGGCTTGTCCTTGTTCGACGGAACAATGAGAACAACACCATCACCGCCACTTAGATTGAATGAATGAATGAATTGAAAAAAAAAACACCCACCTGGTGCAATGCAATGCACATAGTAAACTGTAATAGGACCACAATGTCGTGCAAGCCTGACTGTTGCTGGGACTGGGAACCCAGCAACTGAAACTGCGACTTTTCAGTGGTGGAATGGACCCAGAAGGGCCACTACCATGGGAATAAATTGTTAAAACTAATTACTGAAGAATAAGTACAATTTTATTAACAATACTAACTAAATTAACTAATTAATAATAACAGCAACCTCAGTGCTACCTACTTCTAACCTCAAACAATGACAAGGATGTGGTAAAAAAGAAGAGATACATTATTGATACTCCAGATACAATGGGAAATCTAAACTACATTGTAGTCACAAATAATAACTACATGTAACAACTCTCTTTTAGTTTGTCAGGTGCAGTAACCAAGTAACTATTTCTACTTGGGACTATAAATTGTTGAACAACAACAATTTTAGTCATCTTCAAAAGAGCAGAATTAGTAAAGTAAAATCCTGTGCAGTATCTTAAATTGAAACTCTCTAGTCCTCCTATTTATGGTTGAGTCAAATGAAAGTTGGTAAATAGCTATCCAGTCAAAGGTGTTGTCAAGAATAAGATCTACAAATTGGACTTTGCTTGTTGGCTCAATTTTTCTCTTAGTCAGACACTGTTTGTAACTGTTTTACCACAGTGGAGTTAAAGTTGCAATTCCTGTAAATTATAGCATTATAGAGTGTGCATTAAAGTGCTCATTAAAATTATGAATGTCGAAAGCATGCGACATACTTTCTGCATAATTGCGATATAGCTGTTTTCTCATGCAACACCAGAATTTTAACTGAACAAATACCACAACTGAATTACCATGACCAAAAATGCAGTGCTGACTCACTAATATTAATTATTATAACCATATCCTCACTGGGTGTCAATTTGGGACTGGTGGATATGGTGAACTCTCATTTAATGGCTTCATGTGCAACAGACTAGAGAAGTTTTTTTGATGCTATTCTTCCAGAGGAGAGCTAGGAACTATGATAACATGTACAATAACAACGTTCCATTGTCAAACAAAATAACATCTTCCATTTTAGAATTTATAAGCAGGCTGTATAAACAACCTGCATTTTTTTTTTATTTTTTATACTTACCGTGTTACACTGTAACTGTTCTACTTTAGCTTTCAAAAAGTCATTTTAAAAATAATTATCAACTACAAACTAATTATCTGGAGAAAATGTAGGCAGGTGCATGAGTGCTCTGTTGTAGATTCTTCAGTGTTCCAAATAAATTTCCATACTCCCAACCATCAATTCCTCATGTTTATTTGACTTCTTTTTCAAGGCTAATCCAATTCATCTATGAGTGGCTCACAAGAGCCTTTGATTATAGTTGGGCAAGTGAGAGGTTAAATTAAATTTGGCATTCTGAATAATTACTGTACCTCTAGAAAATTAAGACAACCATTGATATCCCAGCGTGACTGTTTCAACTGAAATTCCAAAACTGTGAGTGTCCATCGAGATCAACTTCTCTAGTGCAATATGTCTCTCATAAGCAACATTGACTTTCATGTGAAGATTGCTTGATAGTGGAGCCACCAAATAATAGGGGAAATGATTTTATTGACACCCATCATAGTTTATCAACATAATACTCAAGACCTGGCTACTTGGAAAAAAGTGAAATAATTTATTTTGATACAGGCCACCAGTGATAAGACAGAAATTCGATAATAAAAAAGAAGGACACCAAGCTCAAATCAAGGGTTGTTGTAGCAGGTTGTACTGTCATGGTTACCTGTTATATAAAGAGTATGACCACAACTTGTTTACTAATGACTAAGCATTTGTGTGATACCCTAATTGTTGATGATATGACAAAGAGTGATAGTTCCATCAAAGTATAAGTGATGGAAAGAGCTCAAACTAACATAGCCACCATAAGTATATTTAATAATAGGAAGTAACTGGTTTTTGTTTTCAAAATTTTAGGTTTCTCAGGCAGTAGAACCCACAGCACCTCCCCAGACTGTATTCGACCCTCAACAGGGACCTTATAATGGACCACTGCCTCATATTTACCCCAATCTGTACAGCCCTGAAGCCCCCCTACATGATCCTAGTTTACATGGTAAGAACGTTAATGAATAAAAGTGTACTCCATGTGGGAGGAGGAAGATTGTGTGGTGTGAAAGAAGAGTTTAAAGCTGGATGCCCTCACAGGCTATGAAAGTGTCTAAGTGCATGAGGACCACTCAGATTGAACCCAGAGAGAGAGATCCTGGTGTCCTGAGAGATTTCTGCAATGATTAAATTTACTATAAATAGACATAACCTTTTGCAAGAGCTGTTGTGTGACCTTGTGATATGATAGCTCATTATACAATAGATCATTTTCACGTAATGAAAGTGAAGAATGATCATCGCAGTTAATTTTCCAATTTAAGCAATTGGAAAGAAGCCTGAAAAAATCAGGGCTTCAACGGGATTCGAACCCATGACCTCCACGATATCAGTGCGATGCTCTACCAACTGAGCTATGAAGCCACACATTGCCACACATTGGCATCACGGGAAGATATGAACTCGATTAATTGACCTCGCTCTCAATGTGTGGCTTCATAGCTCAGTTGGTAGAGCATTGCACCGGTATCGCAGACATCACGGGTTTGAATCCCGTTGAAGCCCTGATTTTTTCAGGCTTCTTTCCAATTGCTTAAATTGGAAAATTAACTGCAATGATCATTCTTCACTTTCATCTTCAACCGCAGTTCATATATGAATTATTTAATATAAACTTCACATCATTTTCACGTAATGTCATCATCTTCTAAAATCCAAAACCAAACAGCCCCCAAAGGTTTTAACCTCATCAGACATAACATTTGGTGTATTTATATCTGCTTACAATTTAAAGCTCAATAGCATGCTTTGTTTGGTGACAATCAACTTTCTTTGGTTCATGTGTTCATAACAAAGTATGCTCTCTTCCAACATTCGAACATAAGTTCTTAGATCAAAGGGCGATTTCCAGCCAAAACGTTTGCAGGAAAAAAAAAATTAAAATAAAATTATCAATTAAATGACTTTTTCCGAGATTTTTTCCTTCAGGGTCAACAAAAATCTCTGATTACAAAATCACACACTGACTTCAAAGCAGTACAACACATTGCAGTGGTAAAATCTTTTCCTTAACAATCCAGCTTATAATGTTAAAGGTTTAGTGAAACAAGAACTAAGTAGAATTTTCTTTGTCACCTCGCTTCATTGCTCTTGAGTCAACAAAGTAGCGTTGGTAGCACATAGATTCCAAGGCCAACCCAACCTATAAACTTTTGCCCACCTAAACTTCTCAGTGATCATCTTTCTACCAGAAAGTCACTTTGCTCGATGGAGTGAAAAATTTCATGTCAGCAATTTCTACTCTGTTTTGCAATCAACGGTATCAAATTTACCTTTTGCCTCAAGATTGTGACCATAAAGCTTGGACATTTCTGTTTCAAAGGCCAGCCGTTGCTTACAAAATCTTCTTAACGATAAGAACATCCCTGTATCAGTAATTCCCATTGTTCAGGTTCACATCAACTTTGCAAATTTACAGTTTATATGTATCAGTCATTGAACTCCCATAGAGTTTAATGTTAACGTTTACAGAAGCCAACAATTCAGTTTTATTTGCAGTTAACTGTTAATTTAAGATTTGGAATTGTGACAGAAATGTCAAATACACTATACTGAGGAAACAAACAAGACAAGTTTCCATTTTAAGGGCATTAAATCGCAGCTGACCAAGAAATGTAAAACAATATGTGTGCCTGCAATATTGGCTGATACAGTGATTTCAGAAGCTTTATCTACTGGTCTGCAGAATTACTTAAAAAAGGTTACAGATGATGGGAGGATATCATTTGCATATAATTTGCATAATCTCCAGCACAAAACCAAAAGATTGCTTACGAAATCTCCAGGTTAACAAAAGGTTACTGTGGTTACTGGTTACTGTTCTAGGTCAAGGTATATGTGACTGTGATTGTTCCACTAAAAATGAAAACTTGATTTTTCCTTTTCTAGGTACATTTCCATTACAATTTTAATCTTAAATTAACATTTGACTGCAAATAAGACAATGTTGGCTTGATGACTGAGGAGAAGCTGCTGGGAGCTTCTATTGTAAATTTGCACTCCAAATTGTAATAAAGATTGACAAGAGACAATCTGCACTACTGGAGGATTGAGGTTCTGAAATGAAATCTTGGAAATCAAAGCAAATAGTTTCGTTGAGCCCAAGTCTCTAATAAAGAACACTGTGTTCATGCAAACTTCTATAAAGCCCATGAGTACGCCAGATTGTCTCAACCATAGGTGTGGAATCCACCACAAGAAAATCCTGATCTTAAGGACAATTCATGCTTGATTCATGCTAAAATTGTCCAGTGAATTTAACTTTGAATACTGTTAAATAGGTCTCCTGTTCCTTGTGTATTACTCCCACTAAAAATTGGCATCCGAGAAGTTTGCAGATTAAGAGACTATATAACGCATATTTGTTCAAAGCTAATTTGCATATTTGATAGCCAATTTGAGATAAGGCTTAAGTACTTTGTATCTTTCCCTTTTGAAGCATGGTTTCAATGGTTAGGACTCGTGTTCAAATCTAGTGAACCCAAGGTCAATTCCTGGACTCGTCTGCATTTTCTTTTCCTTTTGTATTTTTTTTTTTAATTTTCTTTCCTTGTTCAACTTTTTTTTGGTGAAGAACGTCCACAAGTACCTGTACTAGATGTGCTTATTTCAGGTTTGGAACTGATAAGAACATGGTTTTGACATTATGCGAGCTTGCTGTTTCTCATAATCAACCTCAAAAATGCATTTTATGGTTTACATGTTGTGTGTTGGTAATTTACAATAAAAAGCTTGATTTCTCTGAAGATCTCTCCCAGCTACTCTGCGAGCTAAGTCCCTTCGATTTGATTCGCAACCTATTCAAACACGATCAAGTGGCACTGAGTCGCCTAAAGCAGACTGCGTTTTCATCTTTAAGCGAGAAGAAAAATATGTTGGCAAGGCGATGAGAACTAGAAGTTTATGAGGTAGAGTGGCTCAATCCAGAATGAGTAAATCCATTGGAGCAATGCAGTTCATGTAGTGGAGGCTTGCCAGTTCTTATACCTCATGAGGTATTCACGAAAAGTCGTTCACTGTTTTTTAAAAGGCTGCTGCTATAACAAATACAATTAGTATGTGAAATGAGTGCAGACGTTACTGATGTCTTGGCCCTATTAATTGGGTAATCTCAACCTGTAGGACAGCATCTGTCCATCCACTTCCTATGAGCCAAGATTGCTTTTAGAACTGCTTACCAGATGTGGAGTCTCTCTCTGTATGGAGTCTATGTATAATTACCCACTTATCTTCTTTCATTGTGGTTTGATACCTATATTGTATTTGTTTAGGTAGATGATATAGGTGTTTATCATAGGCTAACCGCTACTTATACTGGATCATAACGTGATTATGGCAAGCGTAATCATGATTAAAGCTTTTCTTTGATGGGTAACACTTCCTGTTTGTCTCTTTTGTGTTCTCCTATATGTTGTTTGGTGTACTTAATCCTTTCAGTCTCTCTCATTGTCCCCTGAAACCCATTAGATTACAGTAGTAGTCCATTAACGCCAATTTTACATATGTGTAATAAGTTGTCATGAAGAGTTTCGACACTCCAATGTTCTTTGTTGCAGGTTTATCAATTGTGAGCATTAAATTCAGTGGTAATTTTCTTCATAACAGGTAGCACAGAGCACAGCCCGCCACCCCCCTATGAAGAAAGTTTACATGCATTACCTGTACAAGAGAAATCAAAATGACTCAATTCCTGGCTAAAAGGTCTACATGAAATCTTGAAGTTGCCATACATTTCAACTGGATACGTAATACATGTTGAAGATTTGGTCAGTAAACATTGGTATAGTTACTGAAAGTAACTGAATCAAGTAATATATCTACACGTCAATGGAGAGGATTTCATTGCCACAAAATAAATACACAGCATTCAAACAATTTCATAAGAGAGTTTGTTGTCACTCCGCGGTGGTATGACAAGAAAATTATTTGGAAAAGCACTACTAACTGCCTGTATCATAGGTGTATTCTATAGGAGGGGCTATCGTTTTTTAATACAAGCCCCATTTTGAAAAAGAAAACACACTCGGTGTTGTCCTTGACAAGAGATAATTAATACCAGTTTCAAGAGAATAGATAAGTTAAAGTATACAAAGGTGAACAAAATTGCGAGAGCCTGTAGGACTATGATAAGCAAATGAATCTGAAAATCTCAAAAATGGACAATTAATCAAAATAAAAACTTATCTGAGATGGGAAACAGATCTTAAGCTTTTTTTGTTTGAGATGGGTGGTGGGGTTTACTAGACACAAGCCTCTCGGTCCTTTTCCAAGTACTGGGGATGTCCTTAAATTCACACATCACTGGAGGAAATAGATGCATTATAGGAACAGATCAGGAAATATCTCATCATCTTGGAATATTTTCACCTTGAATGAATTACGAGCTACTTTTCGCAGCTCCCTCAAACCACTAATTAATTTAATAGGCCCTTTGCAGCTAGGCCATCACATAGCCAAATTATTAGTATATGTAACTTAAATAATGCCCGAAATGGAAAACGCATGTTGAAAATATCAAAATGGCCAAGTTTGAGGCCCCAGGCATTGAAGAATGGTATTTTACGATGGTTTGAATTTTTGCTAAAATTAATTAATAAGATGTGTATGGAAAATGTTGTCATAGAGCAAGTTCAGCAACATTTTCCAGAATCCTCTAAATTGTCCGCAAATTCAAGCTACCATGTAAACCTACTCTTTATTGCCAGGAGCCTCAAACGTGGCAATTTTGCTATTTCTGATAAGCTCTTTCGTTTTAGGGTTTTTTTTATTAAGAGTTATTTTTTGTGAGTTAAAAACCCCTGGGGTTAGCAGCACTAAGTATAGGGGAATCCTTGTTTACAATATTTGCCTCATTAGCATAAGCAATTCAGTTTCTGATGGAGCTACAAATAAATCAGTTCTGAATATTGAAAGTTCATAGTATGATTAACTCTGCCGATG